>Ga0209542_10011125_pt1 | contig 16033 bp, 17 predicted proteins | sample RifCSPhighO2_01_FD_184028 | JGI IMG/M metagenome (GOLD analysis project Ga0209542, IMG submission 184028) | Soil microbial communities from Rifle, Colorado - Rifle CSP2_plank highO2_0.1 (SPAdes) (version 2) | ecosystem: Environmental > Terrestrial > Deep subsurface > Rock core/Sediment ... | reverse complement strand
GTTGATTCAGTTACTAAAAAACGGGAATGTATAGACAGAGATTACCGAACTAAAGGTAACCAAATTATCGGGAATCTCTGTATTAAAGGTTTTATCCATAAGTATTGTGGCTTATAATTATGGACCAGATCATTTGCATTTGTTTGTTGCAAATGTAAGATTTGTCAGCGAGGTAGAACTTGTTAGGCAAATTAAAGGCTATAGCTCTTTTAAGATGAGAAAAAATTTTAGCTATAGACCTTCCCGTTAATCAAGTTACTAAAAAACGGGAAGGGATAGACAGAGCTTCCCTAAAAAAAGTAACACAATTAGTGGGAAGCTCTGTATCTACTTAAAAGAAAGTTATGGGGAAAGAAATTTTGGTCTGAGAGACATTTCTATAGAAGTGTTGGAGCAGTTAATATGGAAACTATGAAACACTACGTAGAAGATTGTCAAGACAAACATTGGGAAAGGGCTTCAGCCCCAAAGTTTGTTGGAAGTATGCAAAAAAGAATTGTCGATTTTTAAAGAATGTGGGCAGTTAAACGCGGAGGGGCTTTAGCCCTCCGTAGTTTACAAAGCTAAGCTCTTACGGGAAAAGATGTATACTAAAATTTAAAAGCCTTAATATATATGTCTTTATATGGAAAAAATACAGGCAATTATGATTTTAGAGATATTAGGCAAGCCTGCTGATTATGTTTCTGGGTCATTAAACGAATTAGTTAACAGACTAGGAAAGGAAAAGGGGGTTAAAATACTAAACAAACAATTTCATGAACCCCTGTCTGTAAAAGAGTCAAAGGAATTATTCACAACTTTTGCCGAATTAGAGATTGAATTTGAGACTATAGAAATGTATCTTGCTGTTTTATTTGCATATATGCCTGCGCATGTTGAAGTTGTAAGCCCTGAAAATTTAGCACTTCCTGCAGCATATTTTAATGATTTAGGGAATAAAATAATTCAAAGAATGCACAATTACGATGCAATTACAAAAAAGACACTGTATGAAAATCAAATTCTTTTAGACAAGCTTAGGCAATTTGCTCCTGCGGTTTTTAAACAGCTTACAACTCCTCCGCAGGCAACAAATCCGATCATAACAGAAGAGAAAAAGCAGGAAATGTCTGCCAAGAAGAAAGAAGGCAAGAAAGGGAAAAGCGGGAAAAAGAAATAATAGACAAATCAAAACTCAAATTTTCTTCATGCCTGGAAGGCTTAGAGGAATTCCCGATGTCTTTCCTAAAGAAGCCATTGGATTTGGAGGAGATTTTGTCTTTTTGTATCTTAGATAAATTACTAGCAATACAAGAATAACAATTGCTATAATCAAATATCCAATCCATGCTTTACTATTTGATTTTTTATTTTTACAATTTCCGATGCAACAAATTCCATTATCCTTGCTTTGAACAACTGTTCCTTCACAAATTTCATCTGAAGCAGTGCACAATATTGTTCCCGGTATTTCTGAATGGCACCATAAGAGAGAATTTTTAGATGCTTGGTCTCCTTCATGAGAAGTAGAGACTTCACTCTCTTTCTTCGTAAAGTTAAACTCTATAAATAGATATTCAGATTTTTTATTTGAAGTTATTATTACCGCGTCTCTGATAGTTGCCCTAGTATTATTTTTTAAAGAGAGATTTAATTGTATAAAGCTATTTGGTTCAATCGATAGATTGGAATCTGGTTTAATTATAAAAGTATTTTGGTCATAATTAAGAGTTATGTTAATAGAGCTGTTTCCTGGATTAAATATTATAAAAGGATAAGAAGGGTTTTCTGTGATTAATATTGTTGACTTAATACTTTGAGGAATTATTTTAAAACTAGTATTGATTGAAAAATTAGAAGGGTTTGTAAAATTAATCGTTTGATTTACTGTATTATTTATATCTCTAGTGTTGTTTGAAGTTGTGTTGACAGGATTCGTAGCATTGATTGTTTGATTTGTCTGGTTTATAGAATTATTAGCTGGCTTGCCCATTATATATGCAGGAACGGCATATTTTCCCAAGTTAATTGTTTTTAATTGTGTTCCGATAATCTCTTGTATTGAGAAATCAATTCTATTATCTCCCTGTTGTAAATTAATTGTTCTAGAACTGGGAAAATCAATGTTTATTGTCTTTTCAATCTCAGAATATAAAGATGCAGTTATAAAAAAGTTCTGCGAAGTAGATATAACCCCTGGTTTTATGGAATAATCGGTTGCATTTGACGAAACTCTGAAATTTTTTTGATAATCTGCAAGCGTTTGAACCCCTTGCTCATTGGTTACAATACTTTCTATGATTAAAGTATAATTTCCCTCATTTTGTGGAGCCGTTAACCAAATATAATACTTATTGCTCAACTGCTTTATATCATAATCAAATGCTACATCTATATGTCCGTCTCTAACTAAGCTTACCTGGCTATTTGAAATTGGCGTTAAAATAGAACCAGAAAGCTCTCCGATTATGGTTTCTTTTTTTTCATAGCTGTCTTTTATATTTGATGAAATTGCTTGTACGTTTATTATGAATAAGGTTGATATAATAACTATTAAAATAAAAACGCTGCCCTTTTTCATGCTTTAATTAATTCTAAAGATTTTATATAGTTAACGCATCTAATATTATATGGACAGTACAGAGATTCTCGATAATTTGGTTACATTTGGTTCGGTAATCTCTGTCTATCCATTCCCGTTTTTTAGTAACATAATTAACGGGAATGTCTATAATAGAATAAACTCTTTCTGAAAGAATAAACATCCATAACTATATATCCTGAGTTTGCCACTTTAAACAATCACGAATTTATTTACTCATAAAAAATAGCCTTTATTTGACAGATGAATTAATTTGATGAATCCCATGATAATAAACGAACATCTTGATATGAATATCGTAGGTTATTAATGGGAATCGGTTAAAATCAACAACTAAATTCAATAAAAAATACTAAGTGGCAAATGTTCATGAGTAACATTTTTCGTATTTACAGAGCTTCCCACTAATTGTGTTACTTTTTTTAGGGAAGCTCTGTCTATCCCTTCCCGTTTTTTAGTAACTTGATTAACGGGAAGGTCTATATCTGGGCTGGCGAAGTCAAGATATATAGAGAAAACCTATAATTGTCGCACTGCTTAACCGGTTTTCTCTAATGGACAAAACCTATTTTGTTGTGCTATTATTAAAGGTTTTTATCCATATCATCCCAAATTATCTATAGATGTATTTATCTAGTGTCACCTCAAATACCTTTTTAAATTATATCTTCATTAAAAGCCCATGGGATTTTACACAAAAGTACTAAAACCAATAGCTTTTCAGATAGATCCGGAAAAAACCCACGATTTAGCATTAAAATTAGGTTCCATTCTTGGAAAATTTTGGATAAGCAAAACAATAATCTCCGTGCTTTATAGCTATTCAAACAAAAAATTAGAATCTGAAGTTCTAGGAATTCATTTCAAAAACCCAGTAGGATTAGCGGCGGGATTTGATAAAAACGCAAAAATAGCAGATATCCTTCCCTCTGTTGGATTTGGTTTCATGGAAGCGGGAAGTATAACTGCAAAAAAATGTGAAGGCAACCCAAAACCAAGACTTTGGAGGCTCCCCAAAGACAATTCAATAGCAGTTTATTCAGGTTTAGCAAATGATGGCGCAGAAACAATTTCAAAAAAACTGAAGAATAAAAGTTTTGAAATTCCTCTAGCAATAAGCATAGCAAAAACCAATGACTCAAAAATCAAAGGCGATGCTTCTGTAAACGATTACTATAAAAGTTATCTGCTAATAAAAAATATTGCAGACTTTATAGTGCTCAACATAAGTTGTCCAAATACGGGAGATGGCTGCAGTTTTGAAGCTTTCCCATTGCTCGATAAACTCCTTAAAAAAATAAACAACAAAAATAATATAATTTTCCTAAAGCTCTCATCGAATTTAGAAAAAAAACAAGTTGACCAAATTCTTAAAGTTACAGCTAAATATAAAATCTCTGGTTTTGTCATAGGGAATTTAAATAAAAGTAAGTCTAATCTAAAAAGCTCCAAGGAAGAATTAGATAAAATAAAAGGAGGGCTAAGTGGAGAACCAGTAAGAGAACCATCAAACAAATTGATAAAATACCTTTACAAAAAGACAAAGGGGAAATATATAATTATCGGGGTTGGTGGAATCTTCACAGCAGAAGACGCCTATGAAAAAATAAAAAATGGAGCTTCTCTAGTTCAATTGATTACAGGCATGATTTATAAAGGCCCAGGAGTAATAAAAGAAATAAACAAAGGCCTCGTCAAACTCCTAAATAAAGAGGGTTACAGCAATATCTCTAATGCAGTTGGCAAGAATGTTTTTTAACCTATAATTCTATTAATATTTCATGAAATACGAATTCCTAGAACACACCGCAGACATAAAATTTAAAGCATATGGAAAAACCTTAGAGGAAGCATTTGAAAATACAACGCTGGCAATTTCAGAATATCTATCAAGAGAAGAAAAAATAAGTTCAAAAAAGGGAAAAACAATAACAATTCATGGCACCGACCTTGAAAATCTCCTCTATAATTTCCTTGATGAGATTATATATCTTCTTGATGCGGAAAATTTCCTAGTAGCAAAGGCAGAAGTTAAAATCCTCGGCAATAACCTTAAAGCAACTCTTTATGGAGATGATTCTAAAAACTACAAAGACCTAGACCATATTAAATCTCCAACATATGCAGAAATGCATGTTAAAAAAAGCAATAAGGGCTGGGAAATTCAAGCCGTGATGGATGTTTGAAAAAAGTAGATATTTGCTTTCACAAAATCACCAAACCCTTCGGGTTTGTATGGGTTTGGTGAGGACCGGGAGAAATCGACAGCAAACTACTCCAATCTAAAGATTGGAGATTTCTCACGTGTATCAAAAACCTTAAAAAACCTTGCAAATTAATGCATTATTATTAATTGGTATTAATGATATGCACCTTCCAGTTGATTATAGCGGAAGACCAAAATAATTCCTTATTGCTATTTTGTTCTCCCGAATATAGCTACAGACAAACCTGAGGAATTACTAAAGTCTGTAGCTATAGGTTAACAAATAGCGGGAAGCTGTAGACAGTGATTACCCAAAAAGAGGTAGCTTAATTAAGGAGAACTTCTGTATCCAAATCAATTAAATTCTTCAAAAACTGAAACAATTAAACAATATTTTGGTCTTCCGCTTTATGGATAATTGCGTTGATTAGTCCATACTTTTAGCAATTATCCATAAGAGATTTGCAGCAAATTAACATACAAATCACTGCAAATATCTATAAATCAAAGAATCTTGCCAGAACTTCACAAATCTAAGGAAATAATAAGAACACAAACAATTAAAATCTTCTGTTTTTACATAATTTCATGGCAATAAAAAAAATAGCAGAAAATACCTTTGAAATAGAAAAAGAGGGGAAAATGTTGGTTCCTGGAATAGTCTTTGCTTCAGATCTTTTATTTGAAAAGATAAAACAAGAAAAAGAAACAATTAATCAAATAAAAAAGGCAGCACAACTCCCTGGAATAATAGAAAAATCTATCGCCATGCCAGATGCCCATATGGGTTATGGTTTATGCGTTGGGGGGGTTATAGCATTTGATATAAATAATGGTATAATATCTCCTGGAGCAATAGGTTTCGATATAAATTGCGGAGTCCGTTTACTAACAACAAACATTCCTAAAAAAGATTTTCTATTCAAAAGAGACCAATTACTAAACGAACTATATAAAAATGTTCCTTCTGGTGTTGGAGAAGGTGGAGAATTCAAACTTTCAGATAAAGAAATAATTGAAGTCCTAAATAAAGGTTCAAAATGGGCTTTAGAAAAAGGATATGCAGCAAAAGACGATTTAGAACATACAGAAGACAATGGTTGCATACAAGGAGCAGATGCATCAAAGTTATCTCAAAGAGCAAAAGCTAGAGGCAGAAACCAGCTAGGCACTATAGGCGCAGGAAATCATTTTCTTGAAGTTCAAGAAGTAAAAGAAATCTTTAATGAAGAAATCGCTGAAGTCTTCAGTTTATATAAAGACCAAATAGTAGTTTTAATTCATACAGGTTCTAGAGGTTTAGGCCATCAAACTTGTTCAGATTATGTACAAAAGATGGAAAAACAATATGGGTTTTCTCATATTCCAGACAGGCAACTGGCATATGCCCCAATTAATTCTCCTTTAGGAAAAGATTATCTTGCTGCGATGTCTGCCGCTGCAAATTTTGCATTCGTAAACAGACAAATAATAACTCACCAAATAAGGAAAAGTTTTCTCAAATTCTTCCCAAGCTCAGAAATTAAAGTTGTTTATGATATCGCCCATAACATTGCAAAATTCGAAGAATTTAACATAGAAGGGAAAAAACAGACTCTTTGCGTCCATAGAAAAGGAGCCACAAGATCATTCGGTCCAGGTAGAAAAGAAATTACAAAAGATTATAGAAAAGTTGGCTGTCCAATTTTAATCCCTGGAAGCATGGGGACATTCTCATATGTTCTAGTAGGCACAAAAAAAGCAGAAGAAGTTTCATTCGCATCTACCGCTCACGGCGCAGGCAGAGTCCACTCAAGAACATTTGCAAAAAATAATTTCAATATTGATCAGATTAAAAAGAATTTAAAAAATAACGACATAACAATAAAAGCAGGTTCAATGAAAGGACTTTTAGAAGAAGCTCCAGAAGCCTATAAAGATGTTGACGAAGTGGTCCGTGTTTCGCACGAATTAGGCATAGGCAACCTAGTCGCAAAGTTAAAACCTCTAGCAGTCATGAAAGGATAATCCTATAATCACCTTTAAATAATTCTCTTGCCTTATTATATATAAAATTTAACAAACTAGAAAACAGTTTTATCAGGCTAGCAAATGACTTTAAAAATCATGTTTACGATATTAAGTTGCACAAAATAAACAAAAGATGATAAACCTAAACAAAATAACAAAAAAAGGCAAAGCATTATACCTTGCATACGATCAAGGCATTGAGCATGGGCCAATAGATTTCAATGACAAAAATGTCGACCCATTATACATAATTGATATTGCAAAAAAAGGCAAGTTCTCTGCAGTTATTTTCCAAAAAGGCATTGCAGAAAAATACAATAAAGAAATAAAAAAATCAAAAATTCCGTTAATTATCAAGCTCAATGGAAAAACTAGCTTGCATAAAGAAGAGCCAATTTCCCTTCAATTATGCACAGTGAAAGAAGCAATTGTCCTAGGTACAGTTGCAGTAGGGTACACAATTTACATAGGAAGCATCTATGAAACAATAATGTTAAAAGAATTTGAAAAGATTGAGAGAGAAGCACACTCTAAAAATATTCCAGTAATAGCCTGGATCTATCCAAGAGGCAAGGGTATAGAAGGAAAATCCCCTAAAGAGTTATTAGCCTATTCCTGTCGTGTCGGCCTAGAAATAGGCGCAGACATTGTCAAAGTTCATTGTTCAAACACAAAAGATCTTGCATGGGCCGTTAAATCAGCAGGAAAAACAAAAGTTGTTATCGCCGGAGGCCTAAAAACAGAAGAAAAAACTCTTCTTAAAATGGCAAAAGAAATAATTCAATCAGGGGCAATTGGTCTTGCAATAGGCAGGAACATCTGGCAGTCCCCTCATCCTCTAGAGCTCGCAAAAAAATTAAAGAAAATTATCTGGAGCTAATTTATAATTGTTATAAAATTTATCTCTGCAATTACTCAACATATTCCTGAAAAGAATCAGAAGATTGTAAGATATAGAGAGTTTTGAAAAACCCCAAAACTCTCTAAGAAGTCCTTTGAAAACCCCCGCGAAATGCTGTGAAATAGGCGGTTATTCAAAGTCCTCTATAGAGAAAACCGATAATTGCCGCACTGCTTAACTGGTTTTCTATAATGGACAAAACCTATTTTGTTGTGTTATTATTAAAGGTTTTATCCATATTATGGTACTTGTTCTAGTAGGAAGAAAGCTGACATAAAGACAAGAATAAGTTGACAACTTGGTTAGAAATAAAACGATTATCTTAGCGGAGTTGCCAGAAGGGCATTAACTCGTGACACAATAAACAATATAAATGCTGATTTTTTTAAAGAGGGATGAATGAAGTGATAAAAGGAGAGACAATGCAGAATACTGGACAGCAGACAGCTGGGCAGGGAACTCAGAGTTATGGACCGAGCATTGGACAAAGCTGGCAGGGATTTAAGAGGCATATCGCCTATAAATTCAAAATAGGGCAGGTTATTGCGGGAAATCAAATATTTGATCAGGATAAATTAAGTTCTATTGAGATAAATAACAAGAAGGTTTCTAGGGTTAATATTATTGCGAATATTACGGATAAGTATATTCAAGAAGGAGAGAAGCATTACGGAACTGTTACTATTGATGATGCGACTGGACAGCTTAAAGTTAAGTTTTTTGGAGATGAAATTGAAAAGATAAAAGAGTTAAATCAGGGAGATACTGTTTTAGTTGTAGGATTGTTAAGAAGTTGGAATAATGAAGTTTATATTACTTCTGAGATTATAAAGAAAAAAGATTCTAGGTATTTGCTTGTCAGAAAATTGGAGAGCGATTTAGAACAGCCAAAAACATTAGACAAGGAAAAAATTGCAGAATTAAAAGATAAGATTGTTGAGATGGTCAGAAAGGCAGAGGCGAGCGGAGGAATTGATACTGAGAAAATTATCATGGAATTAAAAGAGTCTCCAGAAATAATAAATAATGAAGTAAAAAAGCTTTTGGAAGACGGAGTTATTTATGAGCCGAGGCCAGCTAGATTGAGATATCTAGGCTAAAGATTTTGTATTATTCATTTAATCTGTAGCTGTCAATAGCCCTTTTTAAATCAGCGTTTGATATTTGAATAGTGTATTCTATGCTCATATTTTTTGTAGTTGCATTTACTATTCTGAGACCTTCAAGAACAGATTCATTGGTAACTGGCCCAATTTCTGAGTCTATTCCTGCTCTATCAAAAAAATCGCTCAATTCTTTTAAACTAAGCTTTCTATTTGAATTGAAGTCTACAAGTTCGTTCAGCTCTCTTATGCCATAAGAATTTTGTTTCTCTTGGCCAAATAGTCAACAAAAAGGTTTTCCCGGATTTTTGATTCACGAACATTTTGCATCATCATTTCTCTAATCTTATAAAGATAAAGTGTCCCAAAGTCGAAATACAGGCAAACACAGGAAGTCCCTACAATCGCACTCAATAGAAAACTTTTAAATCTTCTATTTGCCTTTCTAAATTCTTTTTCTGCTTGAGATATGAAAAAGTCTTTTATACTGCAATTTTATTTATAGTATAGAGAAAACCGATAATTGCCGCACTGCTTAACTGGTTTTCTCTAATGGACAAAACCTATTTTGTTGTGTTATTATTAAAGGTTTTATCCATACTAAAGTCAGATACTTACCAAAGGAGTTCAAATTTGCAAATATTTTAACAATCTATGGAGATAAAGTTGCAATCGCCGTATTTGAAAAACCTTATTTTGTCATATTACAGAGATTCCCGATAATTTGGTTACCCTTAGTTCGGTAATCTCTGTCTATCCATTCCCGTTTTTTAGTAACATAATTAACGGGAATGTCTATAGTAAAATCAAAAACGCTAGCTTCAGATTACGTAAATCTGTTTGAATTTTTATGGAAGATCGCAAAATTCTAATTGAACATGATCATTAATGATATCTGCTTATCTCTTTTTTGTTCTCTTTAGTTTCTGTTTTAATATTATCTTTTGTATTTTTTCCAGCGATTTTCTTTTTCGTGTTTAATCTTATAGTTATATAAATAATTAAGATTAACGCAACTAGCAAAAGTAAAAATCTCCAGATGCTTGAGAGATTTCTCCAGTTAACTACTGTTCCCCAAAAGAATGACCATATTCCAGAGCCGATTAGGGCGCTCCCTACAGGTTCTATTGTCAAGATTGAATACCCAATAATTAATACAATTAAGCCTACTATTAAAGAGATATAAAATGCTTTTTTTGCATGTTCATCTTGAGCTTTTTCCAAGTCTTTGTTACATAAATCGCATTTTTGCACGGAAGTTTGGCAGCCGTTTTTATCATAATTATAAACAGGAATGCCATTTTGAGAATAGCATTGTTGTTCATCTTTTTGCATTTGTGCAGAAATATTACAATATGCGCCTGGTTTCAATGGAACTGCTTCTGGAGCGGCCTTTGTTTTGCAAAAATCGTCGTATTTGGGGGAAGGATAAAATGCTTCAATACCCTGCCATAAAACTAAGGCAAAGACTATGATTATGCCTATTCCAAGAACTAGGTTCTTTACATTTACCATTTTTAAATATGGGCAATCAGGTTTATAAACTGTTCTTTACGAATGTTTATATGGAAGAATATGAAAAATTACTGGAAAAAGCATATAAAGAGGTTAAGGTAGTTGAGAAAGGATGTGAAAGATTTGAGATTCCTAAAGTATCTGGGCAGATAATGGGGAGCAACACTTTTATCACAAATATTTACCAGATTGCGTCGTATTTGAGAAGACCTGTAGAACATCTTGCTAAATTTTTACAGAAAGAGTTGGCTGTTTTTGGCAGGTTAGATAATTCTAGACTTATATTAAAAATAAAAATAGGGTCTGAAAAAGTCAATGAAAAATTAGAGAAGTATACAAAAGAATTTGTTATTTGCCCTGTTTGCGGGAAACCTGATACCGAGATTGTTTCTGAAAAGGGAATAAAGCAGAAACATTGTTTAGCTTGCGGGGCTAAGAGTCCTGTGAAATATCATCTTTAGAGAGATGTAAAAGAATTTAAAGGATAGTTGATTTCGGAGCATATGGAAAAAAAGTTTTTTGTTAAAATACATAGGTCATATAGGGCGGTTGTTGCTATTTGCGATGCTGAATTAATAGGAAAGAAATTCGAAGAGGGTAAAAGGCAACTTGATGTTAGAGATAACTTTTATAGAGGAAAGGAATTGAATTCAGACAAGACTATTGAAGTAATGAAAACGCAGAGGAGAGAGGACGCCACTTTTAATATAATTGGGAAACATTCTGTAGATGCTGCAATAGAAATTGGATTAATTGATAAAAATAGCGTGGGAAAGATAAATGGCATCCCTTTTGCCCTGATTTTGTTTTAACTATGATTCGAGAGTTTTAAAAACCCTAATCTTTATCTTTTACCATGGAAGAAATTTATATTAAGAAAATTGAAGATATAAAGAAGAATAAAGCAGAGATAGAGAAAAAGTTAAATGTAAAATTAACGATAGCTGGAAATAAAATTTTATATGAAAGCAATTCTTTTGATGAATACGAGGCTTCTTTGGTATTTGAGGCGATAAGTTTTGGATTTTCTGTTAAAATCGCTTTAAATTTAAAAATAGAAGACAATGTCTTTAAGGTAATCCATATTAAAGACTATACTAAAAGAAAATTGAGAGATGTTAAATCTAGGCTAATAGGTGCGGAAGGGAAAACAAGAAGGATAATATCCAATATTTCTAATTGCCATATTTTAATAAATGAAAGTGATGTCGGGATTATAGGGTATGTTAAGGAAGTGGAAAATGCATCAACTGCAATAACAAACTTAATTAAAGGCTCAAAACAAGCGAATATGTATCGGTATCTTGAGAGAATGAATAGAATAAAAAAAGAAGAGGGTTTTAACATGTCAAGAATTGTTTTTTTCGTAAGCTCCTTACTTTAGTTCGCGAGAAAGAAAAAACAATTCTTGAGCATACTCAAGAACTCGAACACGCCCCGGAATTTATTCCGAGGGTTCTTGACATATAGATATTTGCAGTCTTTATCATAGCAATTTGCTGCAAATCTCTAATAGACAATTGCTAAAACAGGAGATTAATCATCACAATTGTCCATACAGAGATTCCCGATAATTTGGTTACCTTTAGTTCGGTAATCTCTGTCTATACATTCCCTTTTTTTAGTAACTGAATCAACGGGAATGTTTATATCAATAAAAAATAAAAAATAAAATTTTTTAGATGAATTATCTTCTCTTCTTTTTTTTTGCTTTCTTTTTTGCTGCCATTTTAGTTTTCACCTCTTTTAATCTTATTATGAATAAGATTTTTTAATTTATAAACTTAACGTAAAATTATTTTTTTGCAGATTTGAAATATTTTCTGGAAAAATTTCCCGACGGAGAAAATTTTTCTAAATTTTTAAGAAAACTTTTTTGGGCAAAAATTTGTTTTAATTGAGATTTTTTATGGAGCTTAATGATTTTTTGTTTTGCTGGATTAAAAATTGGTTTTTCACAATTGTATTATATGAAAGGAAATTAATAACTTGAAAAATTCTTTTCCTTTCATAGATGGGGGTAGAAATTAGAAAAATCCGAAAATTAATTTCTATCACTATAAATTGTAGATTTATTGAAAAGATTTTTAGGATTTTATTTGTTTTGTATATTTTTTAGATGGGCGATAGCAAGTTTTAAATAGCAACTTTCTTTGAAAATTTTGAGACTCTGTAGCTCAGCTGGCAGAGCACGTGGCTGTTAACCATGGGGTCAAAGGTTCGAGTCCTTTCAGAGTCGTCTATTTTTATTAATATCTGCTTACTTTTATGAAGGTAAATTTTGTTGTGCTATTACAGAGATTCCCACTAATTGTGTTACTTTTTTTAGGGAAGCTCTGTCTATCCCTTCCCGTTTTTTAGTAACTTGATTAACGGGAAGGTCTATATTAAAGGTTTTATCCATAGTCTTAACTTAGTGTTATGGATAACTGACTTGATTAAGTTATTCTCTTGGTCAGTTGCCCATAAGAGAACCGAGTACTAAATGTCACATAATTAACTTAGTTCTCTATAGTTTTCACCTCTTTTTTATATTAAACTTGGTTATTTAAAATCAAGCTCAAATTCAACCTCGTTGGCAATGTCGTTTTTAAGGTCATTTTCTTCGTATTGCTGGTATTCTAGGAATTTAGCTTCTTCTGCTGCAATTATTCTGCAGCGCCAACACAAGTTTTCTAATCTCATGTCGCCTATTTTTTGCTGGCTAAGAAGCTCTTCACTGGATACTCCCTGTTGTTGCAAGTCGTACCAAAGGTCAAAAACTGTTTTACACCTTCTGCATTGTACCGGTAAAACACACATCTTTGCCGCCATACAATGTAAAATAAAAATTCTTTTATATAGATGAATGAAATTGAAAGGTTGTTTTGCAAACGAGAAGAATTTATATATCAAATACCTTGAGAGTTACAAAACGTAACTTAAAAGAAACACTAGCAAAGTTTTTATACTGTTCAATTAGAAGGGGGTGAATTCTTTTGAGAAGTTTGATTTTTGCAAACTTCTCTTTTGTTTAATAAGAGTTTATCGTTATTTGCCTATTTTTCTTTTTCTTCTTGATCTTCGAACTATTTTTCTCATGAAAATATTTGATTTTGCGAGTTTATATAGGTTTTGGAGTTCGTTTATTTTCTTGCCTTAAAGTTTGACAAGGACAAACTTTAATAATCTAAATGCTTGTAAATAAATATGGTTGAGATAGATTATAGGAAAATTGGTTTTAAAGCAGGCATTGAAATACATCAGCAGCTTGATACTGGAAAATTATTTTGCAAATGTCCAGGATATTTGAGAAAAGATGGACATGATTTTGTTATAAGAAGAAAATTGCATAAAGTCGCAGGGGAAACTGGAGAGGTTGACTCTGCTGTTGAATATGAATCAAATTTAGACAAAGAATTTATTTATGAAGGACATAATGATAATGCCTGCCTTGTGGAATTGGACGAAGAGCCTCCGCATATAGTAAATGAAGAAGCTCTAAACGAGGTTTTGAAAATTGCTTTGCTTTTGAATTGCGAGATTTATTCTTTAACACAGATAATGAGAAAGACTGTGATTGACGGAAGCAATACTTCGGGATTTCAGAGGACTGTTTTAATTGCACATTCTGGAAAGTTAGATACAATCTTTGGAGGGGTGAAGATTGATACAATTTGTTTGGAAGAAGAAGCGGCGAGGATAATTTCTAAGGATTCTAAGAAATCTATTTATCGATTGGATAGATTGGGAATTCCGCTTGTGGAAGTTGCGACAGCCCCCGATATGACAAAACCTGAGCAGATAAAAGAAGTTGCATTAAAAATTGGTGAGATTGTAAGGGCATGCAGAGTAAAAAGAGGAATAGGTACGATAAGACAGGATGTTAATATAAGTATAAAAGGACATGATAGAGTTGAGATAAAAGGATTTCAAGATCCTAGCATGATGATTAAGACAGTACAACTTGAAGTTGAGAGACAGCTTTCTGATTTGAGAAAAGATAAAAAAGGGGGAGAGGTTAGAAATGCCCTTGTTGACGGGAAAACAGAATTCTTAAGGCCAATGCCTGGCAAGTCGAGAATGTATCCTGAAACTGACTTGCCATTGTTGAAAATAGGAAGAGATAAAATTAATGAAATTAGAAAAGTTCTCCCTAAGATGAAACATGAGATAAGAGAAGAACTGAGGAAAAAAGGATTAACTGATGAATTAATAAATTTAATTTTGGAGAGTAATTTTGAAGAATTTGAAATTTTGATGAAAGTATATAATAAAGATGCAAATTTAGTCGCAAAGATGGTAACTATTTGGAGAAACGAATTTGCTTCTAAGATGAAAAAAGATATTGAAGAGATAAAAAAAATATTAACTGAAAGAGTTTTGGAAAGAGTTCTTGAAGAATTAAAGTCTGGAAAAATTGAAGAGGGCGACGTGAGGAAAATCTTAGAGAAAATAGCAAACGGAGAGAAAATTGAAAATGCTTTGAAAGTTGAAAAGGTTTCTCATGACGATTTAGAGGAAGAAATTTCCAAAATTGTTAAAGAAAAACCAGGAATGAGGGAAAATGCATATATGGGAATGGTGATGGCAAGATTAAAAGGAAAAGTAGATGCAAGAAAGGCAATGGAGATTATAAAAAAAGTGGTTGAGAGAAATGGATAAATATCTTAAATGGATAATATTCTTGATAATTCTGTTAGCTGTGACTGTTGGCCTGACAGTTTATTTTTCTTTTTTTTATAACCCTGGAGATGTTGGTTTAAGCCCTATTGAGAATAACTTAAATAATACTAACGCTTCTAATGGTTTAATAATTGATGATAGAGAGCCTGAAGGGTTTGAGAGGAATTTACCTGGAGAAAATAAAGGAGATAAGATAGAGGGAAATGCTAGTAAGGAAAATAAGAGTGGATACTGGATTCAAGAACTGCCTGATTCTGGAGGAGCGTTAACAATTACTCCATTGATAATTTATGATAAATTGACGAAGACGAAGAATATTCTAGTAACAATAGTCCTTGTACTTGGAATAGTAATCTATATTACTTTTAAGATTAGAAAGAAAGTGGTTAAGAAGGAAATGACTAACAGATTTACGTAAGAGCTTAGCTTTCTAAATCTACGACGATATCTTTTGTGTTACAACAAAAATATTGCCCAATTGTCTTAATTGTAGAAGAATTTAATTGAGCAACTTATGTTAACAAACTACATTTTTTGCATTGGTATAGACCTTCCCGTTAATCAAGTTACTAAAAAACGGGAAGGGATAGACAGAGCTTCCCTAAAAAAAGTAACACAATTAGTGGGAAGCTCTGTATATCCTTAATCATGAAGTTGTAGTTGCTAACATCTCATCTATCAGAAAAATTGGCTTGTCCGAAGGCGGCCAATTTTTCAATTCATTTACAAAACCAGAGGTTTTGACTGTATCAATTTCCTTTGATAAACATAGAGACTTTAGAAATGTAAGGGGATACTAATTATGGACAATTAGGTTGATTAGGTTACTTGGTTTTCCTAATTGTCCATTAGAGATTTAGGGACAAAAAGTATAGAGAATTTACATAATTAAGTTACTTATAGAGTGTAAATTCTCTAATAACTTGACTTCGCCAGCCCAGATAAATACGAAAAATGTTACTCATGAACATTTGCCACTTAGTATTTTTTATTGAATTTAGTTGTTGATTTTAACCGATTCCCATTAATAACCTATGATATTCACATCA
>Ga0209542_10011124_pt1 | contig 16034 bp, 16 predicted proteins | sample RifCSPhighO2_01_FD_184028 | JGI IMG/M metagenome (GOLD analysis project Ga0209542, IMG submission 184028) | Soil microbial communities from Rifle, Colorado - Rifle CSP2_plank highO2_0.1 (SPAdes) (version 2) | ecosystem: Environmental > Terrestrial > Deep subsurface > Rock core/Sediment ... | reverse complement strand
CTTTACGATATTAGCGAGAATCTTAAATGCGGTGGATTTCCCTAAACCATTTCTTCCTACGATTCCCGTGACTTGCCCGAATAGTGGGGTAGGTAATGAATACAATTCAAACATATTTTCTCCGTAACGATGGAGAGGCGTTTTATGGACACTTTCCGGAAGGTTAATGATGGTAATGGCGCCGAATGGACATCTGTTTGGGCAGATGCCGCAGCCAGTGCATAACATTTCGTCAATCCTTGCTTTTTTGCCAGTATCATCTCCTGGATAAATACAGTCTCCTCCGGCACGATTGACAGGGCACAATTTAGCGCAAAGGTAGTTCCCGCATTCATTGGGATGGCATTTTTCTCTATCGATGACGGCTATTCGCTTTCTCATGGTTTCTCTCTTCTTCACTAAGGTATTTTCTTCTTGACTGGGCTATTTCTGAACTGATTCTTAACGGAACTATCATGAAGTATTATTCCCTGCTTCTTTCAGTTTCCTTTCTACTTCCTTTTCTAGGGTAGAGATATAAAGCTTTAGCTGCAATTCTATGGATTTCCACTCTTTTTCTGTTATCAGCATGCCGTAATAATGTAATCCATTGCGCTTTGCTCTGACCATCTCAAAGAAAAGCCAGTCCAATTCTAATTCTTGATGTTTCACACAGAGAGTGGTGAACAGGCATTGATGATTTCTTGATTTTATCTTATCAAAAATCAAAAGTGATTCAGTCAAGAGATGGAGAACGTCATACGAAGAGATGAAACCTGCATTCCAGCGCTTCTTGATGCTATTTTCCTTTGCTCCCTCAAAACATTCTTTTGCCAGAACCAGATTTGAACGAACTCTGCTTTCATCTATCTCGCTTAGCGGGAAAAGATTGTTCTCTGCAATACACCTGTCATATGCTTCTTCTGCTGTTTTAGATGACTGCATGTTTAATAACCTCTAAAGGTATATCTCCTTTTATGGTAATGCCTTTAATAATGTTTCTTAGCAATGCTGGCCCTAATTTCTGCAAGTCTTTTTCTGTTCCAGCATTAAATATCTGTATCTCATGATGTACTATGGATTCAAATTTGCGAAAATTTAAGGGAGGAATCTTTCCGTAGATAAATAGGTCAATATCACTCTGTTCATACCAATCCCATCTGCTAAAACTGCCAAAAAGGATAATGCACTCTGCTTCTTTCAGAGAAACAAGAACATTCAACAGTCCGCTTTGATGCAGCTTCTGCAAAGCTAGAATTCTTTTGCAGTTCTGGTAGTTCGGTGATTCATAATCGGCAACATAGTATGGCTTTTTGTTTTTTGGGTGTATCTTTTTTATCAGCTGTTCCTGCAAGAATTTTTTTAACCATAAGGAAGCTTGCGGGCGGCTTATTTTTCCAGTCTTGAGAATTTCTTCAAAGTGCCAAGGTTTCAATGGCTGGTTAAAAAATAGTTTCAGCAGGTTTTCTTCCTTCTTCATGATAGTTAGGTTAAACCTAACTGTTATTTAAAAAGGTTTTGGTTAGATTTTTGCAACTGAGTTTCACGAACTTTTATGATTTTGTTACCATTACCTTTTTAACCTCATTTCTTTTTCTTTTGTTCCATGACCAAATGCAGCATCTGTGATGAGAAACTTCAAGAACTATTCTTAGAGAAGATCCAAGGCACTATCGTCAAGAAAGTAGGTTCGAAGAAGCAATATCCTATTTGTTCTAGCTGTCAGAAGAAGTTTAGGACAAAAGAAGAATTGTTGGGGCAGATCAGGTAAAAATTTATTAACTCAGCATCTTTTTTAGTGCCTTATGGACATCATCTCAATGATTCTTATTGTCATAGGTCTATGCTTATTTGAGACGGTAAGCAGCATCGATAATGCTGTCATCAATGCTGAAGTTCTTGGAACGATGTCCCAGAAAGCGAGACGGTGGTTCTTGCGCTGGGGGATTCTATTTGCTGTGTTTATCATCAGGGGGCTGCTTCCCTGGGTGATCATTTGGATCACTGTTCCGTCGCTTGGCTTTTTAGGATCACTTTCTGCTACTTTCAGTTCAGATCCTTTAGTCATTGAAGCTGTTGAAAAATCAACCCCTGTTTTAATGATGGGGGGTGGGATATTTTTGTTGTTTCTTTTCTTCCATTGGCTCTTCATGGAGTCGAAGAATTATGGTTTGCATGTCGAGAGGTTCTTTCATCGCCAATCTATCTGGTTTTTTGCGGTTGTTTCAGTCATCTTAACTCTGATTGTCTGGTTTGCCATGAAAATAGATTCATTCATAGCATTTGGGGCAGTTGTCGGCTCGACAGCTTTCTTTATCACTCATGGCTTCAAGCAAAATGCAGAGAAAGCGGAGCATGAGATGATCCATGGGGAAGGCAGCTTAGGTGACTGGAGCAAAATCTTATATTTAGAAGTCATTGATGCAACATTCTCGGTGGATGGTGTTTTAGGCGCATTCGCCTTTACCTTATCCGTACCGTTGATTTTGTTAGGCAATGGCTTAGGAGCTGTAGTTGTACGTCAGATGACTGCTGGCAATATCGAACGGGTCAAGAAGTATAAATATCTAAAGAATGGGGCGATGTACTCTATCTTTGGCCTGGGAACTGTGATGGTCGCTGAAGGATTTCATTATGATGTTCCAACCTGGGTATCTCCGGTATTAACGTTTGTTGTTTTAGGCTATTTCTTTTACCGGTCTCATCAGAGCTTAAAAGCAGAGAAGAGCTGTGCTCAAGAGAAGAAGAGCAAAGAAGCGTGAGTTTTGTTCTTCCTTTCCTGTTGTGTTTTCTTTCCCCTAAATTTTATAAATACAAGGGCTTAGAACAACTAATTTATCATGCCCCTGTGGCTCAGATAGCAAATGGAGCACCATTTGATAGTGCAGGCGATATTCGTTCGCTCTGCTCACTCAATCCCCTATTACGTTTATCATGCCCCTGTGGCTCAGATAGAATACTCTTGCCCCCCAGGGGCTTTTTTTTGTTTCATTGACGAAGCGTAGCGAAGTCTCCGCCTTTCAGATGCATGAAATAGGAAAACTATCCTATTTCAGCACCGAAAACAAATCTTCGTTGGTTTTCGTGTGGCGTGACATCTGTTTTCTAAACGTTTATAAATCTCGTTGAACTTTCTGGAAGGATGGATGTGATAGATGCTAAGAACATAGTGAAAACATTTCCGTTAAAGAAAGGGAAAGTCAAGGCGGTCAATAATGTTTCTCTACGGGTAAAAAAGGGGGAGATATTCGGCTTGCTTGGAGTGAACGGAGCAGGGAAATCAACCTTAATCAACATCCTCAGTGGGCTTACGTATCCCGATTCAGGAACGATCAATCTTTTTGGCAAGGATCTGTATCAGTATGAAGAAGAGAGCAAGATTCGCTTTAACGTGGCAACTCCGTATTATGATTTAAATAGGAGCATCACTGCCCGGGAGAATCTTCTGGTCTATGCAAAATTATATGGAGTGAAGAATCCTCAAGAGAAAATCAAGGCCTTGACAGACAAATTCATGCTTTCTTCACGATTGAACATCCCTACACGTCATCTTAGCTCAGGAGAGCGCACCAGGCTCGTCATCATTAAATCATTGTTGAATGATCCAGAACTGCTGTTTCTGGATGAATGTACGGTTGGATTAGACCCAGACATGGCGGAAATTGCCCGGGACCATATCATCCAATTCAATAAGGAAACCAAATGCACGATAATTTTCACTTCTCATTACATGCAGGAAGTGGAAAGATTATGCCACCGGATTGCCTTTATGGATAAAGGCAAAATCGTCAAAATAGGAACAGGAAAAGATTTGCTGCAGGAACTCAATTGGCAGAATGTTCACCTGCATTTCTCAAAGCATATCGATAGGGCAAAGGAGCTGCTCACTGCGGAACATATCTCCTTCCAGCAGCAGCAGAATTATCTCGTATTCCAAGTGCAAAATAGGCAGAATGTCCTCTATCCGCTCCTTCAAAAATTCGTCCAGAAAAATATTATTTTCAATGACTTACAGGTAAACAAACCAACCTTGGAGGATTATTTTCTCCGGAGATCAAGAAGACGATGAGATGGCACAGAATTACGGCAATGCTATGGAATTATTATTATAACACCATCAACAGCGCTGATAGGCTGTTTGATATCTTTTATTGGCCGTTGCTGGATATCTTTATATGGGGTTTCATGACCCATTTCATCCAAGGCATTTCTGATGTCAATATCCTTTCTATGATCTTAGGGGGGATCATCCTCTGGGTTTTCTTATGGAGATCAAGCCAGGATGTGGCAGTTTATGTCCTAGAAAATTTCTGGAGCAGGAATGTTTATCATCTGTTTGCTTCACCATTAACCATTAAGGAGCTGGCAGTCTCTTTATTTATCATGGGGGCGGTACGTTCCGTTCTATCGTTCTTTACTGTATCCCTCGTCAGCTTTGTCTTGTACCAATTTAATATCTTTACTTTTAATTTTGTGCATTTTGGGCTCTTTGTCAGTATTCTCCTCATCTTTGCCTGGGCTTTAGGTTTATTGGTAACATCATTCATCTTTCGCTATGGAACTCGCGTGCAAGTGTTGGGCTGGAGCACCATCTGGATCATCCAGCCATTCAGCTGCGTCTTTTATCCGTTAAGCGCCTTGCCTTCCTGGGCAGCAAAGATAGCTGTTATCCTTCCCACTACCCATGTCTTTGAAGGCCTTCGCGCCAGCTTAAGCAATCAGCCACTCAATTATTTCAACTTATTGTATTCGTTCGTCTTCTCTTTGCTCTTTTTTATCCTCTGCGCTTGGATCTTGTCGGCAGCAGTACACAAGGCGAAGAGAAGAGGATCATTAGGAAAGCCGGAGTAGAATCTTCGTATGTACTTCTTTCTTCATCATTAAAAATATTCTCTAAAACCTTATAAAATACACTGTAAAATTGCTAGGTATGGATCCAGAAATTGCAGCATTGGTTCAGCAGGCGGGACAAATCTATAAGGAACATTTTCCTCTTACCACTGGCTTTGAGCGGGCGATCTTCTTTAGTTGGGGCTGTACCATCGGAGATTGTACCTTTTGTTACATGTCTACCCAGCCGGTAGATAAAAAACCTGTGGAAACGAAACGGACAGTAGAATCTATTTTAGCAGAATTTATCCTGGCAAAAAAGCTCGGCTGGGAAATAGGATTCTTTACTGGAGGCATTGGCGTTTTTACTCCTCGAGAAATTAAAGACTTGTTGGAGAAGATCTATGCCATAACCCAAGAGAAAATATGGCTGTCCATAGGGCCAATAGCAAAGCCATTGCTGCAGGAATTTTTACCTTATATTAAAGGTGTTGTTGGCAGTACGGAGACTATTAACCCTGTGCTCCATAAGCTTGTCTGCCCTTCAAAGCCATTAGCTCCGTATGAGCGGATGTTTGTTGCCGCAAAAGAACTGGGCTTAGCCAGAGCGATGACCTTTATTGTAGGGATGGGTGAAACGAGAGAAGATTTTCAGCTGCTCAAAACATTTATTGAGAAATATGATATTGATAAAATTCATGTCTATGGCCTTATCCCTCAGGAAGGGACGATGTTTGCTGCTTCATTACCGCCGACAGAAGAAGAGCAAGCGTGGTGGATCGCCAAATTACGGATAGCGTTTCCACCATTAGATATTCAATGTGGTATTTGGGAGGACCGAGTAGGGAGAGTTTCTTTGCTGTTACAGGCTGGAGCAAATTCCATATCAAAATTTAAAGCCACCAAATTATTTGGAACTTCACTTGCTCAGGAGATCGAAGACCAAGCTGGCCAGGCTGGCAGGACCTTTGTAGGAACATTGACACGGCTGCCGGACATCGATTGGGATGGGGAAATAGAGAAGCTTCCTTTCTCTTCTGAGCTGAAGGAAAAGGTGCGGAAAAAACTGTGGCTCTATCTGCAGAAGATGCAGAGGAATAGCCAAAATAGTCAAAATAGTCCGCAGAGGGAGAAATTTCTTGCACAAACCATATAAATACCTTATTTGCTTTTATCTTGTATCTATTTAGTCAAGTGGTTCACTTATGGATCTCGACATCAATAAACGGCTGGAAGAAGAAAATAAGAAAGAGATGGCTCAGGCTCTGGAGCAGGAAGAGCGGGTAAAACAGCAGCCAAAAAAAGTTTCTGACAAGAAGTTTCTTTTCATTGCAGCAGCGGTCATCATTGGCATTATCGCTTTTTCGTTAAGTGATGGGTTTGGCTTGTATGAGCAGGCTAAAGTGACAGGTTCTGCTATCGCTTACACACTCCAAGATCTCCATAGGGAAAATCTTGCGGGGAATTTGGATAAGGAAGTAGGGATCATCTATAATGGTTTCAGCGTCGTAAAATATGAAGGACTATGGTGGACGAGAAAGGAAACGGAGGATCGTATTATCGAATTTCCTCTCCATTTCAACCCACTAGAGGTTGAAGAGATAGAAATAACCGGAAATCTTGCTCCTGAATTTAACAAAGGTGAAGACGTATTTATTGCCATCGATCCAGGAGTTAAGGATAAATTTTATACGTTGGCTCTTTCCGAGTTAAGTTTTAATGTGGTTAAAGGCTTAGATCGAAGGCCTGTAGGGTCATGTACTGTTGAAGATCCTGTGTGTGAAACACGGGAAATCATCAGCTGTGAAAAAAATCCTCAGCAGAAGCCTGTGATAGAGTTAACATTAGGCAATGAATCAAAAATAGAATCATTTGGCACGTGCATCAAAGTCACTGGACAGGAATATGAGCTTGTCAAGGCAGTCGATAAGCTGTTGTATCGATGGTATAGAGTCATGGAGTGAGGATATTTTTCTGATTCTAAAAATAAGGTTGCTTACTCTTAATCTTTCATCTTGATAAGCCTAAACTATCAACTTCTCCATTGATGAGCGTGATCAGCCGAAAGTTTAACCCTAGTTCCATGATAGCTTCTACCAACGCCATGTGTTCTTTTCCCGAGCCAGAGACAAAATTTAAGGCAACTTCAAAATCAGAGATTTGATTATGGAGGTCTTTCTTGATAATATCTTTGATAGCGTTTATTTCATCAAAAGGATTGACAATAATCAGTTTCATGTTTTCTTTCTGGAGGGAGAAATTGTCTTTTCCAAAATCTGTTGTTATGAGAAAAATATTCTGCCAGTTCTTGCCCTGGATAATCTTGATCACTTCTGTCCATGTTCCTTTGCCTGAAGAGAGGCAGATGATTAATGAGACCATAGTGTGTTTGTTTTCTTATTTTTATTATCATTTCTAGCTGTTATGAGGACATCTTTTCCTGCCATCTCTGTGCTGATGAAGCGCAGTTTGGTGGCTTCCTTTAAGGAAGTGGTGTTCTGCCCTTGGAAGAAGGGGATAGCCTGTTCATCCCCCAGCAGTTTTGGAGCGATGAAGAAAAGATACTCATCAACGAGTCCTTGCTTGATGAATTGTGAAAATACTGAACTGCCTCCTTCTACGAGAATACTGGTAATCTCTTGTTTCCCTAAGTCATCAAGTATTTTTGTCAAGTCTTTTCCACTCCTAAAGATATTTTCTCCCTTTTGATGAAAGATATGAAGATTTTTTGGAACATCTTTTTCTGTTCCTAAAATAATTCTTTTTGGGAAGCTGGTGCTACGGCCGACTCTTGCCGTAAGGTGAGGATCATCATGCAGGAGAGTATGCTTTCCCACAAGAATGGCATCAACCTCTTTCCTTTTCTGGTGGACAAGAGCTCTTGCGTCTTCTCCAGAGATCCACTTTGATTCTGCTGTCCTTGTGGCAATTTTTCCATCAAGTGTTAAGGCTGCCTTGAGATAGATGTAAGGTTTTCCTGTGGCGATATATTTGAAAAAAATCTTGTTCAATTCCTCTGCTTCTTGCTGCAAAACACCTACTTTCACTGAAATTCCTGCTTTCTTCAGCGCGGCAATGCCTCTCCCTGAAACGAGAGGATTAGGATCTTTTGTGGCAATCATTACCTTAGAAATTCCACTGGCGATGATGCTGTCGACACAGGGGGGAGTTTTGCCATGATGGCAGCAAGGCTCGAGGTTAATATATAATGTTGCTTTTTTGGATGAAGAGCTAGAGCACTTCTTGAGTGCAACAATTTCTGCATGGTCCTTTCCTGCCTGCTGATGGTAGCCTTCAGCGATAATTTTGTTATCTTTTACAATGACTGCTCCGACCATGGGGTTTGGAGAAGTATGACCCAATCCTTTTCTGGCTAGTTCTAATGCTCTCTGCATGTACTGTTCGTCTGATGTTGGTGAGATCATCATTGTTTCTTCACTATCTTTTACTTTCTTTTATTCTCTTCTATCTGTTCGTGATGCATAATCTCTGTTGACATCCTTTTATAAATGTGATCCATGATCCACTTTAAGTTTTCCGTGTCTTCACGGTTATACTCTATCAATAATTCCAGATATTCTCTGTCGCCAGAGGCATGAAAGGCTTTCCACAAATCAACAGGATTGCCGTAGAGATGTTCAGGCCGTTGAAGATGTAATTCCTTTTCGACTTCTTTCAGCCCACCTTTCAAGCCAAGATTGATGCATAAGGGCTTTAGGTCGATATGAGGAATGGTGAGGGTTATGCCATATTGCTTTCGGAGTTTCGGCAGATCAAAAGAGGAGCCGTTGAACGTGATGAGAAGTTTATATTTTGCAAGTTCTTTCTTGAGCAATAGCTGCTCGAGGTTCGCTCCATAGACAAAATGTTTTGTCTGCTGTTCGGAGGATAGTCCAACAAGGATAACCCTGCCAAAACTATCTATCTCCACGTCTAAAAAGCAGCATTCTTCCTTGAAGTAATCGTACAATCTCCACATCTCTTTCAGTTTAAGTTTTCCGATGAAAAAAGAAGAATCATCTGATGCTAAGGCTTCCTGTGCTTCTCTGAGCTTGCGGTCATAGTATTGTTTTTTTAGAAGGGGAATCCCTTTGATTGCCTGTGCTTTCAGAAAATCCTGCCAAGACTCTATTCCCTGACTCCAGAGCTGCTGCTCTTTTCTGCTGCCAATCCTTTCCAGGAAGATAAAAGAATGTCTGATCATGAGGATACCTTTCGTCGGTAGGAATATGGTTCTTCGTAATCATCTGTCTAAAATCACAATTTTTATATACTTTTCTTTCTTGATCGATAGATAATAAAATAATTAACTTGGGGGGTAATGATTTTATGGCACTTTTATCGGTAATAGGGTTTATGCCTGCACTATTGGCATTGTTCGTTTTTCTTGTCCTTACGGGACTGAAAGTTGTCCGCGAATATGAGCGGGGAGTGAAGTTCACGTTAGGCAAATACAGTGGGTTGATGCAGCCGGGATTGCGGTTAGTCATTCCCGTGCTTCAATCTTGGGAGAGAGTTGATCTTCGGGTTAAAGCGGTCGATGTTCCTGATCAGGACTGTATCAGCAAAGATAATGTTTCTGTGCGGGTAAATGCTGTCCTCTACTTTAAGGTTGCTGACCCGAAGAAAGCGATTATCGATATCGAGAACTATTATTACGCCACTTCTCAGCTATCACAGACGACGATGAGAGATGTTGTGGGAGAAGTGACGCTGGATGATCTGTTGAGGGAAAGGGATAAGATATCGAAGAAGATCCAGATGTCGGTAGATAAAGCTACTGATCCATGGGGAATAAAAGTGGAGTCTGTTGACTTGAAACACATCGAATTGCCTCAGGATATGAAACGGGTTATGGCGGCGGAAGCGGAATCTGAACGAGAAAAGAGAGCAGTCATCATCAAGGCTGAAGGGGAAGCAGAAGCAGCAACAAATATGGCAAAAGCTGCGAGAACTCTTGCGACAGCTCCCGGTGCCTTGCATCTAAGGACATTGCAGAGCATCAATGAGATATCCAGCGACCAAAGCAATACGGTCGTCTTTGCTGTTCCATTAGAAGTCCTGAGAGCTCTTGAAGGGTTATCGAAAGGGAATAAGTGAATGATGAGCTTTTCTTTTTTTTACTTTTTAGGATCTTCTTTTTTTAGTGTCATCTCTTCAATACCTATAAATCAATAATCACTTGTTTATCTTTCAAGTCAACTTTTTTTATCTTTTTCTCTTTCTTCAACTCTTGTTCAATAGCCTTCCAGTCTTTTGTCTGGCGAAGCTCTTCGACTGCTCTTAGCAATTGGCTGAGAGCAGCATAATGCTCATAGATCAGTTCTCCCTTCTTCCTGTTTCTGTTGACCCTCTCTTCTTGAGCCGTAATCGCTTCTTCTTGCTCGGCAATCATCTTCTGCAGGGCAGCTATCTTTTTCTGGAAGGGAGAGATGGCTTGTAATGGATTTAAGGTATTGATCGCTTCATTATATGTCGGGACTATCTTGAGGGGCTGTTGATCTGCTAAGGGGAAAGGAGTGATCTCTGAAGCATAAAAGTATCCTTGCGGCTTCTCTAAAAGTTTTTTCCATTCGGTCAAGGTATCCAGTAAAGCTTGTATCTGTTGTTTAGTCACTTCTTTTGGCAGGAGATCTTTATTCACTCTTGAGCACTTGCAGAGCTCTTCGGCATATACTCCTCCCAGACTGAGCTCTATAGCTAAGGATGTGGCCAGATTTTTTTTGTCGCTGCTATGGAGAATAGTTACCAGCTGGCCTGCTGTGATGTCTTTCCAATTCCCTTGGGAGGCAGGGAAGACATATTTTTCTCCCTGCTTGACCACACGGTCTTTCCAGATCTGTCGGTTGAGGCTGCCGATGATCATATTCTTTTCATCAGTGAAGATGATATTTCCTGTAGAAAAGAATTCTATGATAAGGGAGTATTTCTCTTTTTTCTCTATTTCCATGACAACTATTCGTTCCCCGCCTTTCTGCGAAATGCTGATGATACTGGCGTTATCCAAATATTTCCGAAGCTGCATGCAGAATCCAGTAGGGTTCATCTGAGATTCTTTCTTGTCAGTTATGTTCAGCAGTTTTCCTGGGATGATGCGGAGCAGCTGTTTCCCCTGGTTTTGGGCATGAAGCTGCAGCAGCAATTCTTTCTCGCCGTAATCATAGATCTTTGATATCTTCCCTTTTACCAGAAATTGCAGCTCATTGACGATGGCAGCCAGTTCTATGGAAGCTAAGGATTTTTTCATAGAATGATGCAATCAGGGATGCTTTTATATATTTCTATGGAAATGGAGAAAAGGAGGTATAAGTATGGGCTGCTGGTGTAGGTATAACAGATTTACTTTCATCTTTGATTATAACCTATTATTTCTGCGCTGAAAATAAATCTCCGTTTATTTTCATGCGTAAGAATTTTCCACCGAAACCTGGTGGAAAATTCTTTGCGTTTTAGGAAGGGGAGGAAAATATTAATTTGTTACTTAATAGTAGTAAATAAAACGAAAGCTTTATAAAGTTCGGCCTATTTTAATTTTAAAATGCCCGTTTTAGTAGCAGATATTTCAGAGGATTTGAAAGAGGATATTGATTTTTGTAGTCCGGAGACTGCTCTTCGTGGCCTTATTTCATATATGCTCAGGAGCTATCATGCGCCGACTCTATGGGCCATGGACCCTTCTGTTACTTGTGAGATAAAAAGATCAGATATTCGTGGAGAGCGAAGAACGTTAGAAAGCCTGGTGGTGGAATCTCCTGTTGAATTGCCCGGTGTTAGCGTGTCTCTGCATTTTAATGAAAGATATTCTCCTGATGACACGATGACCTTTGATTTTCTAAGGCTGAAATTAAATGATGGGAATCTTATCCCTTTGGAAAGGCTGTATGAGGTTATGGGAAGGAGAGAGATTACCTTCCAGCCGGAAAGAGGTACAAGTTTTTATGATGCTTTTGACTACAACCACTTGATGGATTGTCTCTTGGCGCAGCGGGAGGCGGCTGATCTGAAAGTGAAAAGGAGCAGCTCACGGATGCTGGTATGGAAACCAGATACTGTTACGACAGAGAGATATATAGTAAGCGTCGACAGGCTCCATCTTCTTGTCCCGGAGCACTTGGAGACCTCTGAGGATGTTCAAGTTTCTGAGGGATGGTCAGCAGTTCGATTATCTCCTAGATTTGAAAGTGATGGGCAACAGCAAAGGATCGTTCATCTATCCGTCAGCGATGATAGAGGATTTGAAGTTGATGATGCTAATGCAGTGAGGTTCTATGTAGCTAATTATGCTGGCTTTACTGGTGGTTGGGGTAATCCTTATGGTGAAGGAGGCATGATTGTCCATACTTCTCCAGATGGTAGGTCTCATCTCAATCAGGATAGGTATGTTGTGGTTGAAGCGAGAAACAAGTTTTTCTCCCAGCAAGGGAGCAGGATGTTCCCTGCCTATGATGAGCTTCTTGTTCCTCTTCCCCGGTTTTGGAGAATGACTAGAAATGACCGCAATAATCGGGAACAATTTGAAAGAATCGTTGACTATCTGAGCGATACTCTTACCTACGTCATTCTTTCTTCTGCGGATGCCTTAGCACAGTCTCAAGTTCGCTTCGCTTCATTTGCCTATGGCTTGGAAGATCTGCGGAGATCTCCTCTAGCAGAGATGGTTGCCGATGTCTCTGGTGATTCTGCATCACCGGAAGAAGTTGTTGCACGCATGAGATCGGAATACGAAGCTGAACAACAACGCAGAGATAGGCCATTACCTCCTGATGAATCGCCTGCTTCTGTTGTTCCTGAATCTTCTCCAAAGAATGGTGGAACTGCTCCTGCTTTACCAGAGATTCTCTCTCCTCCGAGTGAAGTTACTTCTCCGGTGCCTTCGGTTATGGTCAATTCCCCAGGCAATGAAGAGGCTTCTGTTCCTAAATATTCTCCAAGCAGTAGTGCACCTGCTTTACCAGAGATTCTCTCTCCTCCGGGTGAAGTTACTTCTCCGGTGCCTTTGGTTATGGTCAATTCCCCAGGCAATGAAGAGGTTGCTCCTGAAGAGGCTTCTCCTTTCCCTGGACAGCAAGCTGTTCCATTCCAGAGACCTTCCCGCCTTCCTTGGATTATTGCTGGAGCGGCGTCTCTTGTTGCTCTGGTGGCAGGAAGCATCGTTACGTTTCGTTCGCCGGAGGTCGTCTATGTTTTCCCACCAGCTCCAGCAGCTCTCTCCGTGCCGGCAAACCCTCCCCCTACAGCTTCGCCTCAGGTTGAAGAGCGCAGCGATGCCCAAGGAAGGTATGTGGTGGCGACTAATGACGCACCTTTGTATTCAACATTAGACCAGGTTTTAAGAAGTCAGGATGGCAGATATAAAACATTTGCCAACCGGGTCCTTGATCGTCGGGATATCTCTGAATTGACTATCCGCGCCTCTAATGGGAATTTTCTCCTAAAACAAGGCTCTGTCGGCGATGATGGGAATTTTTATGTTGGCCTGGTTCAGGTGAGCAGTGAAAATCCCCGGCGGGAGGGTAATCCTGGAAAAACTGTCTACCATAACAGCACTTTTTCCAATGCCCTGATGCTGACGGGCTGGTATAAAGCCCCCAAATCCAGCGAAGAGGCAGATGTTATCTATGAAAGAGTCGCAGATATCCTTCATCTCTCTTTTCCCGACCAGAATTTTACGGCAGATAACCTGGAGATACGGGGGGAGAATCTTGAGGTCTATGTGGTATCCCCTCAGAAAAGCATGAGGAATCTTGAGCCTGCGACAAATCGGGTTATCATCAAGCGGGATGATGTTGTAGTCATGCCATTAGAATACTTGGCAGAGATAAAATAGATTATTTACCCCTCTTTTTTCCCCTTCCATTTACGATAAATTCCCTGCCCACCCATTTGAGAATTAAGGGGAGTAATAATTGCACATAATAACTGTTATGTGTTTTTTCTGCAAGAAAAAATGCCGATTGAAAGGAGACATAGTATGACGCAGACGGACGCGTTCAAGTTCGAAGAGCTATTTAACTAGATAATTTCCCACAGCTTGCTGTGGGGTGGTTCATTTTTATCAGAAAAAATAAGCGCTCGGAGGGACTCGAACCCTCGAATGATCGCTCTGCAGGCGATTGCTTGCTATTGCCTATCTTTTACTACAGACAAACTTAGCCGCTTGGCTACGAGCGCTTTAAAAGCATGGAAGCTAGGCTATTTATAAGATTTTCTCAACTATAGCCTATCTCCATACGACTTCAAAAAAGAAGGCCATTGGGAGTGCATAGGTTTAGGTAAGTTATCCAGCCGGAACCATCCTAATCCCTCATGCTTCTTTGGCTCAAGGTTTATCACTTTTTCCCTGTCAATATGAACTTTAAAATCAAAGGAGATCCAATGGGTTTTCTGTCCTTGGTGGTCACGGAAGATTTCCCGAAAACCTAAGAATTCTGAATGGAGGATGTCCGTCCCATATTCTTCCTTGATTTCCCGGTGGAGTGCATCATTAATTTTCTCTCCGAATTCTAACCCACCTCCTCCTGGGTCCCATCTGCCGTGCTCATCACGGCAATGCTCCGTTCGTTTTGCTAACAGAACATTTCCTTTTCCGTCATGGCAAAAATAAGAAACGGTAATACCTATGGAATCAACACCTTCTTTCATGGTCTATAGATTTTATCTTCAGCTAATGGCTGTCTGGTTTTATGATTGCTTATGATATATAAAAAAATGCGGGCCTGAGGGGACTTTCAATGATCTCCTTGGTTTCTCTGGGAGATCTGTATTTGAACCCCCGATCTACAGCTCTCTTCAGTGATTAAAAATCACTGAGATCCTATAGAAGGCTGTCGCCTTATTTACACGCGAGCTTGCAAGAGTGCTTGCAAACATGCACCAGGCTAGGCTACAGGCCCACGAAGCGATAAGAACTAGGCTGATTTATAAATATTTACTCCTCTTGTATATGCATAGCATCGGCTCGGCTTTTTACGTTAGTTCTAGATGTATCGTTCAAGCCCCGTAAGGGACTACCCCCTGAACTCAGTTGATATCATCCTTGATGAGCCTCGCAGATTGATGCTATGCACATACTCCTCTTCAAGCAGGAAGCTTTCTATAACTTACTCCTCGGTGCTATCAACACTTTCTTCAGAATTGTCTTCTATCATATCATCTCTGCCAAAACTCATCTCTACAGCAAGAAATTGGTTGTCTACCGTAAATCGTTTTTCAAAAGTCTGGGCGTTAAATCCAGCTTTCTTGATGATGACAACATATGTTTCATCCAGAATAGCATCTTCGTAATCAACAATGCCTTCACCATCTGTCAAGTTGATGTGGAGAGGCAAGTCTCCAGGCGTGTTAAAGCCAGATTTGGTGTAAAGGGTCACTTCTGCTCCCTCTAGAGCATTGCCAGTTTCATCGAGTACTGTAACTTGAAGGTGTGGAAGGCGCTCTAACAGAATAGCTACTTCTTGCTCTTCTCCAGAAGAGAAATTGATCTCAATCTCTTTTGTTCCATTCTCATGCTTGGCAAGCGCTGCTGTTACCCTATAGGCACCATCACTTACTCTTCTGAATGTAACTAAGCCATCCTTATTTGTAATGGCATCTTGAGGGATAATGAAAGGGTCTGGGGAAAGGAGCTGTACGGTAGCATTCTCTAATCCATCTCCTTCTATATCCTGGACTTTGACAAGAACTTCGGCTTGTTCCCGTTCTAGGACAATTGTCATTCTTTGCTCGCCTGCTGCTGAAGCACTAACAGAAGTAGGCGGTGATAAGAAAAATCCTTCTTTTTCTACGGTAATGCTATTTCTTTCCCCTTTTAAGATAACTATCTTTGATCCTTTATTCTCTCCATATTTGCTCGTCTTGCCTTTTAGGACGTTATTCACATAAATGCTAGCTCCATCAACGATTTCCCCATCTTCATCTATAACATGAACCTGTAACAAACTAGCCTGGCTGTCAACGACGGCATTCCCTGTGACTTCCTCTGACGGGGAGCAGGCAGCAAGAACAAGAGAAAGGAAAAGTACACCTAGAACCCATTTTTTCATCATAACAGCACCCAAAAGGAAACGAACTTTTAAATATTTCGTTCTCTGCCGGCATACGATGGGGAATTTGATCATTTTTATGCCACGGCTTGTTCAGGCTACAGGGGCTTCTCCAGGTCAGGCTATACGTCAAGAGATGCTTCAGGACTATCTGTTAGATTCTGATGCGGAGAAGCTATCTTT
>Ga0209542_10011122_pt1 | contig 16034 bp, 17 predicted proteins | sample RifCSPhighO2_01_FD_184028 | JGI IMG/M metagenome (GOLD analysis project Ga0209542, IMG submission 184028) | Soil microbial communities from Rifle, Colorado - Rifle CSP2_plank highO2_0.1 (SPAdes) (version 2) | ecosystem: Environmental > Terrestrial > Deep subsurface > Rock core/Sediment ... | reverse complement strand
GCCGAAGGCGCGACACTAATGCATTCCCCCCGCCGAATCCAGAATCCAAAAGGGTTTTCCACGCTCCGCGTGGCTCAAAAAGTACGGTTCGATCCTTAATTTGAAAGTTCGAACCGACTTTTTTGAACAAATGAGTATTTTCCTCATTTGTTCGGTCGTTTGCCAATTCCATATTGTATTTCAAAAACTTTTCGGTAAGTTCGAACCGATTATTCGCTTTTTGCTCAAAAGCCGATAATTTCTCTTTGAGAAGCTGATTTTGATTAACCAACTTGTTTTTAGCTTCGCGATATTCATTAGATTATTTTATATAACTTTATGGACGAAAAATATACTTTCAAAAAGTTTCTAAATCGCAATTGGTGGTTTTTACTTTTGGCGTTTTCTAAACTCTTCATCCAATCAGAAAAGGAGAGTGCTTTCGGCTCTCTGTTTCTCGATACGCTTTTCTTTGGTGGTATATTATTAGTAATAATGTTTGCCTATTGGTTTATTAGATACGGCCGAAAACAAAATAAATAATATGGGACTATTTTCAATTTTAAAAGGTGATATTTCTCATTTCAATAATAATGCAGTTCCTGTATTGAATGATATTTTTGCTAGGTTAAGTGCTCTCGAAGAATCTACTGAAAAAGAAATATTGTTGAAAATGTTCTCAACGGCACATGGCGGTGTAGATATTTTATTTCATCCAGATAAGGGCATTATCAAATATAAAGTAAAATCATTTAATAAAGAGGCATTTTATGTGATATATGAAATGCTTGTCCTTTTTCTTATTTTAAGTTTAAAAAACGTGAAGTTTGAAAAAGCGGACAACTTGAAAGATATTTTTATAAAAGCGGTGGGTCGTACTGAAGAATGTAATGCCTTGTGGAATGAACTAGAATCTAAAAAAGATGATGAAAGAATTTTTAAACCACTTTACGAAAAGATTTCTAGTTATACGGAAGGGCTTAAAAGAGAGGATGAACTAGCCTTTGTTTCCGCTTTTCACGATTATGTGCAGGTATTTTTAAAAACTATATAAATATGGGATTCTTCAGCAAATACAATGAAATTGAGAAAAATCTTTTAGAAACATATTCTAAGTTTTTTGATGATATGGGTTTACCAGACGCAGAGAAAATGACCCAAGATTTTTTGGATAAAGCGATAGAAGATTCCAAAAAAGGAGGAAGATATAATTTAAAAAACGTCGGAGATACTTTGCTTGAGAAAGAAAAATCTAGTGGACAAGCTAACTCAAATTTTGAAAGCAAAAGAAAAGAAGGTGTAAGGGATGAAGATATAAAATGGTGGTTTAACCTCAATGACATTGAAAGGATGATGATGCTAAAAGTTGATGAATTTCACCGTCTAGCTTTATTTATCAAAGAAAAAGAGGACGGAAAAACAGATGATGAAGCAGACGCCACGGTTAGAAAACATCATCCGATATATGGAGATTTAAATGACGAAACTCACGGCAGTGGAGATAATAGACCCTTGCCGCTTGAATTAAAAGACAGGATAAATATCTATATAGAAAAGCAAGGTGTTAATAATCCTAATTTCAAAAATCAGATTGATTCCTTCCAAACACTTAACGCCCTAATCAGAAAAGAAATCAGGGCTGGAAATATCTAACTCGCATTATATGAGTCCCACTCTCTTTACTGTAAACAACAACCTAAATATAAATCCGGACTCAAAGAAATCTGAACCAAAAGGAGATTTGAAACATTTTTTTGTAATTCGTGAGCAAAGCGATCCAAACAAAATCGTTTTTTCTGTCGTACTGAAAAATAATCATCACTCAATCATAAATAAGATATGGTTTTCAGCATTTATTGGAATCCCTAGTACCAAATTTGCACCTAGTCTTGAGGAGCAAGCAAATTTCCATGTAAAGACTTCAAATCTTGGCGGCGGCTCATATTTGTCTGGATATACCAAAGAGGAAGTAAAATTCGTTCCAGAAAGCATCATGGAAATTTTGTACTTTGAAATTCCCAAAGAAAAATTGTCGGGTGTTGGGTCGCTCGAATACTGTTTTGGATGTGAGTCAGTCAAGAAAATTTCTTTTGAAGCCTCTTGGGATGAGGGCGAAATAGGCCGACATCTCAAAGAAATCAACAGTAAAAATTTCATCAATTTTCTAAAGTACAAAAATCACAAGACCCTGTGGAGAAAAATCAGCCTTTTCGGCAAGTCTATTTATAAATTTTCTAAACGAACATTAAAAAGTGCAAAGGGGCTTTTTGTTAGGGAGAAGGAGTTTTAAGGGAGCAATCCCCGCCGTTTTATAATATCTCCTAAAAACGGCGGGGATTTGTGCGCGCACAGGGTGGGCGGGGCAAGCACAATAAGATTTGTTTGTGCCTAGCACAATCCATATTCTTTGAGTTACCACGACCAGAGAACGAAGCCACAGAGTTTAGAGTTACCACAGAACGCGGAGAGGAAGCGCCTCGGTCGCCGTGAGGGCGGAGAAAAAAGCAAACAAAAATGTTAAAATAACTTTATGAAAATAGGCATTATCTTACAATCAAACAAACCCGAACACGCATGGAACACATTTCGCTTTGGTATTACCGCGCTGAAAGCAGGACATCAAGCAGAAATTTTTTTGATGAATGAAGGTTCAGAATTAGACACCATTTCCGACAGCAAAGATTTTGATGTTTCGGTAAAAGTGACGGAATTCAAGGAATTGAAGGGTGAAATCTATGCTTGCGGCTCTTGTCTTAAAGTGCGTGGCAAGGAAGAAAGCAAAATTTGTCCCGTTTCCACGATGTCCGATCTATTAAAAATGGTCGAGAGTTCAGACAAAGTTTTAGTTTTTGGTTAATTCAGGGTGGCGAGGTTTCCGAGCGGCAGCAGGGCTGGCTTCCTTAGGGGGGGAATTTCGCCAGCCGAGCCCAGAGAGTTCCGTTCGGATATTTTCAAACAGACACCGTATAAAATTATTCTTTTGCTACTGTCGCAGCCCAGACTGAACGCGCGCCGTTTTGTTTTAATACGGCAGCAGCTTCTTTTAGGGTTGCGCATGTTGTGGCCACATCATCTATCAGTAAAATATTTCTTCCCTGAAGCGTTTCATTGTTAGTAACAGCAAAAGCTCCTGAAATATTTTCAAACCTTTCGTCACGCTTTAAATTAAGTTGTGGTTTAGTGTTTTTTGAGCGTATTAATATATCTTCAGATGCCATTTGAATATTAAGCAATGAAGAAATAGTTTTACTCAGTAGTGCGGATTGGTTAAAACCTCGCCAGCGCAAGCGCTCTTGAGCTAGGGGCATTGGCACGGCTAATAAATCATATTTTTGATAGTCGGGAGCAACACAGTGTATTGCGTGTGCCAAGGCGGCCGCAAGCGGATTAGCCAGTTTTCTTATAAATAAATATTTAAGATCGTGTATGGCGACTTGTCCGATAGGATGTTTGTAGGGCATGGCGTATATGAATCTTCGGAGCCCTAGTTTTATTATGCAATCGTGGCGAATTGCGCTGTCGGGAAGTCTTTTTTGGCAAATAGGACAGCGAATATTTATATATTCAAAAAGAGTATTTTTGCATTTTTCGCATAGGAAATTACGCTGCAGTTGTAGCCCGCAACCTATACATGAATAGGGGAAAATGAGTTCGGTCAGCATATAATTTATGTTATACTATATGTATGCCAGGTAGTGAAAATTCGACCGTTCGCCTACGGCGAACTTAACTTAATTACCTGGTAAATTTTTTAATAGGTTAATGATATTTTAAACTAGAAATTCGTTAATTATCAATATAAATAGTCGAATTTCTACTACCTGGTATGATTTTGAATCTATTCCAGAGAAAGCCGAAGGGATTTCTCGGTATTGATATTGGAACCTCGTCAGTGAAAGTTGTGGAGTTATCTAGCACAAAAGCCGGGGTAAAATTGGAAACTTATGGCGAACTTAAGGCCTATGGTTATTTAAAAAGACTTTCTGATCCTATTCAGAGCAGTTCTTTACAGATGTTGGACAGCGAGGTAGCCGAAATGATCAAAAGGATAATCGATGACGCAAATGTTTCAAGTACCGCAGCATCAATGTCTATTCCGGTTTTTTCTTCTTTTTTTACTTTACTGGAATTGCCGTCAATGAGCGTCAAGGAACTTGCCAGCGCGATTCCTTTTCAGGCTCGCCAGATAGTTCCGATACCAATTTCTGAAGTTGTACTTGATTGGGAAATAATCGGAAGATTTAATCCTCAGGCCGCGGGAAGTACAGTACAAGAAAAATTATTGGTTTTGTTGGTGGCTGTGCCGCGCGAAGTTGTAGATAAATACGTCCGTGTTGCTAAATTAGCCGGAGTTGAATTGCGCGGGTTGGAAGTTGAAACTTTCAGTGTGGTGCGCGCATTGTTACACGACAACCAAGAAACTAATTTATTGCTGGATATTGGCGCGCGTTCAACAAATATTACTATAGTCGATAGCGGTACTATTCGCATGAGCCACAACCTTGATATTTCAGGAAATGAATTTACCAAAACTCTAGCTCATGCGTTGGGTGTAAACATGAGACGCGCGGAAGAACATAAAATATCCCGAGGATTAGTTCAAAAAGGAGGAGAGTTGGAAGCCTCTCGGGCACTTGTTCCTTTGATCGATGCTGTAATGCAAGACGCAGAGAAAATAATGAATATTTATTATCGGAAGTACGGTAAAAAAGTAGTGCGTGTAGTTTTGGGCGGAGGAAGCTCTAATTTACCCGGACTTCGTGAATATCTTGAATCGCGTTTTGCCCGCGAAGTTGTTATAGGAGAGCCGTTTTCAGCCATTAAATATCCCAATATTTTGGCACCGGTTATACAGGAAATAGGCCCCGCGTTTGCGGTGGCAACAGGTCTTTCCTTGCGAGAAATTTTGCCGTCAAAATTAGCAGTTAAATAAAAAAATGGCAATTACTATTAGTTCAAAAGGTTATGGAGGCGATGTAAATAAATCTGTAAATTACGGATCTTCTATTCCGTTGTTTTCTGTTATAGCGGTTATAGTTTTTGTGACAACAATTATTCTGTGGTTGACGCTTTTTGCTATAAATTTTTCTTTAAAAAACCAGAAAACCGATCTTGAAGAAATAAGAACCGAATTGCAGCTGGAAAAAAGCAATCTTAAGCAGGAAGAAAGCCGTCTGCTAGACGCGCAAAGAAGGGTGTCTCAAATTAAAGAATTATTAGATAAACATCCCAACGGCCGTCTTATTTTTGACGCTTTAAATTCTAGAACACGAGGCGATGTAAACTTTACAGCCGCAGAAGCCGATCTTCAGGGAAGCACACTAGAATTAACAGGACAAGCTAAAGATTTTCAGGCTCTCGCGGCACAAATTTTGGCTTTTGAACGCGATGATCAAAATAGATTTCGTTCTGTGGCGGTAAAGAATATACGCAGGGATATTACATTGGGCGAAGTGGGAGCAGTATCATTTTCCATGTCGTTGGGTTTTGATTCAGCCATACTTGTGAATAAATAATAAATTATGCCAGGTAGTGAAAATTCGACCGTTTCGCCAAAGGCGAAACAAAGAATAACATTATCTGGTAAACAGCAAAAAATATTTTTAATTAATTAACTAGAAATTTACTAAACAAATAGTCGAATTTCTACTACCTGGTATGGATTTAAGAATTATAATTTCAATATTTCTTCTTTTGGGCAGTTTTATAGCCGGTGTTTTGGGCATGGTTCCATCATGGCAAGCAATAAATGAAAGCATTGCGAGTAAGAGAAATGTAGAAAAAACAGTTCGTGATCTTGAGATGTATTTTGCAAGTTTCGATACGTTAAAAAAAGATATTAAAAATAATATAACGCTCGAAACATGTAATCGTTTAAATAATATTGCGCCAAACGGAAATGATCTGCCCCAACTAATGCTGCAATTTAATAGTTTAGCTTTAGCGCATAACGCTCAACTTCTGGGATTATCTGTAAGGGAGCCAATAGCGATATCTGAAAATCCGGGAGCTTTGAAGAAATCGGTTTTAAATGCTGTTATACCCGTGAGCTTGGACAACTCTATGGCGTTTTTAGATAGCATTTATCATATCGAACGCTTGGTTGATGTAGGGTCTGTTAAAATAACAGCCCTTGCTAACACCAACACATCGGATACGCCCACGGCCGCGATAAATAATTTGGATGCGGTAATATATAGCGCAGGACGCCCTCTTGATTGTGCCAGTTTAACTAAATAAATTTTATGCCAGGTAGTGAAAATTCGACCGTTTCGCCAAAGGCGAAACAAAGAATAACATTATCTGGTAAACAGCAAAAAATATTTTTAATTAATTAACTAGAAATTTACTAAACAAATAGTCGAATTTCTACTACCTGGTATGAATTTACCACAAGCCCCATCAATTTCATTAAATTTAGGAATTTTATCTTTTCTAAAAAAACGTATTTTTCCTATATTTTTAATTATTTGGTTCATTGCAGTAGTTGGAATTGCGAGTTTTATTTATCTGCAAATAAAATCTAAAATTTCCGAACCGCTTCCCCCATACCAAAACGCGGAATTTAAAGTAGATAAATTAAATACAGAAGTTTTTTCCAGCAAATTATTCTTGAATTTACGCACATTAGCAGTTTCGCCCGGACAAAGCGATTATAATAAATGCCTTGGCGTGCCGGGACGTCCTCATATTTTTACTCCTTTTGTACCATGCCCGTAACACCGTCTTCATCAAATCGGCCAAAACATGTACATGCAAAATCCTCAAACGCGCAGGATTTTATAGACCATCTTATTAAAGAAGATATTATTTCGGCACAAGAGGCAAAGGATGCAATAAATGAATCTAATCGTCTTGGCCGTTCCATTGAAGCAATTTTGATAGATAGACAGTCTTTAACCGAAGAAGAAATGCTAAGCGAAAAGGGAGCATTTTTGGATATTCCTTGGCGGGCGATATCTTCTGAATATAAAATCGCTGAATCGGTCATTTCACAAATTCCTGAAGAGGCAGCTAAAATATATAAAATAGTGCCTCTGTCGCGCGACGGAAATAATGTCGAGGTTGGCATGATAAATCCGGAAGATGTTCATGCGCAGGAAGCATTGCAATTTATTGCTGCGCGAGGAAATTTTGTTCCAAAAAAAATATTGATCTCTTCAAAGAGTTACGAAAATATTATACGGCAGTATCGTAGTCTTGGTGGAGAGGTCACCGAAGCCCTTTCAGAACTTGAAGAGGAAGTTAAGATCGAAGGAGGCGCTTTGCCTGCTACGCGCGCTGCCCGGACTGTTGAGGCCATACTTGAAGAAGAGGCTCCTATAGTAAAAATGGTCTCTGTTATCATGCGCCATGCTTCCGAGGGCGGAGCTTCGGATATTCATATTGAACCTTTAGCCGATCGTTTACGCGTGCGTTTTCGTATGGACGGCATTTTGCATACATCTATTCTTCTTCCTATCAATGTACATCCGGCGATCGTTTCAAGGATTAAAATTCTTTCAAATCTTAAAATAGATGAAACGCGCTTGCCGCAAGACGGTCGTTTCCATGCGGTAATAGATGGCAGAGAATTTGATTTTCGTGTCGCTACCTTTCCAACAGCTAACGGGGAAAAAGTCACGATTCGTGTTTTGGACCCCACTACCGGTGTGAGAGCATTGCCTGAACTTGGTTTGACCGGCAGAACTCTTGAAATTATGGAACACGGCATTAAGAAGCCGTACGGAATGATTCTAATTTCCGGTCCTACCGGTTCCGGTAAATCAACAACTTTGTATGCGCTTTTGAAAATATTAAATAAGGAAATGATAAATATAGTAAGTTTGGAAGATCCTATCGAATACACGATCGATGGAGTAAATCAGTCTCAGGTGCACGAAGAAATAGGTTACACTTTTGCTTCGGGATTACGACATATTTTACGCGGCGACCCTAATGTTATAATGGTAGGCGAGATTCGCGATTCAGATACTGCTAAACTTGCGGTCCATGCGGCGTTAACCGGCCATATAGTTTTAACGACCATTCACACAAACAGCGCAACAGGCATTATCCCAAGGCTTGTGGATATGGGCGTTGAACCATTTTTAATACCTTCTTCTGTAGCTATTGGTATGGCTCAAAGACTTATTCAGAGATTATGCAATAATTGTAAACGAACGTTTGTTCCGGAACCTAAAATTGTAGCTATGCTTGAACGCGAACTTAAAAGTCTTCCGGAAAAAGAAAGAGAACGTATTCCAAAAGACGGCTATAAACTATGGATAGCGCCAGGATGCGATAAATGTGCCGGGCAAGGGAAAAAGGGGCGAATGGGTATATATGAAGCTTTTGATATGACCCCTGAAATGGAAAAAATAATAGTTACTGAGGCTACAGAAGGAAATATTTTGAAAGAAGCTAATCGGCAGGGGATGGTCAGCATGTTACAAGATGGTTTGCTCAAAGCCCTTGAAGGCCAGGTGTCTTTGGAAGAAGTTTTACGTGTTGTTGAAGAAAGAGAAACAACCGAGAGCAAAATATAATAATTATTAAAATTAAGGTAATACCTCGACTGCGCTCGGTATGCACATTTTTGCAACCGCTCGCAGGCTCGCGGGCAAAAATTGGCATGAATTACGAACAAGAACTAGAAGAATTATTATCAACCGTAGCCATGCAGTCGGCCTCAGACGTTCATATAGCAGTAGGACGTTATCCTACCATCCGTGTAGACGATGCTTTGTTGCCCTTGTCATCAAAGAAAATATTAACTCCCGAAGACACGGAAAGTTTTGCACAGGTTATAATGACCAAACCACAGTGGGAAAAATTTTCTTTAACAAATGAAATAGATTTGGGTTATTCTTTCCGAGACAAAGCACGTTTTCGTGTGAACATTTTCAGACAAAGATCTTTTGTATCAATAGTAATGAGGCTTATTCCCGCCCATGTTAAATCTATTGAAGAATTGGGTTTGCCTCCTATACTGCACGAGTTTACACGACACGCTCAAGGATTTTTCCTTATGGTGGGACCGGCGGGCCACGGCAAATCTACGACCTTAGCTGCTTTGATCGATGAAATTAATCACGAAAGGGCGGATCATATTTTGACTATAGAGGACCCGATAGAATATTTATTTCAACAGGACCGTTCAATTATAGATCAGCGCGAGGTTGGAATAGATACCAAAGATTTTATTACCGCTTTGCGTTCTGCATTCCGCCAGGATCCGGACGTAATAATGGTAGGGGAAATGAGGGACGCTGAAACGATCGGAGCAGCTTTAACCGCAGCCGAGACGGGTCACCTGATCTTCTCAACACTGCATACAAATAATGCCGCACAAACCATAGATCGTATAATTGATACTTTCCCCGCTGAACAGCAAGGGCAAGTTCGTAATCAATTAGCAATGACTTTAACGGGTGTGGTATCGGAAAGACTTATTCCACGACTTGAAGGCGGAAGAATTCCGGCTATAGAGGTCATGATCGCCACACCGGCAATACGAAATCTTATACGTGAGAAGAAAACGCATGAAGTTGATTTGGTCATTGAAACAAGTGCAGATGATGGCATGTTATCATTGAACCGATCGTTAGCCGAGTTAGCCAAGAAGCGTGAAATTTCTTTAGAAAATGCCGAACTTTATTCAAGCAATTCCGCAGAATTAAGAATGCTAATAGGACGTTAATAAATCAAATATCAAATATCAAATATTAAATATCAAAATTTAGGTATGTTGTTTCGCAAAAAAGCGAAACAACATTATAATTTCGCCGCCTCGGCCCGACTCGTACACGGGCGGGCAGGCGAATCACAACAATTTTGATTTTTGCATTTTGAATTTTGAATTAAAGTAGTGCCATCATACTCATATCAAGCCCGTACTCCCTCGGGTGAAGCGCAAAACGGAATAATTGAAGCCGGCTCGCATGACGCGGCTGTGGCAACATTGCAACGCCACGGTCTTTTTATAACTAATTTAGCCGAGATAGAAACGCATAATATTTTTAAGAGGGACATTAAAATTTTCCAGGGAGTTTCGCGTAAAGAAATAGTTAATTTTTCTCGTCAACTATCCGTTTTATTCGAGGCCCGTGTTCCTTTAGTTGAGGCCTTAAGAACGCTTTCTGACCAGACAAGAAATCGAACTTTTCATAAACAACTTCTCGCGATTGCAAATGATGTTGATTCCGGCAAACCTTTATCGGAAGCCTTATCTGAATTTTCCAAAGGTTTTTCGCCTTTTTATATTCACATGGTAAGGTCAGGCGAAGTCTCGGGTCGTTTGCAGGAAGGACTTAATTATTTGGCCGACTATTTAGATAGGGAATACGCGCTGATTTCTAAGGTTCGAGGAGCTTTTATATATCCTATTTTCGTATTAGTGGTTTTTATTGTTGTTGCCTCAGTTATGGTTGTATTCATAGTTCCTCAGCTTGAAGCTGTAATTAAAGAATCCGGTCAGCAATTTCCTTTGCCTACTCGAATATTATTAGGCGTCTCTTATTTTATCAGGCAATACGGCATTATTATAGGTTTGATTTTGGGCGTTATCGGGTTTTTCTTTTTTCGTTTTATCAAAACCAAGGAAGGTAGATTTTGGTGGGATGGCATATCGCTTAAGGTGCCGGTATTTGGCAGTCTTTTGACCAATATTTATGTTTCCCGTTTTAGTGATAATCTCGGCACTCTTATTTCGGCGGGTTTGCCTATTATTCAGGCTTTGCATATAACTCGTGAAGTTGTAGGCAATGAAATGTTTAGTTTAATGTTGTCCGATGCCGAAGAAGCCGTTAAACGTGGCGAAATGATAAATGGAGTTGTTCGCCTGCAAAAATTTATGCCACCAATGGTAGCGGAAATGATATCGGTAGGGGAGAAAACAGGTAAATTAGATGTTATTTTAGGCCACGTATCCCGTTTTTTTAGGAGAGAAGTAGATGTTTCGGTAGAAAATATAGTTTCGTTAATTGAGCCTCTGTTGATAGTTTCTTTGGGTTTGATCGTAGCTATTCTTGTGGCCGCTATTCTTTTGCCGATCTATAACTTAGCCAGTTCGTTTTGAGAACGGAAAATTGCTAAAAAGCGTATCGCGAATTATTTGGTTGCTTAAGCGATATGCGTTTTGCCGAACAGATTCGACAAAATAAGGTTTGTGGATAAGTTTGGGTTTTTCTTATTAATATATAACGTTTTTTGTGTTATATTAAAGAAAGCTCGCCCCGTTAGAAAATTGCTTAATTCAGACAAGGTTTATTAAACTTAAAAAATAAGCCATATCGCGTTATCGAAATAAGCCGGAAGCTTATTTCGAGGTTAAAGTGTCTGGCAATTTTCTAACGGGGTGCGTAGATCGCCTATATAAATCAGGCAAATAGAAGGGGGGTGACAATTATGACTAAAGTTTTAAACCGTTTTAGCGCTTTAAATCCTATGCGTAGGCAAGGCGGTTTCACCTTAATAGAGCTTTTGGTGGTTATTGCAATAATCGCGGTTTTGGCCGCCGTCGTATTGGTCGCCCTCGGAAATGCCCGCACAAGAGCTCGTGATGCCAGGAGAGTTTCTGACCTAAACAACGTGGCATTGGCATTGGAGGTTTACCTCGACACAACGAACGTAGCAACATATCCTACAGCTGGAGTTGCCGTGCCAAGCAATGCTCAATGGGGCACAATGATAGCATCTTTGCGTGGTGCCAATGTTATCCAAGGAGCAATTCAAGATCCTATTACTAACGCTGGTGCCGGAGAATGGGAGTACAAAGCTATGACCAATATTAATAACGCTAACGGTACTGGTGCCGCACCTGATACCTCGTACATTATCGGTGCCGACCTTGAAACAGTTAGTACAGCTTCCTGCGCCAGTGATTATGATGGCCCGAATATCGGTACAGTTGTAGCAGGCACTACTGATTGTGCAGAGACTCCTACTGCAAATGATTGTAGTGGCGATGATACTGGTGTGGTTGATATAGATTATTGCATTTGTAACGGTCCAGCTTGCGAGTAAAAAACCTTACAGTGTTTTTGCCCGGACTTGTCTTGATTTTACGTTTTAAACCGTAAAATTATATAGACAAGTCCGGATTGTTTTTAACTAGATATTTATATTATCGATATGTTTGCTTTGTCGGCTGTTTTTAGTTTTATTTTTGGTACTATAGCGGGCAGCTTTATAGATGCCGCCTCAGAGCGCTGGGGACAAGACAAGTCTATAATGGGACGTTCGCATTGTGTTTCATGCGGTTATGTTTTGAAATGGAAAGACCTGTTTCCGGTTTTTAGTTTTTTGGCACTACGTGGCCGATGTGCAAGTTGCGGGGTTAATATTCCGCGTAGGCATTTAATTATAGAAATTATTACGGGGTTTATTTTTTTTGTTATTTTTTTAAGTTTGCCTCTTTCAAAGTATATTTTTGTTGCGGGCACAGAGACAGATCTAATTTTATTCGCCAATCTTTTATTTTTGTGGGTAGTAACCTCAGCTATTTTGATACTTATTTTGAGCGACGCAAGATTTTATATAATACCGGATATAGTTTCGATGCCGGGAGCCCTTACGGTTTTAATTCTTGCGGCCTTGTTGGATTATGTTTTTCCTAACATAGACTCGATATCTTTTCTTGCTCAGGAAGGAGTCAACAATATTTTTTCACGCGTAATTCCTTCTTTTCCCGAAAGTTTATTGGGAGCGACAATCGGTTCGCTTTTCTTTTTTTCCATATCCTTTATTTCAAGAGGGAAGTGGATGGGATGGGGAGACGGTAAAATGGCCATGTTTTTGGGGGCGCTTTTCGGATGGCCGTTTGTGGTCTCGGTAGCATTCGCTTCTTTTGTATTAGGTTCATTTGTAGGGCTCTTTTTAATGCTTAAAAAAGAGGCAACAATGAAAAGCTTGTTGCCATTCGGAGTTTTCCTGGGCATTTCGGCTATTTTCTTTTTGATATTTCAGAATACATCTGACGGTCAAATGTTCAGATTTTTCTCTTCAAGCTTCTTTGCGCTTTAGAGATATGGTACAATAAACCCAAGGTTAATTAATTAGAAATAAACAAAAATATGTTTACAAATTTTTTAAATAAACTAATGAATCGCCCTTCAGCCGAAGACAAAAAATTCTGGAAAGCGATAGGCGTTCTCATTGCTTTTGCCGCAATCGGAGCGGTGTGGTTCCTTTTTGAATCATTACAATAATAGGTTTTGAGTCAAATATCGGGATAAGGTCTAATTTATTTTTAGATATTCTTTTCCTTCACATAAATATTTTTATTTTTAAGCATGCTTCGTCGTCTACCCAAAATTTTATTGCATCGCGTGCCTTTTTTGCATAAAAAAGCGGCTGATCCAACCTACGGCCAGGTTTTGGGAATTTTATCTCTTTTTATTACTATAGGCGCGATATGGTTCATGTTCGCGACGTTGCGGTATTCCGGGGTTTTTTATGGTCTTACTTCTAATTCATCGCAGAATGATCCATATCCTCCGATAAGAGGAGAGGCTTTTGTTCAGTTTGATTTTGGCGTTAAGCCATCAAGAGCTTTTCGTGGTTCAGTTATAGACGGAATGACGCTTAGTGAAACGATTCAGCAAGCTGCAATGGTTGGTAATTTTGATATAGTTTGGCAGCCATTTATAACTATTGACGGTTTATCTGACGGCATGGAAGGCAAACAATGGGTTTTTTATAAGAACGAAAACAGAATAAATGAAACGCCAGATGTTGTGTCCGTAAAGCCGCAAGACGAAATATTTGCAAGATTTGAATAAACAACTCTAGCGTTTAGCGTTTAGCGTTTAGGGTATAGGGTTACGCGGCTAACCGCTATACGCTAAACGCTTTTTAAATAGAAATTTTATTTACATGGTGCTTAGGGATATTACAATTAAGAATAATACGCCCTTATCTTTGTTAAGAGGTGGTTATACTTTAATTGAGCTCACGGTTGTAGTATCAATTGTTGTTTTTGTTTCGATCGTTATATTGGTAAATACCAAGGGTAGCGATAGAGCATTAGCAGTTAAGCGTCAGTCTAATGATATTGCTTTGTCTCTGGCAAAAGCCAGGGATAGCGCCGCAAGTTCAACGCCTTATTTGGGACAAATAGTTTATGGTTATGGCGTGCGTTTTAATCTTCAAAGCGATAAACAGAGCTATATTATATTTGCGGACACAAATAATAACGCAAAATGTGACGACGTTGCTTGCGGGTGCACTTTTGGCTGCAAACAAGAATTGGTGGAAAAACGTATTTTAGATTCTAAGACAACTTTAGATAATTTGGGCATGAACAGTGCTGATTCTTTATCTTATTGCAGCACAACCACATGCTCTTCTTTGACCGTATATTTTTGTCCACCCAACCCGAATACATTTATTTTTGGTCAGGGAGCCGCTGTTACCGCTCCATTTAATTGTTCTGCTTCAAATTTGAACCCAAATAATATAGCCCGAGGAGATATTATAGTAGCCGGCTTGGGCGGGGGAACAAATCTTCAGTCTAAGGGTATAATTACCGTTAGAAAAACTTCAGCTATTCAGGTTGGATATAGTATTATGACGACCCCGGTGCCTCCTCCGCCTTCCCCGCCTGCATTGCCCTCAGAAAATCTTACACAGATCCGTTATCATTGGAGAAATGATGTCGGAGGTGAGACGACCGCAAATTCCGCGACAGGTGGAACAGAAAATACTATTTTGAAGAATGTTTTGAAAAATGAAACCAAGCGCTTGCGTATAGAAATAGCAAACAAAGGAAGCGCTGATTCCGCATCAATCTCGTATCGTATTGAGTTTAGAGCCAAAGGTTCTTCTTGCGGCGATGATACCGTGGGAACGTGGCGTGACGTACAGACCGGCCCTGAATGGAATATGGTAAATAATTCCGGAGGAATAATTAATGCTTCCGCAACTTCCGACGTTAATCCTATAGCAAGCGGGGGCGTTAATAATGAAAATCCAAGTTTTAAAGCAGGTTATTTTATGGATACGAGTAGCATAACTCCATCGATGACTTTAACTGCTTCTGAATTTACAGAGCTTGAATATTCAATTCGTGCCGGCGGTCCGGCACCAGATGGAGAAACATATTGTTTTCGTGTCACTAATGCAGCTTATGCCGCAGGCACTTCCAGCGCAACAAACAAATTTACATATCAAATTTATCCTGAACTTACTTTAGCCGGTCCAAGTTTAGCTCAAATTCACTATCGTTGGCGTGCTGATGATGGGGATGAGCCAGCGCCTCCGCCTATCGCTGGCGCAAGTTGGGCTACTGCTGAAGATACCAAGTTGGAAAATTTAATAGAAGGAAATCAGCGTAGACTTCGTATAGAGATTTCTAACCGGGGAGAAGATTCTTCTTTGGGAGCGCAGTATCAACTTGAATATAGATTAAAGAGCGGTTCTTCCTGTGGAGGTACGGGATGGGGCAAGGTGCCAGCGTCAATAGACATTGGATATTCCACTTCGCCATGGCAAATAGTTAATTCTGCGATTGTTGGTGTAACTGACGGCGAAGCTACAACTAATTTTTCAGGAAGTCTTACTGACGACCCGGGAAAAACTTTCGCTCCAGGAAGGTTGCAGGAGGCAACAAATCTTACTGCCTCAATAACGCTTAGTAAAACCCAGTTTACAGAATTGGAATTTTTAATACGACCCACTGCGTTCGCACAAGACGGCACAACTACTTGTTTTCGTTTAACTAATGCCGGTTCAACCGCGGCATTCGATTATATTTTATATCCTGAAGTTGGCACGGCTCCAGCACCGGAAATTTCGGTAAGCGATATTTCTAAATACGCATGGAATCCAAGCGCGGGATGGATATCTTTTAGGGATGACAGCGAAAACCGGGTGGTAAAAGTCGGTATAGTTGATTTTATTGGCAACGGAAAGATTTTAAGCACAGGTAATTTTGTAAGTTTTAATTGTGCCTCAGCTCCTAAAGCCGGCGGAGATTGTACACCAGCGGGTTCATCTGATTATAAAGTTACGAGGGACTCCAGTGGCAATGTTTTTGGATGGGCATGGAGCGATGACTAAGGTTGGATAAGCTT
>Ga0209542_10011121_pt1 | contig 16035 bp, 14 predicted proteins | sample RifCSPhighO2_01_FD_184028 | JGI IMG/M metagenome (GOLD analysis project Ga0209542, IMG submission 184028) | Soil microbial communities from Rifle, Colorado - Rifle CSP2_plank highO2_0.1 (SPAdes) (version 2) | ecosystem: Environmental > Terrestrial > Deep subsurface > Rock core/Sediment ... | reverse complement strand
AAGCTCAAATGATATAATTAACTCGAGGCTCGTGGAGGCCGTAGCTCAATTGGTAGAGCGCCAGATTGTGGATCTGGTGGTTGTGGGTTCAAGTCCCATCGACCTCCCCATATAAAGTTTTATCTTAAAATCCACAAAAAGAAAGGCCTTGTGCAAAACACACAAGGCATTAACTTAATCTGTTGTTAGAACCCAGGACCGGAAAGCGCCGAGAGAGCCAAAGCTGTTGGCCAAATCTTGGCATCAGGATTCTCTGTCTGAAATGCAGCGATGGACCCATCGGCCTGCAGACACTTTCGCAAGAATTCATGGCCCCTACGATCTTGGCCAAGCGCCATAATAGCCCAGGAGGTGGTCTCAACACTTAGAGCATCTCCAGGACCGCGGAAACCGCCTGTTTCCTGATCTCTCCTACCTTCAAAGAATTTGGGCTCCACCTTTTGTAGTGCAGCCATTACGGCGGCGCTGTGGTCTATATGCCCGACCGTGTAGCCCCCTTCCGACCACCCCCCATCCGGCTTTTGAAAAGACCTTAAATCCGCAATCAGCCGCTCGTACAGAGGGTTGGCAGTCCAGCCCTCACGTTGCATGAGGAGGATCATGAACGCTCTCCACACAGTGTTTGTATCGTTCATTGCCCTTTTCTGTCCAGAGAGGCGCAGCGCCTTTTCCCACACAGCGTACTTCAGGCCGTCACCCAAGTGGTTGTGAGGGTCAGCCCAGAGAAGTCGGTTTCCCTCAGTGGTCTGGCTCGTACTGTTGAGCTGCTTTTGCTCGTCTCCATCCAGAAAAGCCTGAGCTCGAGCAGAGTTGTACTCCAAAAGTCCATCAAGTATGCCCTCGAGTTGAGAAAATTCGCTAAACCAGCCGCTGGGAAGCTTGTTAATCGCCATCAAGCTCCACGCGGAGGTGTAAAACCCACCGATGCTTCCGGCCTGATCCTGCTGACGAGAGAGAAAAGCTAGAGCTCCCTGAATCGCTGTTCTCTCATCTTCTGGTTCCCTAGCTACTAGGTCCATTAACCATGCGAACGCAAGAGGTGATATCGAAGGAGCATTGGTAGAAGCAGATGACAGGACGTTCACACCTGCTTGGGCATTACGAGGACCGCTAGGTAGACCCGCCTTAGATTTTGCTGCAACAATCACAAGTCGGTTAGGTGCAGGAACCACCATCGGTGTACGTGTGCCCAAAGATGTGCTTCTGGTAAGCAAGGCAACTTCAGTCGTAGCGTCCCTACGAGTCGGCATCTCTTTCTCTCCGTCTTTTTGTTCTTGGGACTTTCTAACAGAGGTAACAAAAAAGCTTCTCGATTGAGAAGCCAAATCGGGCTTTCCTCTGATCGAAGGAGTCCTACACAGGATCATAGATTGGTCCGGCTTTATCACCCGTCGCTTAAAGCTATGGGTGATCCCCTCCTAGCCTTCGGCGTAGAGGGACGGTAGCGTCACTGCTCTGAGTCACACAGATTCTCGCTATGATCAAGGTTTATACTACCAAACACTAATAGCTGAGTCAATTGTGTATAGACGCCCTTTTTGCCAAGAACCTACAAACACCTCGGGAGTGTAAAGAGGTGTGAAGAAGCGTAGGGGAAAAACTTTAGATACGAGTACACACCCGAGGTGGGGTGCAAAACAAAGTCAGCAAAAGTAGTGACAAACTACCAGTTGTCACTCGTTGACAGAAAGTGCTAAAATACACTTAGGAGATTGAAAGTTGTACTCTAATCTCGCTTTACTTTTTTATTTGTAGTAACTATGTTAAGGAGTCATAAAGTGAAAGAATTAAACCTACCCTTAATCCCAGTTAGAGACGTAGTGATTTTTCCCAATGCTGTGGTACCTATATCTCTCAAGAGAGAAAAGAGTATCCTCGCTTTAGAGGAAGCGCTGCTTGACAATAAGCAGGTCTTTCTCTCGATGCAAAAGCTCTCTGACGTTGAAAATCCCAACCCCGATGAAATATTTCTCATCGGTACTATCGCCACTGTTAATTCAGTCCATCGTATACCCGATGGCACCATTAATATCGTAGTTCATGGGGAAAATCGTGCCGAGGTGGTCAAGTATTCACAAATGGAGCCTTTTTACAAAGTAGTTCTTAAGGTTCATGAAAAGGAAAATGTCGAATTGGCCGGTCAATCCGAAGCCTTACTTAAGGCAGTGGTGGAACAATTTCGCCAGGGGTTGGCTCTTGGCAAAACTATTCCCATGGACATGCTGCCTTTCGTCTTTGACACTTCGGACCCACTTAAGACCTTGGATGTCATAGTTTTTAGTCTTGATCTAACCACTAGTGAAAAACAGCGGCTACTCGAATCAAATTCCTTACTCGAGCGTCTAAAAATTGTCAGTGAGTTTATCAACCACGACCTCTCAGTTCTTAGTACAGCCAGGAATATTCAAGACAAAACAGCCGAGGAGCTCGGTAAATCAGCCAAAGAAGCCTTTCTTAGAGAGCAAATGCGCACTATTGAAAGAGAACTCGGGATTAAGGAAGAGCAGGAAGAGTACGCCGAGATTGAGCAAAAAATTAAGAACGGTGGTATGCCCACCGATGTTGCTGAAAAGGCCATGAAAGAGTTGGGTAGGCTGAAGAAAATGCCTCCGATAAGCCCTGAGGTTTCGTTCTTGCGTAACTACCTAGATTGGCTGGTTGACCTACCGTGGAAAATAGTTAAAGAGATTTCTGTTGATATTACGAAGGCGGCTCATGTACTTGACAACGATCACTATGGACTAAAGAAAGCCAAAACTCGCATTCTTGAGTATTTAGCCGTCCAGAAATTGGTCGGTAAAGTAAGAGGCCCAATTCTTTGTTTCTACGGACCTCCTGGCGTTGGTAAGACTTCTATCGGTAGGTCTATAGCCAAAAGTCTTGAGCGAAAATTTGTGAAAATCTCTCTCGGAGGCATTCGGGATGAAGCTGAGCTTAGAGGACATCGTCGTACTTATGTCGGCGCGCTGCCAGGACGTATTATTCAGGGTATGAAAAGCGCTGGGAGTAAAAATCCGGTTTTCATGCTTGACGAGATTGATAAGGTGGGTAATGACTTTCGTGGTGACCCGTCCGCTGCCTTACTTGAAGCCCTGGACCCAGAGCAGAATTTTGCTTTCTCAGATCATTATCTTGAAGTCGCATATGACCTTTCTGATGTATTGTTTATCGCGACGGCCAATTCCCTCGAAACTATCCCTCCAGCTCTGAGAGACCGTATGGAGATAGTGGAGTTCCCAGGCTACACTGAGGAAGAAAAACTACACATCGCTAAGGATTATCTCGTTCCCAAACAGCTCGAAGCCCACGGCCTGAAAAAAACCCATCTCAGATTTGAGGATGACGCTATTAGTAGTATCATTACCAGCTACACGCGAGAGGCTGGGGTGAGAAATTTGGAGCGCGAAATTGCCTCAGTCGATAGAAAAATTGCCAAAGCGATAACTGAGGGAAAAAGAATTCCTGATGAAATTACACCGCGAAATCTGGAAAAATATCTTGGTCCCATACGTTTCCGTCCTTGGGCCCTAGAGAAAAAAGATGAGGTGGGTGTTTCTACTGGTTTAGCTTGGACTGAGGCTGGTGGTGACGTTCTTAGTATCGAATCAACCTTGATGAATGGGAAAGGTAATCTGATTCTGACCGGTCACCTTGGTGACATCATGAAAGAGTCAGCACAAGCTGCCTTGTCTTATGCCAGAGCAAAGGCTGATCAGCTAGAAGTGCCTCAGGATTTCTACAAAGATAAGGATGTTCATATCCACGTTCCCGCGGGGGCAATACCCAAAGACGGCCCTTCGGCTGGTATTACCATGGCTACTTCTTTGATATCATCAATTACCGGAATTCCGATCAGACACGAGGTTGGAATGACTGGTGAGATTACCCTGAGGGGTAAAGTTCTAGAAATCGGTGGGATTAAGGAAAAAGTGTTAGCAGCCCACCGGGCAGGACTAAAAACAATTATTATTCCGACTAATAATCAACGAGATCTTCAGGACATCCCTGTGAAAACAAGAAAGGATCTTAAGTTTGTCTATGCGGAAAACATGGATGATGTTTTGAAGGCGGCTCTAGTTCACTACCCAAGCTTCCAATACAAATCTAAGCCAGAAATCGAGACTCCATACAGTACTCTAGCCTAATAACCTCCGAACTGCTCAGTGACAAGATTCTCGGAAGGTACTTCTAGCGAGCGAAGCATTTCCACCATTCCCTGAACCATTACAGCCGGACCTGCGATGTAGTAAAAAGGCTCGTTAAGATTTTTTAGGTATCTGGAAAGTAGGTTTTGGTCAATCCGACCATACTTGTGAATCCAGTTTTTATCAGTCGAATCCGTAATAGTGGCTATCAAAGTAAAGTTTGGATTTTCCTTTTCCCAGTTTTCAAAGTCCTTAATAAACGCGCTTGATTCAGGATTGCGATTTGAGTAAAACAGGAAAATCCTCTGAGAAAGTTGCTCTTGAGTGACGTACTCAATAATAGACCGCATAGGGGTAATGCCGATCCCACCTGCCAAGAAAACAATTGGTCTAGTAAGATCCTCTTTTAGTGTAAAATGGCCAAAAGGACCTAAGACCTTTACCTTTGTACCCAAAGGCATAGTTTTAAGGTTGGTTTTGTAAGCACTGGGTCGAATTCGCATCGCGGTAGCAAAGTAACCCACACTATTAGGTGAGCTGCAGATAGACATGGATCGACTGTTACCCCTCTGATCGGTAATTGGTGGGTCAATCAAGCCAATGTTGACATATTGCCCAGCAGTGAAATTAAAAGTTGAACCTGAGGTATCGAAGATAAATTCTATTGTGTCCTGAGCTACCTCTCGCCGATCCTTCAGAGGAAAATAAAAAGGTTCCATGACCTTGATTCTAGCAAAAAAACAAATCCTTCACTAGCCCGAGCAATAGGACTGGTACCCCGGGAGGGACTTGAACCCCCAACCAGATCGTTAGAACCGACCTGCTCTATCCAATTGAGCTACCGGGGCATTTCGCTAACGCTCGATGCGAACTACATTTAAGTTTACACCGAAACCACAAAGTTGTGAGGTGGTGAGCCTGGAAGGACTCGAACCTTCGACAAGTTGCTTAAGAGGCAACTGCTCTACCAACTGAGCTACAGGCCCACGAGCTAAGGTATTTTATCATACATCAGGTTTTATGCTCAATAAGAAACCTGATTGGGCTAAGCCTAATCAGGTTGTATAGGAAGCTCTCCCTGGATCTCTTCATAACCTCTAAAGTCTAGGTAAAAGGTAGCCAAAGCTTCTCTTATCTCTTCTTTGGAGCAACTCGGTTCCGAGAAGAAGTACTTAATCATTTCGAAACCAATACACAGTCGGAAAAAGCAATCCCTGAACTGCTGCTCAGTTTCTCCGGATGACTCTGGAAGACAACTTACAATTTGGACCTTTATGGCCTCGATAATGGTATAAAGACACTCCATGCCCTCACTTTCCCTCAGCATATTAAGTATTTCATCGCTCTCTGAGGCCCTTACGAATAACTTGCGTAAAAGTTCCTTGACATAGCCTTCCATGGACAAATCCAACATGGTAAATACCATTTTATGAAGTCTGACTTCCTCTTCTACCATATCGTATAAGGAGTTTCGCTGAGATCCTTTTACGAGATGTTCATAAGCATGTCCCAACTCATGAAGAAACAGCATCCAATAAAGTAGGTTGTCGCATGAGAAAGCTACCATCTTAAGAACTCGACTTTCTCGATCGTAGCTAGCAAACTGCTCTTGATCTTCTGTAACCGGCTCCCAAACCAACAAGAACTGATTGTCCCCGAGACTTCTACCTGATAAAAGAATCTCACCGCCTTCGGTCAGACAACCATCAACCCCATGAGTTTTAAGGAACTCGACTAAGTACTGAGCTGATGATACCTTATTCCTGGCAAAGTGTGAGATGCCCCCTCTAAGGTTTGTATGAAAATTGGCAGATAGTACTCTCACTAGAGTTATTAGATATAATCTAACACCTCGTAATCTAACACCTCGGGGGTGTCTGAGATCAATCTTCAAGTAAAAGATGGTTTATGGATTTCAAACTCATCGCGTAGTTTCTATAGTCATTAATAAAACTAAGGTATGTATTTGTAGGACTAAAGCTGGATAAAACCTCTTCTTTTCTGCAAAATGATTCGTTGCTAACTCCTATATATTCTGATAAGGAGGACCATTGATATAGCTTTGGGTCACTAACCATATAGGCATTATGTGGGTTTAAATGTATGTACCTTGATAAATGAAGCAAGTACTCCTCTGAATCAATTAAAATAGCCTTAAAATTTCCTTGAAATAGTGGACCGACTCTATCGTATCTCAAATTAAAATAACGGGTATAACTATTACATACATCTGAGATGAACCTACTGATTCCCTTTTCCCGAGATTGTTTTAAAATAAAATGGAAATGATTAGGCATTAAGCAATAGGCAACTACCTCAACAATAGTTGAGTCTCCTATTAAGTGGGTCTGTGGATTAAACAAAGAAAATCTAATTTTAGGTCCCAAAATTCTGTAGTATTTAATGAGGTTTATAAAACGAATATAATCCTTATTCTCAAGGTAAATATCTCTTTTTTCAACCCCCCTATTAAAAATATGGTAAAAATAATCGTTTTCTAGCGCTTCTTTTCTGTACGGCATGCTCCTGTAGTAAACACCTCGGGGGTGTTTGTGTCAATATTTAAACTAAGACCACAACTCACTGTTGCTATTTACACCTCGGGGGTGTCGAGAAGTATTGAGAAAAAAGAAGACTCCTAAAGTTTAGGAGTCTCTATGTTGGTTACCACTACTCTAGCCCTCACGCTCCTTGGGTTTTCCCAAGCAAATGCTGGTATGGCGTCCTCTAAGCTCATCCCCCTCTGGTCACCTAGTCGCTCACTAACCTGAAGTTCGAAGTAAAAACCCTCCTTGTCTTCCTTAATAAGTACGGCCACCAAACCTTTTATCAAACGCAAGAGCATTTCCCTATGGTAGGCTAAATAAGCCTCCAGCTCTCCCTTAGACGCATAAGGACGTATCCTACCACGTGTCGTTGGCATGTCTCTAATCTCCCAGTTGAATTATACAGATACAGTCAAGTGACACTTGTCGGCTCCTGTAAGTATTGTTAGAATTCTTACTATGCTTACGGACGATAAAAACTATACAAGTTTAATTTCTTCCTACAAAGAAGCACTGGCAGTGCTAGGCGCTGAGCTGTTGGAGATAGGTTGCTTTGACTATCAGAAGGCACCTGTTCAACTTTACGGGACAATTATGGGCAACGGACCCACCAAAGTCCTTATAACTTCGGGGATTCACGGCGAGGAAAGAGCAGGCCCTTATGGGCTACTGGAATTCATCAAATCCGATATTCAAAAATACTTAGACCGCTTTACCTTCCACATTATTCCCGTCATTAACCCTATTGGGTTTGAAAAGTCAGAAAGATTTGGAAGTAGCGGGATGGATATAAATAGACTTTTCGACATGCCTCAGACGAGTCCTGAAGTAAAAATCACTCGTAATTTTTTGCACCACTTGCAGTTTCAACTCTTTATAGATCTCCATGAGGACAGCGACTCTGATCACGTCTATCTATACGAGTCAGGAGATGGGTTGAATGATGATCTAATACTAGCTGAAGACCTAAACTTTCTCAGTTTAATCTCAAAGAGAGGTATCGGCATTAACCAAGAGCCGTTTATCTACGGAGCAGTCTCTAGGAATGGAATAGTCTATAAAGGGTATCAAACACCCGGGAAGTCAGGAGAGCAGATTGATGGTACCATTGCCGACTACCTGCTTACGAGTAAAAGAGTCATTAGAGCAATAACTTTAGAGACCCCTGGTAAGATAGAATTTAACTCCCGGGTACGTGTCCAAAAAGATTTCCTAAATTTTATCCTTGCCCCTAAATAAAAAGCTTGCTAAGATATATTGGTGGTCAAAGTCACTAAAATTATAACGATAGTTTTCAGTGTCATCGCCTTAGCCGCAATCGGTATTTACACTCAGAAAATTCCTTTCTTCGACAATCAAATTTTGTCATCTCCAGAGCAAGTATTAGGTACCTCAGAGAGCATACCCAACAAAACTTACCCTCCATATTGGAAATTTGATCAGCTGGAGGGTACGCAATTACCTTCACCCCCAGTTTTAGGCGCTACTTCAGCAATCGGCATTAATCTAACCAGCAATAAAATTTTCTTTGAGAAAAATTCGTCAAAGCGCTCCCCTGCAGCCAGTACGATCAAAATAATGACTGCGGTGTTAGCTTTGGAAAATAAAAAATTGGACGATATAGTCACAGTAACCCAGACGGCAGCCAGTATCGAACCTGATAGTATGGGCCTCTATCCTGGTGAAAAACTGACCATAAAGCAGCTGGTACAAGGACTAATGCTTGTCTCTGGTAATGATGCTGCTGAATCTATTGCCGAAGGTGTTTCGGGAAATAGGTCCGAGTTTGTCGAGCTTATGAACCAAAAGGCAAAAGAGCTAGGTATGAACGATACTTTTTTCGTGAACCCTTCTGGTCTGGAAGGGGATGGGATTCACTTCACGACTCCAAAGGATATGGCCATATTATCTAAGTACGCTCTGAGTAAGTCTGCTTTTCGAGAAATTGTTTCCGAGCGAGAAATACTGATACCCTATACCGTCAACGATCGTGAAAACCATAAAAACTTTTATCTAGGAAACACTTCGCCACTAATTGATTATCCAGGATATTTGGGCATCAAACCCGGCTATACCCCAGAAGCAAACAAGTGTCTGGTCACGCTAGTGAACGTGGAAAATAACGAAATCTTGGTTGTGGTGCTAGGATCAGACGACCGTAAAGGCGACACTGAAAGTTTGCTGGAATACGCCAAAACGTTATTAATTAATACCTCAAAAAAACCGTTTCTCAATGTGCCAATCTAGCGCATTGTTAAACCGGTTCGAAGGAACATTAAAATCTTCAAGCCTTAGATCTTTTATTCGACTTGACACCACGTAGTTATAGGGTGGAAAGTACAAAAAGATTGCCGGAACTTCGTCACTAACATATTTTTGGAAGTTGAGATATTTCTCCTTTCGTTCCTCCCTTTTTAAAATTTTGCGGCCATCCTCAAGCATCTTGTCAGCTTTTTCTGAACTGAAACCTGAAATGTTGCCGTTTAGAACTTGGGTTGAGTGCCAAAGTGTGTACTGATCAGGGTCGGGCGATATCTCTTGGGAGAATAAGACTACTTCAAAATTTTTCGGTATTACAACTTGCTCTTTGAAGTGGATTGAATCATAAATTTTTTCTTCCACCTTAATACCAAGAGTGCGCCAAGCCTCGATCACTATTTTCGCTGTGTCCTTGAGCAAGGGGGCATTGGGGTAGGATATGCTAAGATTGAGCACCTTACCATCCTTTTCCCAAAATCCATTATTTTTAACCCAACCTAGTTTTTTTAGATTACCAACTGAGGTCTCCAGATTAAATTCCGGGTCGCTATTGTTAGCGCTTGCCCACGAGGTAGATTGGATCGGACCATAAGCTACAGCTCCGCTATCCTGAGTAACCTCATTAACTATTTTAGCTTTGGGAATAGCATTCCTCAAAACCTGTCGCAGTAGTTTGTCCCCTGCATTTTCTGATTTTAGGTTAAAATAAAGGGCAACGAATCTACGATAGGTTGGTTGAGAGTAAACTTTAAGATTTGGCCAATTTGCTAAATCTAGCGCATCTTTAGGGAAAACTCCACCCAGACCCTGGACCTCACCGACTTTCAAGGCATTTAGAGCTGAGTTGTAATCAGGATAAAACTTTAGAGTGAGATCTAACCAGTTTTTGGTTAGAACGATTTGAGTTTTATCCAAACTCTTTACCCTGAAACCACCTGTTCCGATCGGACGGTACTTAGTCAATGGAATATGTTCCGGGATAATGCCAAAATCGAGTGTCGACAAGAATGGAGCAAAAGGATCCTTTAATATCATCTTGATTTGATAATCAGTTACTTTTTCTACAGTGACATCCTTCAGAACGTCGAAGTATCGGGATTTATAGTCTGGGTTTTGGGCTATATGTATGGTATAAATTACGTCTCTTGCGGTAAACGGCAGACCATCGTGCCAGTGGATGTCTTTTCTAAGGTTTAACACGTACTCCCTATCGCCATTTAAAATAAAGGTTTCAACTAGTTCTGGGGTGACATCTCCGCCTGAAGTAGTATTGAATAGCCCCTGAAATACTAACTCATTAATATCTTTTTCAAGGTCAGTGCTCGCAAAAAGGGGGTTAACCACCCTGGGTGTACCTATTACGGCCTCAGTATAGTATTGACGATCAAACCGACTACCGAGCTTCTTAACAGGATCAATAAACAAAACATTGGTAATACTAGACCAAAACAAGGTTGTCAAAATAACGGTCAGAAAAATAAAGCCAAAAGTGACTTTATGCCTACCAAAAAGTCCTCTCAAGAACCAATAATAAAAACGAAGTTTTTTAGCCATGTTTCTAGCTGTAGAGAACTATCACAAGGGAAGTCGCGAAAAAAAGAATTGAAAAAACAATTGTGGCATAGTGGAGCATCTTTTCAAAACCTCTCTTAGTTCGATAAATCCCACCTTCTCCTCCAAAAACATTTGAAAGTCCTGCTCCTTTTGCCTGGGTCAGAACTAGAAAAATTAAGCCAACAGAAAGTATAACTTGGAATAATGTCAGGTATAGTTTCATCTGCGTCAGTTTAGCATACCTGGAAATGCATTTCAAATCTTAATCATGTGCCAACCATAACAAGAAAGAGGTAAGAAAACTTATTAGTAACGAAGCTAGTACAGCTGTCCAAAAAGTGCCTAGATCCACCTTTGGTACGACAAATCCCTGGTAAAAAATACCCGGAAACTCGTAAGAAGTTATTCTGTACCCAACCTCGATACGGCTAATCACGTATAGTAAAACAACATTGACTATCCACCCAAACAGACCGAAAGTTAGGAAGTTTACGGGCAAGGCTAGCAGGTTTAAAAGTGGTCTCAAAAACATGGAAAGTATGGCGTACATTAGTGACGCTCTGAACACCACCTCTAAATTTTCCGAAAAACTCACCGAAGGGATCGAGTAGGAAACAGTAATGAAGGAAGAAGAATTATAGAAAAACAATCTTAAAAGCTTCTTCATCTACTAATCAATTTAACACCCAATCTTTACTTTGTCAAAAAATCACTTGAGCGCATCTTTCGATGATATTTCAGAGCAAAACGGTGTGCTTCATCACGAATCAGTTGAATAATTTGTAGCGACTTCTCAGTCCTTTTTAAGGCTAAAGGCTCCTTTTCCCCAGGTAAATAAACCTGCTCTTCTCTTTTGGCAAGACCGATAACCGCGTGGGTTAACCCCAACTCACTAAATACCTCCAAAGCAGCGTTCAGTTGACCCTTACCGCCGTCTACCACAACCAAGTCCGGGGTCTGCCAGTTATTGCTAAACCTTCTCCTAAGCACTTCTTTGATCGAAGCGTAATCATCGATCCCTGCTACTTCCTTAATACGAAATCTGCGATACTCAGCTTTGTCAGGAGCACCTTTACTTAGGACCACCATTGAACCAGCTGTGTAACTACCCATAAAATGGGAAATATCATAACACTCGATCCGAACAATTTTATTTTTTACACCCAAATCCTTAGCCAAGTCTAGTAGTTGGGCCTCCCTAATCTCCTCTATGAGGTTGGGATTTTCGATATAAGACTCCACCTTACCAATAGGCTGAGTAATGTAACCAATCATTTCAATTTGCTTTTTTAAAGTTAGGGCTTTTTCGTAATTTTGCAGGTAGGATTGACGTCTCATTTCTCTTGTCAATGAAACTATTACTCTATCTTTATTGCCGGACATAAAGCTAATAAATCTTCTGATCATCCGTCGGTACTCAATTGGAGTAACCTTATTAATACACACACCTAGGCACTGTCCAAGGTGATAGTAGAAACAAGCTCTTTTGGCATTGGGTGTACAAGTAGAGTAAGGAAACACTTTTCTTAGGGTTTTGACTATCTTACGCACCTGAGTACTTTCAGGAAATGGCCCAAAATATTTATACGCGTCTTCCAGATCTTTTTTGCGAGCGAGTTGGATCTTAGGAAATTCCTCCTTCGTTATTTTAACGTAAAGATAATCTTTATCATCCTTGAGATGAACATTGAAATAAGGCTTGTACTTCTTTATCAGATTCGCCTCCAAGATCAAGGCTTCGATCTCTGAAAGAACTTCAATAAAGGATAAATCAGCTATTTGGGATACCATCGCTGCGGTTTTTGGATAAAGAGAGGACTTTTGAAAGTAGGAACTAACTCTATTTTTTAGGTTCTTAGCCTTGCCAATGTATATAATCCTATCTTGTCCGTTTTTAAAGATGTATACACCTGGCGTGTTTGGCAAATTCTTAAGATTCATGGAGCTACAATATCACACCATATAAGAACTAGCCAAGAGTCTGGGGAGGGGTACTACGAGGTATCTTTAGATTTTTAATAAATGTCTTAATCAAAATCATTATTGACGCCAGAAGTATTAAGGGAACTGATATCAGTAGTATTGGTAATCTAGCGTACACGTAAAAAGGTTGTATATTAAGAATTTCCTTTATCTCTTTGATAATGCTATCTAGCCCACTCTGGCCGTCTATAAGAATACTTACTTCTTCATCTCTGTCGGTAAAAAGCTTGGCTTCTCTTATCTTTACGTCGATATTAGCTTTTGCAAAGGGTGGGAGCACGTCAACGTCCTCTATTTTTTGGGATATAAGATCTGTGTCAGCTGAATTTATTTTCACTTTAATGTTCACATAACCACGGCCGGTATTGTTAACGACCTCGATAGTCGTGTTATCTCCAAAACCGGAAATAACTGTCTTATCTTTGAGGCTTACTTCTAGATCCGGCTCTGGTAAAGTGGATTCCTTGGCAAAAAAAACGTCGATGTCTTTCTGCTGGGTGTCAGCGTATTTATACGAACCCGCCGGGTAGGGAGACTCCGAAGACAGCCCTTTGATAACAAACACTAGGTGATTATTGTCAAGCTTGTTAAAGTAATCCACGCCCCCTGTGGTAGAAGTCCAGGTAGGATCAATCTGAACCCAGTAACCTTTGTCCTTATCGTAGTACTCTACCCAAGCGTGTAGGATATCGCTTTTTTCATCACCACCTATCGAGACTGGTCGAAGCTTTTCGTTTTGAGTGTATGCATATCCGTTTAGCTCTCTTGCCGGAATACCGGCCGCCCTAAGCAAGGCAATAGTTAGGTCCGTGTATTCCATACATATTGCCAATTCTGGGTTGCTCAACGCTGTAACCGCACCGAGACGCTCAATTTTGCTTTCTTTGAGTCGATCGTAACCGTACTTTAGATTGTTAGAAACAAAATTAAATATCTCCTCTGCGCCCTTAAGCTCCTTGGCCTTGGATATAATCGCCGGGTGCTGGGTTTCCCAGTATCTGTTTGGTGTAAGATACGAGGCTAACTCGTTCTCGCTCCAGACTTTGGTGGCAAATTTCTGATCATTGTTGAGAGTGTGTATTCTTAACTTTGCTACCACGTCAACCTTAGCCCCTGGATCTAATGAATAACGAGCCATATAGTTACCGTCTGGGTCGGCATAAACTTCTCTAGGCCTTGGGTCAATTGAGAGATAGTTCACTTGTTGGTAGGCTGTGTCTGGAGGTAGCGCTATCTCCGTCTCCGAACCGAAAATATTAGGGTTGTACAAATGGTATTTTAAACTCAGTTCAAAAGTCTGGCCACTTCCGAAAGCCGCTGAGATACCGTTCTTAAACAAGTCCTCCTGGGAAAAATTGTAAACCTTTTTGTCTGTCTCATCGACTTTACTAGGCTTTGGAGTCATGTAATGAACAGGCCCAAAATCCTTTGGCACACGCATTTGGAGACTATACTGTGTTACGTTTTCTTCAGTGGCCAGCTTCGGGATAGTCACTTCCCACAAAGTACCGTTTGACATGGCAACATCTTTATTTTCATAGCTGATGCTAAACTTAAGCTCTTTACCCAAACCCACAATCCGATCGTTAAAACTAAGTTGAATCTGGGTAGTGCCCTCCTGGTTAACTATTTCCGGTTTGATTTCTCCCCCACTATCCCTTGCCCGAATATTAGCCACTTTATCAGAGCCAATGCTAATCGTGTAGCGAGTCGCGAATCTGTTTTTGGTTTGATTGATAAAAGTTACTTCTTGGGTTACTTTGGTAGTTCCGTCCTTCAAAATATCGTAAAGGACATTGTAGTGAGCGTCAAAATCCGCCGCAAAAGATGTTGTTGTGAAAATCAGCAATAAAGAAGAAAAGGCCGTTATGTATGAAAGGGTCTTGAGGCAGTATTTCATCTATCTTAAGTTACCATAATCCCAATTTCTTTACAATTAGACTTATAGGCGTATAATAAGCCTCATCGTAGGGAAAGAGAGGATAACTAACATGCCTAGGAGTGGTATAGTAAATCCAGACGAGACCGTGTTACAGCTTTGTGTAAAAACCTTTACCGCCAACGCGGGTGAACCCGGTCTGGCAGTAGAGCAAGTAGACATTCAAATCCAATCTTGGCTAGCGGAGCATTCAAACGCAGAAGACGTTGAGATGTATCCAACACAGTCTCAGGGTTCCGAAAGCTTCTGGTATACAATTCTACTTATTTGCTACTTAAGAGTGAAGATCGAAAGAAGGCCACTCTTTGAGAGGTTCCAGAAAAAAAGGTTGTAATAAATCGCTTCGGCGGGTACTAATCTAGTCTAGATTAGTCCTTTCTTTTTTAGATTCAATCACAGATTCCATCACTCCCGGAGTGTTAGGATATTAACACATCGGGATTTCCGTTTTATTAGACTACGATTTCAAACCTACACCTGGGGGGGATACGTTCGCACCTAGGTATTTAGGTAACTTTTTAAATATTGGCCGGTGTAGGACTTGGGATTGGCGGCAACTTCCTTTGGTGATCCTGTAGCAACTATTTCTCCTCCCTTATCCCCGCCTTCAGGACCTAAATCGATAATATAGTCAGCGGTCTTAATTACCTCCAGATTGTGCTCAATAACCAACACAGTGTTGCCTCCTTCGACCAGTTGATGAAGGACTTTTAGCAAGTTATCTATGTCCGCAAAATGTAGTCCGGTAGTAGGCTCATCTAGCAAATACATAGTTTTCCCAGTCGAGCGTTTGGAAAGCTCAGAGCTGAGCTTGATCCGCTGCGCCTCCCCACCGGAAAGGGTAGTCGCGGGCTGACCTACCTTAATATAACCGAGTCCTACGTCAACCAAGGTCTGAAGTTTACTTCTCAGACCAGGGATATTTTCAAAAAACTCCAAGCCTTGTTCCACTGTCATATCCAAGACATCGCTAATACTTTTGCCTTTATAGAGTATTTCCAAAGCTTCTCGGTTGTATCTTTTTCCACCACAAGTCTCACAAGTAACATAAACATCTGGTAAGAACTGCATTTCGATCTTTAATACGCCTTCACCTTCACAAGCTTCACAACGACCCCCTCTAACATTGAAAGAAAATCTTCCAGGACCATAACCTCTCGCTCTAGACTCTGGTAACTTCGAATAAAGTTCCCTAATAACGCCAAACATCCCCACGTAAGTCGCTGGATTGGAGCGTGGGGTACGGCCGATCGGAGACTGATCAATATTAATAACCTTATCCAGGTTGTCTATTCCCACTATCTCCTTATGCGCTCCAGGACGTTCCTTAGAATGGTAAAATTTCTGGCTCAAAGCTCTAAAAAGGATGTCACTCACCAAACTTGATTTACCACTTCCTGAAAGTCCTGTCACGCATACAAATTTGCCTAAAGGAATCTCAACGTCAATATTTTTTAGGTTATGTTGACTTGCCCCGAGCACGCTCAGGGTCCGACCCTGGGCGTACATTCCTGAGGAGTGAATATCAATTTTCTTTTTGCCCGAAAGATATAGGCCTGTTAGCGAATTTGGGTCTTTTTTGATCTGATCTGGCGTACCTTGTGAAATG
>Ga0209542_10011120_pt1 | contig 16037 bp, 14 predicted proteins | sample RifCSPhighO2_01_FD_184028 | JGI IMG/M metagenome (GOLD analysis project Ga0209542, IMG submission 184028) | Soil microbial communities from Rifle, Colorado - Rifle CSP2_plank highO2_0.1 (SPAdes) (version 2) | ecosystem: Environmental > Terrestrial > Deep subsurface > Rock core/Sediment ... | reverse complement strand
TTCGGCGGCGGAGGTGGGCGCCGCGCACGGCGCGGTCGCGATATCTCAATCGACGTGGAGATCCCGTTCCGTGATGCCGTCTTCGGCACTGAACGCCGCATGCTCATCAGCAAGCTCGCCCAGTGCGATTCATGCAGCGGCAGCGGCGCGAAGAAGGGAAGCGGCATCATCACCTGCACGTCTTGTAATGGGAAAGGGCAGATCAAGGAGAGCCGCAGCACCTTCTTCGGGACCTTCACCTCAGCGCGCGCATGTCCTGCCTGCAAAGGACGCGGCGAGGTGCCGAAGGAAGTCTGTCCCGACTGCCGCGGCGAAGGCGTTCTCAAGAAACAGGAGGAAGTTCACGTCGTCATCCCGGCTGGAGCCGAGAACGGCGAGATGATCCGCATGCCCGGCCGCGGTGAAGCCGCACCGGGCGTCCCCGCAGGGGACCTTTACGTGAAGATCCATGTGCGCAACGACAAGCTCTTCACGCGAGATGGCATGAACCTGGTGACCGCGCTTTCCATAAAACTGACCGATGCGCTTCTCGGTGCGCAATATCAGATCCGTACACTCGACGGGGAAACCGACCTCGCGATACCGCAGGGTGTCGCCCAGGGCGAATTTCTCCGCATCCGCGGCAAAGGCGTGCCGTCTCCGCGGGGAACCCGTGGCGATCTTCTCGTGCGCATCGACATCGAATTCCCGAAGAAGCTCTCGAAGAAAGCGAAGGAGGCCATCGAGAATCTCCGTAAGGAAGGCATCTAGCGAGTTGTGCACTGTGCATTCCGCGCGTCGTGCCAAACAAACGATATAATCGTGGAATGAATCTTGATGCCGTAACGGGGGTCTTTACGGGCATTCCGTACGATTGGCTCGCGCTCGGGGGGCTCATCGTCATCGTCGCGCTCGATTCGCTGTGCAGCGGCATCGGCCGCGCGTGTGCGATCGCGCTCTCATTACCGCTGGCAACCGTCCTCTATGCGCTGGTCGAACAGACCGCCGTCGTGGGGAATCTTGCTCTTCTTGATTCGTCATCCGTAGCGAAGCTTGCGACATTCGGCGTGATAGCGATCGCAACATACCTTCTCGTACGCCGTATCGCCCTGGAATATGTGGAAAGCGGCACAGGCGAGCCCATACAGGCCCTCCTCGCCGGCGGAGCAGCCACGGCCGTCTTGGTCGTCGTATGGCTCCAATTGCCGTTCTCCGGCGATGTCTGGCAGGTAAGCGGCAAGGTCCAGGCCATCTTCGCGGAACAATATCGCCTCATCTGGCTTTTGGGCTCGTACCTCGCCCTCGCATTCGCGCGCGGTTGAATTGACTCACATATAAAATAATGGCTAAATAGGTTCAGTCTGAGCATCGTCTCAGCTGCCAATCTTCGACACGAAAGGAGGTCGAGATGTCGTGGTTTCTCTTCATGGGAATTACGGCAAGCGTGCTGACGTTCCTTGAGTATGCGTTGTATATTCTCGCGATCTGGGGACGCGATTTCCGGCTACGACACATCGATCTGACGGTTCCGAATCGCGCGACCTGGTTCATCTGGTCGTGCGTCGGTATCATCACCGCCGCGAGCTACCAGAGTGTCGGTGCCACAGACACCCTATGGTTTGCCGTCGCAAACGCAGTGGGTTTCGTGATCATCTTCCTCCATTCCATGCCGTGGGGTGAAGGCGGATACAGATTCACGGACATACTTTCGCTCACTGGCGCCGCATTCGCGGGCTGGATGTGGTGGTACTACGACGTGCCAGAAATCGCGCTACTTTCCATGCTGATCATCGAGACTTTCGCTGCGATCCCTACCATCCTCAAAGCATGGCGGGAACCGTCGACGGAGAGTCGATCGGCGTGGACGGCGAGTTTTCTTGCCTGTCTTGCAAATATCATGGCGCTCAAGTGGGACCACGAGACAGTGCACGCGTTGACATCGTTCGCGCTGAAAGACGAAAGATTCTGGATCGCACTATTTCCGATCTGGATTCTCGTTCTTGTCGCGGCGATAACAGTACCGCTCTATCTCAAGAAACGAATGCACTAACATGGCTGCCGTATCGGAATGATGCGGCAGCTTTCTGCTTGTCTTTAATATTAAATCGAATGATATACTGCATACCATGAACGATTTCGTGCCGAAATATGCTTTTTTCATATCGGGGACCGGTAGTCATGCGGACCGCTTACAGGCATTTGATCAGGCGTTGCTTGATGCAGGACCCCTGGCGCATAACCTCGTCACTGTCTCCAGCATAATGCCAGCCGCGTGCGAGGTCATTGGTCCAGAGGAGGGTTTTCAGAGGCTGACGCCGGGCCAGATAACTTTTTGCGTCATGGCCCGCCAGGATACCAACGTAACGAATGAATACGCATCGGCGGCTGTGGGGGTCGTGAAGACCGAAGATCCCGCGAAATTCGGCTATATCTCGGAATATCATGGAGATGCAGCAGGTTCCGATGCCGCGAAGGAGATCGCTGTACGTCTCGCGATCGAGATGTATGAACGCAAGATCAAAACCGCGGTGAAAGACCTCGCGATGGAACGTATGGAGGCGACCGCCGCCTCGATTAAACAACCGGGCGATGCGACATGGGTTTCTGCGGTCGCACTTTGTATCTTCGTTATCTAACTACGATTTACTAACCAGATAGGGGCCGATAGCGAGATAGTCCATCTTAGTGCGCTGAAATGTCTTTATCGCATCAGAGGGGGATGTCACGATGGGTTCGTTATCGTTAAACGATGTATTCAAGACGAGCGGAACTTTCGTGAGTTTATAGAACTCGTTGATCATCTTGTGATACAAGGGATTGGTTCTTTTGTTGACCAGCTGGACCCTGCTCGTACCATCCGCATGGGTGATCGCCGGAACGATGAGGCGTTTATTCTTCCGTACATCGAAATTGATGACCATGCATTCCGTCGAGATGGATTTGCATTTCTTCGGTACGACGAACCATTTCGAAGCCTGTTCGGCCAAGATGCTGGGGGCGAACGGTCGGAAGGGCTCGCGTCTTTTGATCCGCTCATTGAGAATCATCTTCATATCCGCTCTCCGAGGATCCGCCAGAAGTGAGCGACTCCCTAACGCTCGAGGGCCCCATTCCATTTTTCCTTGGAACCAGCCCACGATATTGCCTTCCGCGAGTCGATGGGCGACTTCTTTCCCGATATTCTTTACTTTACGGACATTCCTGACCTTAGCTGCCTTCAACGCGGCAGCAATTTCTGCGTCTGAATACTGCGGACCCCAATACGGATGCGTCAGGACGAAACTGCGCTTCTTGCCGAGCAGGTCATGCCAGATGTGATATGCGGCACCTAATGCGGTTCCCGCATCGTTTGCCGCCGGTTGCACGTAGATATTCTCGAAGAGGCGGCTCGTCATAATGCGCCCATTAGACACGCAATTCAACGCGACGCCACCAGCAAGGCATATGTTCATCGATTTCGTCTTGCGTTTGAGGAATTTGACGATATGCATGACGACATCGTCGGTGATCTTCTGTAAGGACGCAGCGATGTCCTCCTGATCCTTGCGTATGTCCGCAGGGGAAGAGATGTGGGGGATGCCGAAAAGCGCCTCGATGTGGGAAAAATCATCGATGCGGAACCGCAATATCTCATTATCAAGCGTGAATTCTCCGTCCGGTTGCAGGGTCACGATCTTCTGAAAATGCTTATAGAATCGCTCCGCGTCACCATACGCGGCAAGTCCCATGACTTTCGAGGAATCGTATTCGGTGAATCCTAAGTACTTACTCATCTTCTCCCATAAGAAACCGATCGAATGCGGATAGGAGATTTCCTTCAGGCATTCCATTTTCTCCGCATGGCCGACGCCAAGCCATGTCGACGAAAACTCCCCGATGCCATCAATACTGAGGATAGCTGCATCCTTAAAAGGGGAGACGAAAAAGGCGCTTGCGGCGTGGGAGACATGATGGGGGATCCACATGATCTTCCGTGTCAGATCGCGACCCGCGAGCTCGCTCAACATGGCGGGAACGCGTTTGATCCTTTCGTTGAAGAGCTTCTCCCCCTTTTCGCTGCCCCAATCACCGTCGACGAAAAAGAGGTCACTGCCGATGTTCTTCAAGCGATCGTCCGGCAGGAACGATAGGCCGATGTAGTCGACATCACCCAACGCAATACCAGCCTTCTCAAGACAGAACTCGATTGCCTTTACCGGTATGACATCCGGATTATCCACCAAAGCCTTTTTGCCTCGTTTAATGCGGGAGAACCGCTCTTCTTCGACCGCCGAAAGAAGCCTACCATCCTTGATGAGACAGGCGGATAATTCATGATACGCAAAGTTCAGACCGAGGATATATGTGGACATGTGCTCGTTGACCGGTGACAGCGGTACTATATACTATCGGTATATCTTCACAAGAAGAGCCATGAGGAAAAACATCGTCACAGGCCTGCTTGTTCTTAATTACCTCCTTGCTGTTACGGTTGTCGTGTGGCTGTATACAACCGGAACAACCGAAGGTATGCTTAATGATCTGTACGGTGTTCTCTTTCTCGGTTTTATTCCGCTCCTTGGTGGTATCAACGGACTCGTTATCGCGCAGCGATGGGGTGGGACGCGAAGTGCGGTCGGCCGCGGCATTTGGTTCCTCTCGCTGAGTCTTATTTCATGGGCTCTCGGTACCTATATCTTTTCGGGTGTGTACAATTTCTTGTTGCAGGTTGAAGTTCCGTATCCGTCGTTTGCCGACGTGGGCTATGTCTTGAGCCTTCCGCTTTGGGTTATCGGCATTGTCGAACTCTCACGCGCGACCGGAGCGCAATATGGATTGCGTTCCTCACGAGGCAAGTTTTTGTTCTTTCTCATTCCCATCGCGATCATTGTGGTCTCATATTATCTCTTAGTTGTCGTCGCGCGCGGAGGCTCTTTTGATTTCACAGATTCTGGCGCCATGAAAGTCTTTTTCGATTTAGCATATCCTCTCGGTGACGTTCTCATTCTGACCCTCGCCACACTGGTATATGGCCTCTCCTATAACTATTTCGGCGGTATTTACAAGCAGGCTATTTATATAATTCTCGCCGGGTTCGTCCTTATGTATTTTGCCGACTTTTCGTTCTCGTACACGACAACACTTGAAGCGTGGCATCCTGGTGATTGGGTAGACTTGCTATTCACTACTGCGATGCTCGCGCTCTCCCTTGGTGTGGGGTTGCTGGATCCAAGGAAATCCGACAAACCCGCGCCAGCGGGTGCTTAAAAACGCGATTAACGCTATGGATAACCTCACAAAAATTGCGAACCGTATCGTAGAGGAGCAAGAACAAGTGATCGGCCCATTGGCATGGCGAGAGGCCGGAAAAGTACAAGGGCTTACGGTGCCGCAAAACGGTCATTCGCGAGTTGAGATCAATGCGCCAGATGGACGACAAGTCATCGATCGTTTGGTCGCTCAGTACGAACATCTTTTCGGCCGCGCCTCCAGTGAGGTGTGCCGAGAAGCAGTAGCAGGTCTTTTGCTGGGAATGCCATCGACTGAGATCCCTGCAAGTCTGAGGTAATGAGGTACAATAGGAAATGTGACCGATGAATCAAATCAAGCAAATGACAAGTCGCTGACGCAATCGGAATACGAACAGGAATTGCGGACGGCCAACGAGATGGTCTATAAACACTCGCTTGAATTGGCACGTCTCAAGAAGGCTCTTGAAATCGCGAATCGTCAACAGGAGGGCCTTCTGCGATTCATAAGCCATGAGGTGAAAGGTTACCTGGCGAAAAGCGAGGCCGCATTTGCCGGTATCACCCAAGGAGATTACGGGGCAGTTACCCCGCCGCTTGAAACTATGGCAAAGACCGGACTCGATGATATGCGCCGAGGCGTTGATATGGTCTCTGATATCCTGGACGCCGCGAATCTACGGAAGGGGACAGTGACATATGAGGAGAAGCCCTTCGATTTCAAGAAGAGTGTCGAGCAAGTCATCGACTACTCGCAAGAAGCAGCGCATTTAAAGGGGCTCAGACTGGAATTTACCGCTGAAGAAGGTGCCTATATCCTCACCGGGGACGAAGCAAAGATGCGAAGGCATGTAATCCGCAATCTTATCGATAATGCGATGCGATATACGCCTTCGGGCAGCATTCATGTGCATTTATCGCGGGAAGGGTCCATCGTCCGGCTTTCAGTGAAAGATAGTGGCGTCGGCATTACCAAAGAGGATATGAAGAATCTCTTTACGGAGGGAGGAAAAGGAAAAGACTCTACGAAGGTGGATGTGGATTCGACCGGCTATGGTCTGTTCATAGCGAAGCAAGTCGCCGACGCACATCGGGGTATCATCGGTGTCATTTCAGACGGCGACGGCAAAGGGTCGGAATTCATCGTCGAATTGCCGATCACTTGACCGTTACGCTCTTCGCGATGTTACGCGGTTTGTCGACGTTGTTGCCGAGGAAGACCGACATGTAATAGGCCAGGAGCTGCAGCGGGATTATGTTCATGATCGCACTTGTTTCTTTCGTATCCGGTACGGCAAGCAGCGCGTCGAATTCCTTCGCAGGCTTGCTAGAAAGACCGGTCACGAATGCACCGCGCGCTTTTACTTCATGGACGGCGTTCAAGACGTCGTTGCGCAGATCGTCATCGGAGACGATCGCCAGGACCGGCACCCCCGGCATCATGAGCGTGATCGCGTAATGCTTCAGGTCTCCCGCAGGGATAGCATGCGCGTGGATGTAGGAGCCCTCGATGATCTTCACCATCGCTTCGCGGGATATCTGCAGGTTCTGACCTTTTGCGAGGATGAATAATTGCTCATGTCCCGCCATGATCGGTGCCAAAGCCTGGATTTCTGCTATTTTCTTCTCGTCATTGAGCATCTTCTTCGTCTGCATCGACAATGCTCGTAGGTTCTTTTTGCCGTCGGCAAGTTTGCCCTGGACTGCCTTGGCCAGGAGATAGCCCCACGCGATTTGCGAGGTGAATATCTTCGTGGACATGACGCAGATTTCCGGCCCCGCCGCAGCCATGTACTTGAAATCCGACATGCGGGTCATCATGCTGCCTGGCATGTTCACATACGAAGCTACCTTCGCCCCTTTCTTCTTCGCGATCTCCAGTACTTCGAGCACGTCCGCGGTCTCGCCGCTCTGTGAGAGGGCGATAATGAGGTCGCCCTTATTGAAAAGGGAGTAGTATTCCGTCGCTTCCGCGCCGATCAGGGAAGTCGCCTCGATATGGCCGTATTTCCGCAGATAATACGCCATCTGTCCCGCTGCCGCTCCGGCAGTTCCCGAACCGATCGTATAGACTTTCCTGGCTTTCTTGATGGCGGAAACGAGCGCGCGGATATCGATGTCTTTCTGCATCGTCACGGCATCAATGACACGCGGGCTTTCCATGATCTCCTTCAGCATGTAGTGCTCATACACACCCTTGTCTGACGAACCGGCAGCGGCCATGTTCTTTTCGACTTTCGTTTTCAAGAGTCTGCCTGACGCGATGTCGTGCACGCTCAACGTCCCATTCATAGACGCCATCTGGCCGTTCTCGAGGACGACCACGCCGGTCACATACGATGAGAAAGAGAGGACGTCCGACGAGAAGTAGATCTCATCCGGGCGCGATCCGATGCCGATGACAAGGGGAGATCCGTTGCGTGCGCCGATAACCGTGCCATCCGTCGCGAGGACGATGATGGTGTTGCGGCCCTTGAGTTCCTTAAAGGCGAGACGCACGGCATCACGCAACGTTTTCGACTTTTCTCGCTTCTCCTCGATGAGGTAGACGATCGCTTCCGTATCCGTCTGGGTGAGGAATTCGTAGCCTTTTTTCGAGAGAGCCGTTTTCAATTCGTCCATATTCTCCACGATACCGTTATGTGCCAGAGCGAATGACCTGTCCGTCGCATAGTGCGGATGGGCATTGGTCTCTGTCACGGCGCCATGCGTCGCCCAGCGCGTATGCCCGATGGCGATATTCCCGTGGATGGAAAGCGGATCGCGCGAGACGATGCCGATCTGTTTTTCGACCTCGATGCCGTTGCCGTTCAGCGCCGCGACGCCCCAGCTGTCGTAACCGCGATAATCCAATCGGCGTAATCCTTCGATGACCGCGTCTGCGGCAGGACGATCGCCGACATATCCGAAAATGCCACACATATATGTGCTTGAGTTAAGAAACCGATAAAGATTTCGATGGAGGCTGGCTCGATCGTCTTCCATTTGGACATGCCGTTGCCGACATGGTTTTCCGGATGACGTTGCGGTAGGGAGCACTACCGAAGGGTTCCCGCAGATACTCGGCTAAAACACTGAAAATGTTCGCCGGTCCGAATGGCCCGGATGAGATAGATCCTCACCTCATGGGCCCCCTTTCCTCGTATCCCATTCGACTCTAAAGTCCTATGGGCCACACGCTATTCCTCACTCACGCCTCTTGATATGCAAACGGATTAACTGGCTAATTATTACTGGAAGCATCCTGAAAGGATGCACTTTTGAATCTGGACGGGCAGTGGCCCGTTCACTATCCAGCAAGAAGCCCTGGTCCTGCGCACCAGCGCAGGGCTTCTTACAGAGTATAGGTGTATTATTCTGAGCGCAAGATGAATCGAGGCGCTTTTCCTGCTATGATAGGCGCCATGCAACGACTCTTGACGGGACTCCAACCTTCTGGCGCACTGCACATCGGGAACTATTTCGGCGCCCTGAAGCCCTTCGCGGATATGTATACGGGCTATGAGAGTTACCTCATGCTTGTCGACTATCACGCGCTCACCTCGCTCAAGAACCCCGACGAATTGCGCGCGAATATCCGCAGCGTCGTCCGGGATTACCTTGCCGTCGGGATAGACCCTGCGAAGACGCTCATCTTCCAGCAATCGCAGGTGTCGGAGCATACGGAGCTCGCGTGGATACTGCAATGTCTCGTGACCGTCTCCTTCCTCGAGCTCGGCCATGCCTATAAGGACAAGGTCGCGAAGGGGCTCGAGGCGAATGCCGGGCTTTTCAGTTATCCGATGCTCATGGCGGCGGACATCCTCCTTTACGACACCGATGTGGTTCCGGTGGGGGAGGATCAGCGCCAGCATCTCGAATATGCGCGTGAAGCGGCGGCGAAATTCAATAACGCCTATGGCGAGACGTTCAAGGCACCGAAAGAACTCATCCAGCAATCGGTTGCGATCGTTCCCGGGACCGACGGCAAGAAGATGAGCAAGAGCTACGGCAACACCATCCCGCTTTTCGGTACGAAAGATGAGATTTCCAAGGCGGTCATGAGCATCGTAACGGATTCGGCAGGGGATATCCCCGAAAACGTCTATGCGATACACAAGCTGTTTAAGAACGAAACAGAGCTCGCCTCCCTCTATGAGGCCAACAAAGGCAAATACAAGGCGCTCAAGGACGCGCTTATCGAGGATATCGAGGCTTTCGTCGCACCGATGCGCGCCAAACGCGATGCCATTACCGATGCCGAGGTGAAGAACGTGCTCGACGAAGGTTCCGCGAAAGCACGCGAACGAGCGGCTTCCAAAATGAAGGACGTCCGTGCTAAAGTCGGCGTCTCGATATAACAGTATGCAGAAAGCAGAAAGCAGAAAGCAGTATTTACGCAGGGGAGCACTATGCCTGCTGCCTGCTGCCTGCTGCCTGCTGCTTTCTTAATTTTATGGAACGCACGCTTATTGCCGACCTGAAGGGTCACGTAGGAGAGACCGTCACCATCAACGGCTGGGTCTCTGTCCGCCGCGACCAGGGAAAGATGGTTTTTTTCGATGTCCGCGACCGCTCCGGCACCATCCAGGGTGTGGTTTTGCCGAAATCCGACGCTATCGATATCGCAAAGGATACGAGCATTGAAACTCCCGTTTTGATGAGTGGCATGGTGAATGCGCGGCCTGAAAAAAATGTCGTTGTAGATAAGCAGAATGGCGACATCGAGCTCCAGATCGAATCTATCGAGATACTGAGCCTCGCGCAGACACTTCCGTTTGAACTTGACGCTGAATTAAACATCGACACGCTCTTTGATTACCGGCCGCTCACCTTGCGCCGTCCGCGCGAGCGGGCAATTTTTAAAGTACAGGCGGTACTAGTGAGTTCGTATCGGGAATTCCTCCAGAAAGAAGGGTTCATGGAATTCCAGGCACCGAAATTCGTCGGTGACGACGCGGAAGGGGGAGGGAATATCTTCCGCGTGGAATATTTCAAGGACAAGCACGCTTATCTCGCGACATCCCCGCAGCTTTACAAGGAGATCATGGTCGGTGTTTTCGAACGTGTCTTCGCGGTCGGTAACGTGTTCCGCGCCGAGAAGCATTCCACGACGCGCCACCTCAACGAATACACCTCAATGGATGTTGAATTCGGGTTCATCAATGACCATAGGGATGTGATGCGGATGGAGAACCGCCTTTTCAAGCATATCGTGACGCGCCTCCACGAGGAATGCGAAGCGGAATTTAAACTTCTCGGCTCCGAAATTCCAGTGGTACCGGACGAGATCCCGCATATGAAGCTGCGGGAAGCGCAGGCGCTCATCACGGCGGAAACGGGCGCGGATTGTACCAATGAGCCTGACCTGGAGCCCGAGCATGAACGATGGCTGTGTGCGTATTCTCGTGAGAAACTTGGCAGCGATTTCATCTTCATAACGCATTATCCGGTGGCCAAGCGACCGTTCTACACAATGGAAGACAGCGATGATCCGGGCTTCACCAAGAGCTTCGATCTTTTGTTCCGCGGGGTCGAGATCGCAACAGGAGGTCAGCGCGTACACAACTACGACATGATGATCGAGAAACTAAAAACGAAGAACCTTAACTCGGAGAATTTCTCATTCTACCTGCAGGCTTTCAAATACGGCATGCCGCCGCACGGGGGATGGGGCATGGGACTCGAGCGTCTGACGCAGAAAATGCTGGGTCTCGACAATGCGAAAGAGGCGGCGCTTTTCCCGCGAGATATGAATCGCATTGATGTTAGACTATCGGAATGAGTCCGGAGTTTTCTGTTGAAACGGCGGACTATGCCGGTCCGTTGGAGACGCTGCTCGATCTCATCGAGAAGCGGAAGATGAGCGTTTCCAAAGTCTCGCTTGCCGACGTATGCGATTCCTATCTCGCGTATGTCGAGAAGCTGCCGGAACTGCCGCTGTCCGAGACATCGCAATTCATCCTCGTCGCCTCGACGCTGCTCCTCATCAAATCACGCTCGCTCTTGCCAAGCGTGGAGCTTTCCGACGACGAAGAGCAGTCGATCGAGGAGCTCGAACGACGCCTGCAACGCCTGGCGGTCATACGCAAGGCATCGAGATTACTCCGCAAGGATTGGGGAAAACATCCATATGCATTCGCTCGGCGCGCTCCGGACCTCGCCAAAGCGCTCGGCCTCGCACGGGCGACCTTCGCACCGGGAGAAGCCACACTTCTCACGATCCATGCGGCTGCACAGAAGCTCCTGAATACGCTGCCGAGCGTGACAAAGCTTGGTGAAGCGGTCGTCGCCCCCGTGGTCGCGCTCGAGGATGTCATCGCGAACCTGAAAGGACGTCTGTCGACCGCCGCCCGCACCCGATGGAGCGAGCTGACCAAGGGAGCATCACGCGCGGACACCATAGTTCATTTCCTGGCCGTGTTGGAACTCGTCCGTCACGGTTCCGTTTCTGTCACCCAGGATAGGCTTTTCAGCGATATAATCCTCGAATCCGACGTCCAAGGGGCGCCGCGGTACGGCTGATATGGAAATCCATCGACAGATCCAAGCGCTTTTGTTCTCCGAAGGAGGAGCATTGACCCATGCGTCGTTAGCGAAATCTCTGGGGGTGACTCCTTCCGATATCAAGGCGGGGCTGGATGTGCTGAAGCAGAAACTGGAGGGTACGGGGCTTGCCGTCATCATCTCGGATACCGAAGCCTCGCTTGTCGTCGCGCCTGAAGCGCGCGAGGCCGTCGTGAAGACGATCAAGGAGGCCGAAGAGCGGAATATCGGCGATGCGGGCCTCGAGATACTCGCCATCCTCCTCTATGAGGGCCCTTCGACGCGGGCGCAGATCGACTACATCCGCGGGGTGAATTCCAGCTCGACCATCCGTACGCTGCTTACCCGCGGGCTCGTCGAGCGGAGCGGCAATCCCGATGATGGCCGCGAATACATCTATCGCGCCACGACGGATCTTTTGGCTTACTTGGGCGCCGGCAGTAGGGAAGACCTGCCGGAATATGGTACAATCGCTCCCGAACTCGCCGCCTTCAAAGCGGGACACACCGAACATGGAGCCTCAGCAAGAACAGAAACAGGAAGCCTCGATCGAGACTGAATTCCACTACGTGCCCGAACCGGCACCCGCACCGCAGGAATCACCTCGATTGCTCAAAGCGCCGCCCATGCGTCAGATGCTCGTCGGCGGGACCTTCCTTGCCGTCAGCATCGTGAGCGGTATGGCGCTGGTCGTGGCCTATCTGCCGCCGCTCGGTCACAAAGCGCCCGAAGCGCAAGTCGCGGCGGCTGAAATCGCTAAGCCAAGCATCTTCGATGCCGTCACGATAAGCGGCAAAGGAGCCTATGTGGTCGATGCGTCGAACGATACCGTGCTCTATGCGAAGAACCCTGATGCACAGCTTCCGCTGGCCTCCATCACGAAAGTGGTGCTTACGCTCGTCGTCGCCGATGTGCTCCCCATGGAATCCACGGTGCGCGTCTCCAGCGATGCCGTCACCAAGGGCGGTGGCGGACTTACCTACGGCGAGGAATGGCGCGTCCGCGATCTCATCGATTACATGCTTATCGCTTCTTCGAATACCGCGGCCGAAGCCCTCGCGGAAGCCGCCGAGGCGGGAATACGCACGAAATATCCGGAAGCGCCGGCGGAACGGGCCGTCATCTGGCGCATGAACAGGCTCGCCGCACAGCTCGGCATGAACTCGACCTACTTCCTCAATCCGAGCGGCCTCGATGAGAGCGTCACCCAAGCAGGGGCCTTAGGATCAGCGAAAGACATCGCGACGCTTTTCTCGTACGCGTTGCGTACGAACCGCGAGCTTTTCGCGGGCACCTCGCGCGAGTTCGCGACGTTGGGACCCCTGAACGCTCCCAAGCGCGATGTCCATAACACCAACGAAGCCCTCGCTTCCATCCCGCATATCTACATGGGGAAGACCGGCCTCACCGACCTCGCGGGCGGCAATCTCGCGATCGCGTATGACGCGGGCGAGAATCATCCGGTCATCGTCATCGTGCTTGGTTCGACCCAGGAGGGCCGCTTCGCCGATGTCACGAGCCTCGTCGAGACAACCGATCTCCTCTTGAACACGCCGCCGGGAACCCAGTAAGGGTGTTAGAATACCGCCATGTTGACGGATGTCGTCCGCGTACTTATCCCTGCCGGAACGGCGTTCGTGATCGGCGTGGGTCTCACCCCCGTCCTCACGCATTACCTCTATAAGTACAAGGCATGGAAGAAGCAGTCAGGGAAAATAGCCTACGATGGTTCGGACGCGTCTGAATTCAATCGTCTCCACACGCACCACGAGGTGCGTGCGCCGCGCATGGGCGGCATCATCGTCTGGGCGAGTACCGTGCTCGCGGTGGGCGGCTTCGCCCTTTTCGCCGCGATTTTCCCCGGACCGGTGACCGACAGTTTGAATTTCTTCAGCCGCGGGCAGACCTGGATGCCGCTCGCCGCGCTGCTCGTGGGCGCGCTCGCCGGATTCATCGACGATCTCCTCATGGTGCGGCCTGGCGGCGACGGCCTTCGCCTCCGCTATCGCCTGATCATCGTCGTCGGCCTCTCGCTCCTCATCGGTCTCTGGTTCTACGACAAACTCGACGTCACTTCGATCGCGATCCCGTTCGACGGAACGCTCTATCTCGGCATCTTCATCGTGCCGTTCTTCGTCCTCATGTCGCTCGCGTTGTTCGCGAGCGGCGTTATCGACGGCATCGACGGTCTCTCCGGCGGCGTCTTCGCGGCGGTATTCGCCTCATATGCGATCATCGCATTCTCGCAGGATCAGATCGACTTGGCAGCGTTTTGTGCCGTCGTCACCGCCGGGCTCCTTGCCTTCCTGTGGTTCAACATACCGCCGGCGCGCTTCTACATGAGCGACACGGGCACCATGGCGCTCACGCTCACGATCCCGGTCATCGCATTCATGACCGATACCTTGGGAGAAGGCATCGGAGTCGCCGTCCTGCCGCTCATCGGCGCGCTTCTCGTGGCCACGGTGGCCTCGGACATCCTGCAGATGATCTGGAAAAAAGCGTTTGGCCGTAAATTGTTCCGCATCGCTCCCTTGCATCATCATTTCGAAGCGATCGGCTGGCCGGGAGAGAAAGTGACGATGCGCTACTGGATCCTTTCGATCGTCTTCGCATTCCTCGGCGTCATCCTGGCGCTCCTCGCGAAGTAAGTATGCGTTCCGCTCGTCCTGACACGGCCCTCATCATCATCCTTGCCGCGCTCATCCTCGGCGGCATGCTGATGTTCTCCTCCGCGGCGGTCGGCCTCCTTGCCCGGGGAAACACGCACATTTCCGGCGTCGTCTTCAATCATTTCGTGCTCGGGGTCGGGCTCGGCGTGGTCGCCCTTATCATCGGATTCGTCATCGATTACAAGAAATGGCGCCGTTTCGCGCCCTATATCTTCGGATTCTCCGTTCTCGCGACGCTGCTCGTCTTCATCCCCGGCCTCGGCTTCGAGCACGGTGGTGGACGCCGCTGGCTTGATCTCGGCATTGCCACGTTCCAACCGTCGGAGCTCCTGAAGATATCGGCGGTGATGGTCTCGGCAATGTATTTTAGTGTCCTCCGAGAAAGTACCTCGACGTGGCGCGGGCCCGCCGCTTTCGGCATCATCTGCATCGGTCCCGCGCTCATCCTCGCATTGCAGCCGGATTTCGGCACGCTCGGCATCATGCTCATTTCGGTCTTCTCGGTCGCCGTCGCGGCCGGGGTCCGCGTGCGCGACATCGCGCTGCTCGCCGTGGGAGGGCTGACGATCCTGGTCCTTCTATCATTCACGCCGAAATACAGCTACGTCTCCGATCGCATCGCCACGTTCATGCATCCGGAATCGCAGAATGCGCAGGGTGCTGGCTATCAGATCCGGCAATCCCTCATCGCGATCGGCTCCGGCGGGGTGGTAGGGCGCGGCCTGGGGCAGGGGATACAGAAATTCACCTATTTGCCGGAGCCGATGGGAGATTCCATCTTCGCCGTGGTCGCCGAGGAGCTGGGATTCATCGGTGGCGCTCTTACGATCGGCCTCTTCCTCATTCTCGGCTTGAAAGGATACGGTATCGCCGCGCACGCGCCCGATTTTTTCGGCGGCCTTCTCGCGGTCGGCATCTCCACGTATCTTGTCGGCGAAGCATTCATCAACATCGCCGCGATGCTTGGCATGGCGCCCCTCACCGGCGTGCCGCTCACCTTCATCAGCCAAGGCGGCTCGGCGATGCTCGTCTCCTTGGCGAGCGCCGGCATCCTTCTCAACATCTCCCGCAAGCACGCCCGCCGATGAGCAAACGCATGCTGGAAAAGCCCGTTTTAGGCGCTACAATGCGGGTATGAAGGTCGTCTTAACGGGTGGCGGCACCGGCGGGCATTTCTACCCGCTGATCGCGGTCGTTGAAGGCATCGAGAGCATCTGCAAGGAACGCCGATTGCTTGAGCCGCAGTACTTCTACGTCGGCCCGGAGCCGTTCGACCGACGCGCGCTTGCAGAACATGACATCGAATACCGTCCTGCTCCTGCAGGGAAGATGTCCCGTGAGACGAAGATCCCGAATCCCCTTAATATCGTAAAGACGTGGGCAGGCGTCGTGCGATGCTTTTTCCTGCTGTTCTCTCTTTATCCCGACGTCGTTTTCTCAACGGGCGGATACGCGGCCTTCCCGACCCTCGTCGCGGCGCGCTTCCTTGCGATCCCCGTCATCATCTACGACGCCGACGCAGCGCCGGGGCGCGTCTCCTTGTGGGCGTCGAAGTTCGCGCGATGGATCGCCGTCGCACACCCGGACGCGGCATCACTCTTCCCGCAGAAGGTCCGCTCGAAGATCGCCCGCA
>Ga0209542_10011119_pt1 | contig 16037 bp, 17 predicted proteins | sample RifCSPhighO2_01_FD_184028 | JGI IMG/M metagenome (GOLD analysis project Ga0209542, IMG submission 184028) | Soil microbial communities from Rifle, Colorado - Rifle CSP2_plank highO2_0.1 (SPAdes) (version 2) | ecosystem: Environmental > Terrestrial > Deep subsurface > Rock core/Sediment ... | reverse complement strand
TACCGGCAATAACAAAGAACAGTCGTACAATGAAAGAAAGAAGCTCGCCGAACGTAGGTACCTGGAAACCCAAATCACTCTCGTTGATCTGGATATCTCCTCCTGGAGGGGCGGCATATACGGCGACAGAAAACTTCATAAGAAAAAGAAAAATCGTTGCAGTTAAGCTTGTTAGAATAGCGCGCATATTTTTAGTATAGATGATATTTTACGATTGTCAAGGGGATTTCAACCGAATTCAAAGGGCCCTTTGACTGAGGCGAGGAAATATGATATACTACAGGCTATATGGATGATGCTAAGCGCGTACTAGCCCTATTTCTTGGACTTCTCTTTGTCATTATCGTTATTGGCGTGGTCGTCAATCGTGTTGCCAAGGAAAAAGCCAATATTCCCATTATCGGTGGCGCATTAGAGCGGGTGCTATTTCCGAAACGACCCACTCCAGGAGTCGAGGAAAAAGAATTAGCCAAAAAAACTGATAGCAAAGGGGAAACGGGAAAAACTGCCGATGGCACCGTAGTAATTAAGAAAACTTCCACCGCTACTACCACTACTGACGGTGGTGATAAGGGTGCCAGTCAAACAGAAGCGATTAATGCAGGCGCGACTACTAGCGTTGTCCCGGATCGCAGCCTCAGTTCCGATTCCGGAGCGGAAAAGGGAGCGGAAACGATTCCGTCGACCGGAGCTCCGGCGTTAATGACAATATTGTCTCTTTCCGGCCTTTCTGGCGGAATACTTCTAAAAAGAAAAGTTTCTTAACTTTAACTAAATCCCGGCAGACCCAGCCCGGTAGTAATTATTCGCAGAATAAATACGGAGAAGATAGCGAATAATAAGCCGATAATTGAACCGTAGATTATTCTTTTGCCATAATTAAGTCGCGCCGGATCAGAACGCGACGTGGTAATTACTCCCGCTCCATAGAGGAAAAACAGGAAGGCGATTCCGCCAACAATTGAAAAAAAGAAGCTAGAAATTTGCGTGGCAAATTCGCCTGGAACGGTAGAAATACAGCCAAAATCAGTGTAGTAGTGAAACGGGTCGGGCGACGGCAAGGCAACTAAGGTTCGGTTTGCCGTCGCCTGAATATCGCCTTCTCCCAACGCCGGATACAAGCAGCGCCGGCAGTCCTGCCAGCGACCCGGAATCACCGAGCTGGAGCCAGCTTGCGGGTTCCCTTCGCAATAACCACAAGCATCACAATTAGCTTTGCCGATATATGGCGTTGGCGACGGCCCCTGCTGTTGTCTTACGATTATTGTCGGTGTTGGTGTCGCCGTTGGAGGTATTGGTGTCGCCGCATCTGGCAACTGTGCGTATGTCTTCTGAGAATTAAGCAGAAAAACAATACTAAACAGCAATAACGGAAGTATTTTTCGCATAAGCAATAAATTCATTATAATGGAGGTATGCGTAAAATTACAACGTTAATCCTAGTGGCTATCGTCGTACTGATAACGGCATATACTTCTTCATATGTCAGAGCCGATGAGTTGGATGACATCAATGGTCAATTGGATAAGTTAACCAAAGAATTGGAAACGTCCCGCAATGCTACTAAGCCGTTGGAAGAAGATCTGAATCGTCTTAGGAAACAACTGGCCGACATCAAGTCCCATATTACTAATATTGAAATCGACATTGGCCAAAAGGAAAAACAAATTAATATTGCGGAGAAGGAATTAGCGACACAAAAAAATATTATTAACGAACGGGTGTTTGCCCATTATAAAAATATTAAAAAGACACAAGCGTCACTGTTAGACATTTTACTCACCGATAATCTTTCGGTTTCACTGCAGAATTTCTTCTACCAAAAAAAGGCGGTTGATAATGACAAGCAAGAAATTCTGCGGATCGTACTGTTTATCACCAATATAGACGATCAGAAAGAAGCGCTGGCTCTAGAACAAGATAAATTGGCGCAAGTGAAATTGACGGTGGATAAGCAGTCTGATTTTTTGTCGGGAGAGATTGGTAAGGCCAAAGACTTTCAAAATGAATTATCGGGCAGAATCGCTTCACTAACAGGACGTCAACAATCGCTGATCGGGCAGAAGCTGGCTAGTTTGAATATTCCCCGATCAGCGGGAACTTCAGCGCGGGGCTGTTCCAGCGACCTCACCAATGGCAAAAACCCCGGCTTCTCCCCTGCCATTGGCTTCTTTACCTACGGCGCCCCGCACCGCAACGGCTTGAATCAGTATGGCGCTCTCGGTAGAGCCAAAGCGGGCCAGAATGAAGAGCAAATCCTCAGTGAGTATTATCCCAGTATGGCTCTAAAAAAAGATTATGATCAGGGTGCCCAGGTTAACGTCGACGGTCACGGCACATTCTCCATCGAAGACTACGTCAAAAGAATTTATGAAGTTCCTGATTCCTGGACGGATAATAATTCCGCTGTTCTGAAAGCCCAGGCCGTTGCCGCCAGAACATATGCCTTAAATTCGATGCAACGCAACGGCCATATTTGTACGACTGAGGCTTGTCAGGTATTTAAACCGGAACCAAAAGGCGGTAATTGGGAGCAAGCCGTCAACGCCACCGCCGGGTGGGTGCTGATGGATGGCGGTAATCCTGGCTTCACCCAATATGCCTCGACTCACGGTGGCTATATTCTTAATTTAGGAAAATTTGATGGTTCGGGGGGGAATCCCGGCAACTTTGCCGATCTCAACAGCCGGGCATACGATAAGGATTCCCCCTGGTTTTACTGTAACTGGGGGGCCAGAAGTCAGTACGATGGTACCGCTTGGCTAAAATCAGATGAAGTCGCTGACATTGCCAATGTCATTTTGCTCGCCAGATATTCCGATGTTGATAAAGATCATCTCTATCAGGTAGACAAGCCGAATCCAACCGGAAAAGACACCTGGGATGCAGAAAAAGTTAAATCGGAACTCACCGCCAAAGGGGGCAGCCCCGTTGGTGACGGCGCCAACGCGTCTGTATCAGTTGATTTTGGCTCCGGTAAAACTTCCTCAGTGAATGTCGGCGGCACCAGTTTCAGTGCCGCCGAGTTTAAAGACTGGTTCAACCTGCGGGCCCCCGCCAACATCCAGATCGTGGGCCCGCTCTTTAATATTGAGAAAAAATGATATCATATTCTTAATATGACTGAGCCTGAGCCCCCACCAGATCCCAACGGCGAGCTTCTGGCGGCTTACGAGCCACTGATCGCTTCCCGATCGGACATCATCACCGTCCCGTTACCCGAGCAAGAGTTTAACCCGGGAGATCAGCTCACTTTTCAATTTAATCCTCATCCCTTTATTTCTAGGTACGGTGGCGGCGTCCACATCTCGCTCCGTAGTAGCCTAGCTCAACCCGGAATAGACATTGAAAGCCTGTCAGTGGATGGCAAAAATATTCTTACCCTGATTAACCGTGGCCATACGCACTTTAGAATTCCCGCTGGAACAGAACTACCTGTTGGTGGACCGTATCATCCTGGCACTCCGCTTGAAGAGCAAGCGCTGGTTAATATGACTAATGCAATTGCATTATTGGACGATTCGGCCGTAAAACCAAGAGTCATCACTAAGCAGGAAAGCGGACTGAGTCATGACATGATTTATCTGCCGGTAGTGGCCCAATATCACCATGAAACTGGCGACGAGAGAAGACCAATTGATATCACTACCTTACCTCGAGGCACACAGCGAAGAGATCTTCATACCGCCATCCGAGTTTTCCCATCGAGCTTACCTATCGGAGTTAGTTTGGCCCCTCGCGTTGATGCTCCGGTAAAACTTACCGCTTCCCCAAAGTTGAGACTGCCGAGAAATTTAGCACTAGTGATCGAAGGCGGGGTTATTCTAGGACCCGATGGCACGATTGTCCGTCATGTTACCCATATTAATAGTCCACTTCTGAAGCCAGTGAATCTGGCTGGTGAGCCATATACTCACTCGAAGATCTTTGAAACTCTGCAGGAAGTCCCCGATGGGGTTTTATGCCGGGCTTATCGATTCGAATATGAAGAAGCAACGGATTAGGATGGCTTGCCTTCATTAAAAATCTTCCGGACAATGTCCTCGATTTTTTCTTCAAAGATGTTTATATCAACAAACTCAAGATTTTTAGTGATGATGGCAATAGTTTCCGGAATCTCGCTTCGTTTCACTTTAAAAACTAAGCGGGGGAAGTCGATCTCCACGTTGTCTCCCAGTTTTCCGATCTTCTTTACGTCGGGCATCTGCTCCACGATTACCTCAATTGTCTTTCGTGTCGCATACTTTTTAATTAATTTATCCAGCGGACCGTCATAAATAATCTTGCCGTGATCGATAATCATTACTCGCTTACAGAGCTCTCGGACGTCTTCCATATAATGACTGGTGAGAAGAATCGTGGCGCCGAAAATACGCTGATAGTCTTTGATGAAATCGCGTATCGTTTTCTGCGCCACCACATCGAGCCCAATCGTCGGCTCATCAAGAAACAATACTTTGGGCCGATGAATTAAAGAAGCAATCAACTCCATCTTCATCCGCTGTCCCAGAGACAAAGTCTTCGTCGGTTGATAGATAATCTCCTTGGCATCAAGCAGTTCCGTTAATTCCTCAAGAGTGGCGTTGAATTCAGCATCAGGAATCTCGTATATTTCTTTATTGAGCTTGAAAGTATCAATCGCCGGCAATTCCCACAACAGCTGATTGCGTTGGCCCATGATGAACGCAATTTGCTTGAGAAATTCCTGCTTTTTCTCAAAGGGAGTGAAATCCAGGACATTAACTTCTCCTTTGGTGGGATAGAGAATTCCCGCGAGCATCTTCATCGTGGTCGTCTTCCCCGCCCCGTTTGGGCCGAGGAAGCCGACCAGCTCCCCCTGGGGAATTTCAAAACTGAGGTCACTCACCGCCAAATTCGTTTTATATTCGCGGGGGAAAATATTCTTGAAAAACCCGCTCACCCCTTTGGTATGCTTCACGGTCCGGTAAACCTTAGTGAGATTCTTTACGGAGATCATACTTGGATTATATCAAAGAATTTCTGTTCCTCTTGACAGAAGAAAGTATGTACGTTATACTGTACGCTATATGAAACAGATAATTAATATAACCCAAGCGAGAAAAAACTTCAGCAATCTTGTTGAAAATGTTTACAAGAACAACGAGTCTGTAATTCTTCTCCGCGACAGCGCTCCACAGGCAGTAATAATCTCCTATAAAGAATATGAGAAACAGGAAGAAACATGGAAGAAGGAATTTATCCGACTTATGGATGACAGCAAAAAAAGTTTCAAGCAATATTTAAAAAAGACCAATACCCGCTATCCAAAAAGCGAAGAAGAAATGTATGATCTCATCAATAAGACCACTAGTCGTTCTTGACACCAATGTTTTTATCTCCGGACTTCTGTGGGGCGGCAATCCTAAAAAGGTTATCGAACAATGGCTAGAAGAAGAATATACTTTTGCAATCTCTCCTTACTTGGCTCATGAAATATTGACAACCTATATGAGATTTGAGAATTCACCAGAAAATATCGAAAAACTAACGCTATATCTAACCACAAAAACTCGGAGAGTCCATCCAAAGCGAAAAGTTACCGTTTGTCGCGATCCAAAGGATAATCAGATTCTTGATCTCTGTTTGGCATCTGGAGCGGATTATCTAATAACCGGCGACAAGGATCTGCTCACTCTAAAGCACTATAAACAGACTATCATTGTCACCCCAGCGCAGTTCCTGAAGTCGGCGCTGTAATCCCAATCCACACCGATATGTTTCCGTAAATATCCGGCATCAGACTCTTGACAATGGTGGTTTAATTCCGCGGCCATAACCCTCAATTGGCAATAACCTCTTGACTCTGCTAATAGGCATGCTATACTAGTAGTTATGAAAGGTACTTATGTTCCGCCGGAAGAGGGAGAAAAAAGCCCGATTGAGGCTTATACAGTCAATTTAACTAAATTGGCGAAGGAAGGCGGGCTTGACCCTATTATCGGCCGGGACAACGAAATTCGTCGTCTGGTACAGATATTGTCCCGGCGTACCAAGAATAATCCCGTGTTACTCGGCGATCCTGGCGTGGGGAAAACGGCAATAATCGAAGGCTTAGCGCAAAGAATTGTTTCCGGGGACGTGCCAAACACATTAAAACACAAGGAACTGCTGTCGCTCGATTTAACTGGCCTGATTGCCGGAGCTTCATATCGGGGTGAATTTGAGAAACGGATTAAGGATTTGGTTACTGAAATTGAGAAAGCCGAAGGCAAATATCTGATTTTTATCGACGAGATGCATACTCTGGTGGGCGCCGGCGCCGCTCAGGGATCCGCTGATGCTGGTAATATTCTGAAGCCGGCGCTGGCGCGGGGTTCTTTACATGCGATTGGCGCGACCACGGTCCGAGAATATCGACAATATATTGAAAAAGACCCGGCATTGGAGCGCCGATTCCAGCCTATATTCGTTGGTGAGCCAACTACGGAAGACACCATCGCTATTCTCCGCGGCATCAAGGAAAAATATGAGACTCATCACGGCATCAAAATATCCGATGACGCTCTGATTGCGGCAGTAAATCTCTCCGAGCGCTATATTACGGACCGCTTCCTTCCTGACAAAGCGATTGATTTGATCGATGAAGCGGCCGCTTCTTCAAAAATTGAGGTCGAATCGATGCCCGTAGTCCTCGACGAAATTAAACGGAAATTAATGCAAATTGATATTGAATTAGCCGCCCTGAAAAAAGAAAAGGGCGTGGAAGAGCGGAAGAAAAAACTGGAAAAAGAACGCCAAGAACTAAAAACTGAGTTCGACAAGCTAGAAAAAAAGTGGCTAGAGGAAAAAGCTATCATTGGTAAACTTCAAGAAGAACGAGTAAAACTGGATAAGCTAAAATCGGAACTGGAAATTGCGGAACGGGATGCTGAACTGGAAAAAGCGGCCGAACTGAAATATAGCAAAATTCCCAAAGTGGAAAAGCAGTTGTCCTTGCTAGAAAAGCAGTGGTATCAGTCTAATCCTGATGATCGCCTTCTCAAAGAGCAGGTAACGGAAGAAGATATCGCCAAAATCGTGGGGCGCTGGACGGGAATTCCGGCGACCAGATTACTTTCCTCGGAATCTGACAAGCTAGTTAAGCTAGAAGAAGAGTTGAAACAACGAGTAATCGGCCAGGATCACGCGCTCACTCAACTGAGCAACGCCATTCGTCGCTCGCGCGTCGGTCTCGGCGAAGAAGATAAACCGATTGGTTCCTTTTTATTCCTCGGACCCACTGGTGTCGGTAAGACTGAGACGGCTAAGGCTCTGGCACAAGCTCTTTTCAATGATGAGCGCGCTCTGATTAGAGTTGACATGTCTGAGTATCAGGAGCCACATACCGTCGCGCGCCTTATTGGCGCCCCGCCTGGATATATCGGCTATGATGAAGGCGGCCAACTGACAGAAGCAGTAAGACGAAAACCCTACTCCGTTATCCTCTTTGATGAGATTGAAAAGGCCCATCCCCAGGTGTTCAATATATTTCTACAAATACTAGATGATGGACGCCTCACAGATGGCAAAGGTAGAACGGTTAATTTCAAGAATACCATCCTTATAATGACGTCGAATCTTGGCTCCGGTTCTTCATCCAATGACATCATTGAGAAGGTGAAAAAGTTCTTTAAACCAGAATTTGTCAATCGCTTGGACGGCATTATCGTCTTCAATTCTCTCAATAAAGAAATGATGAAGCAGATCGTCGATCATCAGCTGAATGAGATGGCGAAACGGTTGGAAACGAAGGAACTATCGGTAACAATTACCGAAGGCGCCAAGAAGCATCTGCTGGAAGTCGGTTTTGATGAAGTTTATGGCGCCCGCCCGCTCAAGCGAGTTATTAACGAGCTGATTGTCGACGAAATCGCCCTCCAGCTTCTGGAAGGTAAGATCAAGGAGAAAGACAAAATCGCCGTTGACTATAGCAACAAAAAGATTGTCATTGAAAAAAAATCAGTGAACTAGTAGTATATATCTCTATGTCTGTTACAAAAATCACCCAAGACGTTTTCCAGAAAGAAGTTTTAGAGCATAAGGGTGTGGTTTTCGTTGATTTCTACGCCGACTGGTGTGGTCCCTGTAAACTAACTGAACCGATTATCCACGACATGGCGGAAAGTGCTGAATACAAAGATAAGGTTAAATTCGTTCAAGTTGACGTTGATGCTAATCAGGAATTATCCGGCAAATACAATATTTTCTCTATTCCCACGTTTATCACCTTTAAAGACGGCGCGCCCGTAAACCAGTTCGCCGGGGCGCGCGACAAAACTGCATTTGAGGAAGAAATAAAGAAGGCGCTCTAACGACCACTATTGAATACTCTCAGTACTTTACCGTGGGCCACTTTCAGGTTGACGTGCACCTGTTTCAAGAGAAAAATACAGAATTCTGCCAGCCATCTCAGCCCTGATGATATCGGTGCTTTGAGACCAACCATGACTTTTTCATCGCTAATAGGAAGCTTTAGGCTTTTGTATGAAGGATAACTGGTCGCCGTGTTCGCCGTTACCCCTATTTCCTGTAGGTCTGGGGAAACTTCGACCACGTCTTTTCTATGTTCAACGTATTCCTGAACTTCCTTGTCCGGCTCATGCTCCACCACCTCGTGGATTTCAAAAGAATGTTCATCGGCAGGCTCACTTTTGGGCGGTATTTTTTCGTGTTCCGGCCCGCCATAAGAAAAAAACGGCGACGGCTGATGGCTTAAGCCATTAACTAAGTGAGAAATATCAGTATAGTTATCCTGGTGCATTATTCCAGTATACCTCAAATTATTCCAGACAGATGAGCTTGGCGGCGATTCGATGCTTTGGCTTACCATCTGAGTCAAGAGGGCTATTAAGACAGTACACCATGCCATCTTCTTTTTTGTATGAAACCTCCTTTTTACAGCTGGGACAGGCTATTTTTCCATCACTATGGTCATTATCCATGGCTTCGCTTGTTGAACTAGTAACGTCGGAAAGGCGCGCTTCAGAACTAAATTGCGTTGCGTGATTTGCCGCAGGATCATACCTTCGCAGACCAACCACGCTAGTCGTGGAACAGCCGTATAGCATCACATATTCCAGTCCTCTTTCATCCCCGAACTGTTGGATTTCTCCCCAATAACTTCGATTGATTCTTGAGCTGTCTGATAAATATCTCGCTTCATCGGAAGTCACTTTTCTGGACTGATCCAAAGCGGGCGTGGCGCCATCAAGCGCCACATATTGTCTAGCCGCTTTGATCTGCTTCATCACCTCTCCCCAAGTATGAGTTTCGGCGTCTGTTGATTTTCTTCGGGAAACGTACACTGGTTTTGCAGTATCAATGCCGCGCTCCAGTGTGTCTATTGAGGCGATAGTGAAGGGGTCTTGGAGATAGCGGTACAGATCAGTCTCACTTCGTCCGGAAAGCCCACTCAAGGCGTCTTTGATGGGGAAATAGAGGTCGTCGCCTTCTTGAATTTTAATGTCAAAGTGGACGGAAGAATTTTCGGTTAATTTGAAGGCGGCGTAGAGCCGGCCGGCCTCGTAGTGCAGCTTATTAAACGGCGCCACGGCTCCGCCCGGGCCGGCCGGCGAATACCACAGCGTGATATTATCCGGTGAGGATGGCTCTTCCGCCACTATTTGCTCATACTTCTGAAAGCCGCTGAGCGTCATCCCATCTCGCTCATCCGGATGAATTCCCGAAGACACCTTCACTAAATCATGTTGCAGGGGATAGGAATACATTTCGCCGCCAAAATGCCAGTAAATTCGCGGCCGGGACACTGGTTCATCTTCCAAAAATTCCCTACGGTACGCTTCCCGATTATTAACTTGTTCGTATTTAGCGATTTGCAGCCCAACGTCAGCTAATTCCTGATATAACAGCCGCGCGCGGGCGGCTTCATGTTCCGGATTATAACCTCGCTCTACGAGTGCCTGAACCCCGTCTTCGGGAGAAATTACTTCAGTCTGAGGAAGGATCCATTGTTGAAGATCCGTTCGAACATTTGTTTCGGCTAACATATATTCCCTGCTCGGGGCACACTATTCTTGGTCGGTATTCGGAGTTCCCAGACTAAGTCGGGGTCACCGCTGCGGCACACTGCAGGAATTACACCTGCTTCCCAATTACTTTGAGTCTTCCCTCCCAACTAAGTCAGAAAGTGACTCGTCCCAAGAAACTAATTGTTAAATAATTATTTCCTTGCTTTACTCAAAGCAAGATTCTTATCCATTAACATGATCAATCGATAGCCATAAAAGAAACTCAACGAGTAGACTACGTCTCCTAAAACAGTATTGCGGAAAAAGGGAATCGCCATTACGTATGCCTGTCTTAACCCGCTCGCAGTATGGGCATACATTTCGCTGCTCGCCCACGCCCCAAAATTAGTGATGACAAAGAAAAGAATTGAGGAAATTAAAGTGGCGCCAAGAATATTTTCCCAGTGCTGATTTTTTCTTAAATAAGAACCAATGATTACAATCAGCCCAAAACTGACATAGACATAGATCATCGTATCATGCAAACCGATTATCAAATCGGAGATAATCATCGCCCCCAGGGGAATCACAAAAGCGCGTTTATCCTTAAGATAGGCTCCGGAAAATAACGCCAAACCGCCTATAGGGGCAAAATTAGGCGGATGCGGAATCACCCGAATCGCCGCCGCCATAATAATAATCAGAAAAATCGGCAAATTCTTCTTAACGTATTTTAATAAGTTTCTAATTTCCATGCGATTTTGTCTCCCGATTGCAACAAATAACTGCCGGCTCCCACTTCAGCTTGTTCACTATTAACGTAAAACGCCCAGAATTCCTTTTTTGTGTCATCGGCAACAATCCCGTTAATGGAGGTTACAAAAGCATTTTCCCCTTCCCCTTTTAGAGTAATATCGGCGGTTTGCTGTAGAAGATCCAGCGCCGTTTCCCCCTGGTTAACGGTAACTTCATCTGGTGATTCTTTATGAAGCGTTTGGATAACGACAATCTCCTTTTCCGTGGTGATGGATTTCTCTGGTGTTACCTTTCTTGAAGTAGATTGTGAATTACCTTGATATCTAAGCAGTCCAAGAATGGCGCCAATGGCGATTAATCCAAGAATTAATTTGTTTTTCATATTTTTTTAAGCTAATACTTCTTTCCCTTGATTATATTTACGGGCCATGATGAAAAAGAGATCCGACATCCGGTTCAGGTATTGTAGCATAACTTCTTTCTGGGAAGCCTCAATCGAGTTATCCTTCGTAAGGAAGCCAACAAGTGATCGCTCCGCCCGGCGGCACACCGTCCGTATCACGTGAAACCAGGCTGATTCTTCTGTTCCTTGGGGGAGAATAAAATTTCGCAATTCGGGAAGAGTCTTCTCCTGCTCGTCAATATAATCCTCCATTGCCTCCGTATGCGACTTGAGTGAATCCAGACTAACCTTAGCGTTGCAAAGTACTCCCATCATCGCATATAAATTCTTTTGAATAGTAGTGAGGAATTCCCCGTCCTCTTTATCAATCTTCTTACTAATGACAACGCCGATAACGCTGGAAAGTTCATCAACCACTCCATATGCTTTGATCTGTTGGTTATTTTTGGAAACTCTTTTGCCTCCAAATAGAGCCGTCGTCCCCTTGTCTCCCGTTTTGGTGTAGATCGCCATACGTTAGCAAGCTGACATGCCGCAGTTGTAGCACTTTTTACAGCCTTCCTCGTATACTAGTGCGGCGACGCCGCAATCGGGACAGATGTCGAAATTGGCATTCTCCCGAGGACTGGCCGTCGCCGCCACAGACTGTTCGGCCGGCTGGACCATCTGGAGATCACCAGCCGGCTCAGTTACCACTTGAATCTCAGGCTGACCAGCAATTTCATGTTCTTTGCCGCTCCCATTGAGATGAACTACCCCATTAGGCTTGGCGTGACCATTCAGACCATTAAGTTCATTAGGTTTGGTGGCGCCGTTAGTCTCTTGTTTGTGCTCGGCGCCAAAACCATTGAGACCATATTTCATTGACAGTGCCTTAGCGACTGCATCGGGAAGACTGCGCACTCTTTGCTTCCCAAAACCCTGGACACTGGAACCACCAATATCAGTTAATTCGTCGACTACTTTTTTAATCTTTTCTTTGGGCGTCATGTTGGAATGAATTCGCAGAATTAACGAAATCATTCTCCCTAACCCCTCGGACATGGCAAACAAATCGGAACCCGCTTTGCCAACACCATTAATAAATACCTCAAGCGGATCGTCGTTCTCGCCGGTGTTAATGGTTATGTAGGCGGTCCCCACTGGAGTATTAATTTTATAAGTGGACCCATGAGCCACGCTGGGTCGGGGAATTATTTTGGAGGTCGTATCGGCGACCACGGCCTGAGGAGTGTCGGTTCGTTCCAAAACTCCAGGACGGGAACCCTCTCTCATATAGGTAACTCCCTTACAGCCGAGGTCGTAGGCCATATTATATAGCTTCTTCACCTCTTCCACGGAATGGCCGTTGGGCGCATTGACCGTTTTGGAAATTGAGGCGTCGACATATTGTTGAATAATCGCCTGCACTTTGACATGATCCTCGGGAGTCAGATCATTGGCAGAGCAAAACCAGTCTGGTTTTTGTATTTCACCTTTCTCTAAAGCCTCACCGTGTCTTCTGAGCCATTCATCATAAAGCGGGTGACGAATAATGTGCTTACCCAAACGATCTCTTCTGATGAATTCAAACTCATATACCGGCTCGATTCCTGAAGTGGTACTCGACATTAACGACGTGGAACCGGTGGGCGCCTGCATTAACAGCACGGAATTTCTGATGCCATACTTTTTGATTGACTCTTGGATATCTTTGGGCAGTAACTTGATGAAGCCGCCTTTGGGATAAAGGTCTTTGTCAAATTTGGGAAAAATTCCCTTTTCTCGGGCCAGTTCTACAGAAGTTCGATATGACTCATCGCGAATCAACTGGTACACTTTGCTAACGAAAGCAATTGATTCGTCGGAACCGTAACGAAGATGAAGCTTGATGAGAGCATCTCCTAATCCCATGGTGCCTAAACCGATACGGCGTTCCCCTTCAAGCTGCATTTTACGAATTCCCTCAAAAATATAAGGGTCCATATCGACCACATTGTCCTGGAAACGAACCGCGGTGCGCACGGTTTCTTTGAGACCGTCAAAATCGAAAGTTCCCGCTTCATCAATATCATCGCCCTTGACAAAAGGGACGAGGTTAATTGATCCCAGATTACAGACACCGTATGGCGGTAACCCTTCTTCACCGCAAGGGTTAACACAATTAATTCGGTTCCAGTAGTAATTGTTGTGAAGTTTGTTGTATCTTTCCATGAAGACTACGCCGGGCTCGGCAGAAGTCCAGGCCGCCTGGGCAATACTGTCCCACATTTGGCGCGCTTTGATAACTTTGCGGACAATGACTTTTTTACCCAGTGCCTTCCAGGCATAGATATCGCCATCCCACTTGGTATCGTACTCGGGATCGGTGAGATCGGGGAAAACTAACGGCCAATCTTCATCTTTCTTGACGGCATCCATAAAATCATCGGAAACACAGACGGAAAGATTGGCGCCGTTGATACGGGTTAAATCTTGTTTAACAGTAATAAACTCTTCGATGTCGGGGTGCCAGTCCCACAACATCAGCATCAAGGCGCCCCGACGGGTTCCCCCTTGTTGAATAATATCTTTAGTAGCAAGTGAAAAAAGCTCGGCCCAATTACAGGGGCCAGAAGAAAAGCCGTTAACTTTTTTAACCCGAAATCCTTTTGGTCTTAAAGATGACAAATTGATACCAACGCCACCCCCATGAGCCATAATTTCCACCATTTCGCTGAGAGCATGGAGAATCCCTTCACGAGAATCTTTGGGGCTGGGGATAACAAAACAATTGTAGAAAGTAACGGAATAACCAGTACCAGCACCAGCCAGAATTCGACCTCCAGGAACATACTTAAAATCCTCTAATGCTTCATAAAACTTACCGGCCCATTTACTTTTCTTGCGTCCATCTGTCTCAGCAGCCGCAACGGCATCGGCGACCCTTTTCCACATTTCATCAGGAGTTTTTTCTACAGGGTTACCCTCTATATCCTTTAAGGAATATCGATCTAAAAAGACTTTTTCTGAGACGCCGGTAAGTTTCATACTATTTATATGTATTAACTAATTTATAATAATTTTTTAACTTCCTTTTCAAAATCTTCAACATCTACAAAACGTCGGAAGACTGATGCAAAACGAATGTAGGCTATTTTATCTAATTTTTTAAGATATTTGGCAACAAGTTCACCGATCTTCTGACTAGCCACTTCGGTGGTATCTTCTTGCTTCAGATCTGACTCCACACTGTTAACGATCTCTTCAACTTGCTCCAGGGTTATTGTGGTCTTTCCTGTTGACTTGAGCATGCCGCTTTTCAACTTGTCTCTGTCGAACCGCTCGCGTCGGCCATCGCGTTTTACCACGATGATCGGTAACTGCTCCACCCGCTCATAGGTAGTAAAACGCTTGACGCATTTACTACATTCTCTCCTTCTTCGAACTGTCATCCCGTCATCTGACGTTCTTGTTTCTACTACGTCGGTATCGTTATTGCCGCAAAATATACAGTGCATATAATTAAACTATATCTAGTGTACATGAAAACTTTAGTACGCTAGTGGCAGTATGTCAAGGGGTCTAAATACTATCAAAGTATATCATAAAATCTGTCTTGAGGCTGAGAGGAGTAAATATCTTAAAAAATCGTTAAATTCCTGAAAAAAATTGAACAGATATAGTGCTTTAGAAGCGTTATAGACACAAGCACTGTTTCCACTGCAAAATGATTGAATTTTATGAACAAAATGGGGAAGATATTTCTCCAGAGCCCTAATGGTGGGCTTTTTTAATATCTTGAGCTAAGCCTGGATTCCACATCGCTCCAGTGGCGCTCATCACGGCGTCGGCGCCGGCATCCCGATATTCAAAGTAGTCTTCGGGAACAGTTACTCCGCCGACGCCAATAATAGTGAACTTCATTCCAGAGTCATCCCGAAGCGTTTTAATTCTCTTAACCATATCAAGCCCCGCCCACTTGATCGGATGACCACAGACTCCACTACGAGCTCTTCCCTCCCCTGGCAAGGCTTGCTTCCCTGCCCTATCAATAATTTCTGCAGAAATGGTATTAATCGCGGCAAAGCCATCAACAATTCCGCCTAAATTCTTTACAAAATCTGTCAGCGGTTTTTCTTCAAAATAGGCCATTTTTACTACTAGGGGAGTATCTCCTATTTCGTTTTTCACCGCATCTGCAATTCGGTGACTTTTTTTCACATCAAAACATAGCAAATTAGTTGTCCCCTCATTGGGGCAGCTGAAATTCATTTCAATGAAGCCAACACCAGTTTCTTTGAGTAACCGAGCACCAAGAATCCAGTCGTTGATATAATCCTGAAGACTTCCTTTGTCCCAATTAGTCCCTTCATAACTACCGGAAACAAGCTGGCCCTTTTTGGCATATTTGACGGCATCGGCTAGATCCGGCTGCCATACATCAGGATCATAAGAAGGATTACCAAACGAATTAGTGATTGAAAGCGGCTCAGTATAATTGTCATCAGCGACCAGTTTTTCTTTCGCTTTCTCTAAAGTCAGATCACCATCAATCTTAACCGCTAATACATTCGGCCACGGATGACTGAGTTTCTTCCGTGTCCTCAGAGTTTTTTGCATCGGCAGATCAAAACCCTTATCTAAAGCCGCCTTAATGAATTTTCCATTCAGTAGTGGACCAGCGGGAATGCCAATCGGCAGATAAACTTTGTGGCCAAAAATTTCCTCTTGGGGCTCACCAGCATCCTTAAATACTTTCCCGTCGGAAAAAATACCGAAAGGACCTTCCTCAAAATTTTCGTAGTAGCTTTTTTTCGGATCGTAAAATGGAATCATGGAAATAAGACTTTGCCTTCTGGTTTCCCTAATATTTGTTCCCCATCATACACAGTTTTTCCCCTCAACACAACTTTTACCACCTTGCCCTTGACCTTGAACCCATCAAATTG
>Ga0209542_10011115_pt1 | contig 16041 bp, 15 predicted proteins | sample RifCSPhighO2_01_FD_184028 | JGI IMG/M metagenome (GOLD analysis project Ga0209542, IMG submission 184028) | Soil microbial communities from Rifle, Colorado - Rifle CSP2_plank highO2_0.1 (SPAdes) (version 2) | ecosystem: Environmental > Terrestrial > Deep subsurface > Rock core/Sediment ... | reverse complement strand
ATTTTACCTCTTCAATGATTGGCGCCAAGATTTTTTTGTTGATTTCCTCGGCAATTGAACTTGCTACTTGAGCCGGCAAATTAACCTCTTTTTGAAATTCTTTAGCTAAATCTTCGGGGTGGACAAAGCCGAGAATAACGGCGCCGGTTAAATCGGCAATTTTTTTGGTTTTTCCCTCACTTAAATGATGATCTTCGCCCAAACTCCAAACAACATCAGTGCTTTTTTCAGAAAAAAGCACCTCCTTTAAATATTGGGGCAGGACATCGAATCTTTCTCTGGCTTTTTCTGGGGTGATGTTTGGCATAAAAGTTTTCTATGGCGTTGCTGGCGCTGCTGGTGCTGGTCGTTCGAAGAGAAGCCCGCCACCAAGCATTCGTTCATATTCTTTATAGAGTTTTCGTGCCAACCTCGCGTCTTCGACTGCCGCCGCCGCTGCTCCACTTCCAGCGGGAAGTCGAGCTACTTGAGCGTCGAGCTCGTTTAATTTATCCTTTGTGTCAACTCTTAATCCCTGCAGCCGAGCGGGCAAATTTTTCGCTTCGAATGTCTGTATGCGGGCATCGAAAATTTTCTGGAATTCACCAAGTTCAGCTCCATCCATTTTTGTCCTGAGTCTGACCGTAGTCTCCGGCATTTGCTCCAAGAGTCCTAGACCGAGACGCTCCGCGATAACCTGCCGCGTTGTGTCCTGAAGCCCATACTGGTTTCCGGGCCTGAATATTCGGGTCTGGAGGGCGTCAACGTCTTTAGCGCTTTGATAAGTGGCCCGCTGGAAGGCCTCGACTGCTTGACGGAGATCGTCGAGAGTTCCGGTTCCCTCTTCGAATGCTCGGGCCGCATTAATAACCGCCGTGTTGAAGCCAGCCGCCTTCTCAAGGTCTTCATAATCACCCCCTCGGCCCAGTCGCTTGTAAAGTTTTTCTACTCCCGGGTTTCCAATAAGGCGGGCGATGCCCCCACTTTCTTCGGGGATTAAGCCAAGAGACCCCTTCTTTCGGAGCATATCAAGTAGCGCCACTAGTTCCGCCCCTCGGGCGGCTGGTACCGCTTGGGCGGCGCGAACCGGATCGTCTTTAAAGATTGCGACTCCTCTTTCCCCTTCTTTCTTTACTGCTTTTTCTCCCGCAGCTCCCAAAACGTTTAGCTGCCGACCAGTAAGACGAATTGGGGCCGTCATCAAGCGACCCATCAGGCCTCTTTGTACCCCGACTCCTTGAAGTTTTTCGGCGCGCTTTCCCCCCTTCTCTCCCCGGAAAGGCGCTGAAATTGCGCCGATAGCCATAACTCGTCCTCGAGCCTTAGCCCAATTGCCCCCCTTCTTGGCCACGGCCTTTGCATAGCCCGAGCCCATAATCCCCATCTTACTAGAGACCAGAAGCCCGCCCACCATCAGCCCAGCTACGACCGTCATCCCGGCTACGGCTTCAGTAAAGCCGGGACTTCCCCCGCTCGAACCCTCGAAAAGGGCGGGGGACTGGGCCAGCTTAACCGAGAGAAAGAAGAAAAACATGGCAAAGGGAGCAAAAAGTAACCACTTGGTGAATTGATGCCACCAAAGAGACCAGGGACTACCCCCTGGGATTTTAAGAGTAGGGAAGATCCAACTGACCCAGGCTAGGGGTAAAACGATTAAGAGAAAGCCGAGAGCAATGCCCCTTATAAAAAGCATGACCGCGAAAGCAAAAAGAGCTAGGGTTCCAAGAATACCGAAAACAAGAGTAAAGAAGACGCTGGCTAAAGAAGCGGCTATTTCCCCCAGAGCTCCTTGCCCGCCTGATTCGACACTGTCGCCGATATTAGCCAGAATATTATTCGGGTCAATGGCCGGCAGGAGAAAAACTTTAAGGAAGGAAGCGGGGCTGAAATTAGTTGCCTTATTGAGAACTCCCGTCAGAGCATCAACCGGGGCCATGAATACATTAGTGATGATAAAGAAACCAAAATTGATCAGGAGGGCCGCCGCTATAAACCGGATCAAGTACTGACCAGCCGTCCCGCGGCGAAACATTACGAGAAAGGCGATGATGATAATTCCCGCTACGAGACCCAGGTTAGCTACGGCGAGCACGATATCGTGTCCCTCCTTGATTATCGGTATATCTTTTATCTGCTCATTGAATTTGATAGCAAGACCGATAAAAAGGCTGGCTATGGCAAAGAACATAGAGGTTACCAGGCCGATAACCGCGTTAATCACTCCAGCTGCCATTTGGACGATGGCCGCGGCTACACTGGCAGCTAAGCCGACTATTGGCTCACCAAGAATATCCCAGATGGCATTCCATATACCCGCAATCCAACTCAACGGATTCCACCAGGCGGCATAAACCGGCCTGATGCTAAAGAGTAAGACTAGGGCGGAAAGAAGTATTTTTGGGAGCCTATGATTTATTTTCAGGCGTTCCATCAGGTCTTTCTTTTAATTATAGCCCTTTTAAACAGTGGAGAGGCGGTTAATTTATTGATTTCTGTTGAATTTAGAACCTCGCCACGGCTGGTTGATTGAAAATTGAGTTTTTTAAGCTCTGCTTCGACTTCTTTTTTAGGAAGTCCAAGCCCTTCCGAGAGATTGTTTAAAATGGTTTTTCGGGGTTGTTTGAACAAGGCTCTTATTAGGCCGTAGTAAATCTCGCTTTGTTTTTTGGTTGCCCGCCTTTGGCGAGGTAAAATTTTCACAATTGCCGAATCTACTTTTGGAGAAGGCTTAAAAGATTGCTTAGAGATAAAACCGATAATTTCCGGCTTGCCCCAGAACTGGACGCTCGCGGCCAAGATGTTCATCTTGCCCTGAGCGCCAGTCGAAGGGTTTCCTGCCGTTAATCTTTCTGCTACTTCTTTCTGGAGGGTCAAAACAATTAGTTTCGGTTTTTTTTGGAGCTCGCCGACTATTCTCAAAAGATGCCCGGTGATGTAGTAGGGAATATTGCCGACTAATTTGTATCCAGTATTTGGCATCTTGTATTTAGTATCTAGAACCGGCAGGACTTTAAGCGCGTCGCCTTCGATCACTCTAAGTTTCTTACTAGATACTAGATACTCTATGCCATCTACTAACGTCGGGTCTTTCTCGATCGCGACAACTTTAGATGTTTGAATTTTTAAATCTTTAAACTTGTTTAATATCTCCCTAGTCAGCTCTCCGTGCCCTGGTCCGATCTCCACAATCACATCGCCCGATTTCAACTCCAGCTCCCCAACAATTTTTTTGAGCGCCTTCTCGTCCTTTAAAAAATGCTGCCCTAATCTTCTCCCCATATTTTTAGTCGAGGAAGAAATCTTCGACGACATCAAGACTTTCAGCCGGCGTAAATTCAACGAGCTCCGGCGGCAACTCGTGAAGAAAGCGCGAAGCTAAACCGTGAAAACTTAAAATAAGTTTTTGCCTGGCTCTTGTCATCGCCACATACATCAAGCGTCTTTCCTCCTCGAGTTCTTCTTCAGAGCCAAGCGAACGCTGGTGGGGCAAAAGCCCCTCAGTCACGCCAACGACATAAACATTCTCAAATTCCAGGCCTTTTGCCAGGTGGATGGTCATTAGTTTAATTGGCCTGTCGTTCACGGTCCGAGCCCTATCGAGTGGCTGGAGCAGCGAAACCCGTTCAATAAACTCGGTGAGCGTTCGAAAACCAGCGGCAAAGTTTATAAGTTCAGCCACGTTTTCTTGCCGCTCAAGAGCATTCCTGAATTTAGCCTCAAGATAGGCTGTATAATTGGCTGTTTTTAAGATAAAGCCGATCAATTCGAGTAATTTGAGCTCTTTAGCTAGCCGTGGCAGTTGGCCGACAAGTTCGGTAGCGACTTTTTTCGTAAAAGTTTTTTCCAGGCGCTCCCGGCTGATTTCATCTTTTGGATTTAGGGCATACCTTAAACCAGCCAGAATGTCTTTAATCTCTTTTCTTTCGTAAAACTTAACCCCGCCGAAGATTTCGTAAGGAACAAAGTTAAAATTAAGTTCCTGCTCAAGAGCCCGGGATTGAGCATTGGTTCGATAGAGGACCGCCGATTCTACCCGGCCTCGGCTCATAATTTCAGCCACCACTCTTCTAGCCTCTTCTTCAGTCCCCCCGGTATTAATCACTTTAATTAATTCACCCCGGTCGTTGTTCGTCCAAAGTTTTTTCGGCCGCCGAAATTCGTTATTCTCGATTAGAGCCGCGGCAGCCTCAACAATGACGCCGGTTGAGCGGTAGTTCTCACCCAAAGTGATCACTTTGGCTTCGGGCCAGTCGCGCTCGAAATTAAGGAAGTTCCGAAAATCCGACCAGCGCCAGCCGTAAATCGCCTGCTCGTCGTCGCCAACCACATTCAGATTGCGGTGGCCCTGGCAAAGTTGTTTTAAAAGGAAGTACTGAGCCATATTAATATCCTGATATTCGTCAACCAGGATGTAGTCGTAGCGCTTTTGATGTTTCCGAAGGGCAGTCGCTTCTTTTTGAAAAAGCCTGACTGGCTTTTCAATCAAATCGTCAAAATCAAAAGCGTTCTGGCGTTCGAGTCCAGCCTCGTAGTCGTCAAGGATCCAGCCGGCTTTTTCTTCTAATTCCTCTTTTTCGAGCAAGTTATTTTTCAATCGCGAAATTTCCCAACGGGCTCTCGACGGTCCAATCCCCGAGGAGTTCAGAATATTTTTCATCAGACGCTCCGAGTCGCTGTCGTTAAAAATGACAAAATTTTTCGTTCGACCAAAATGCTTGGCTTCCTCTCGGAGGATTTTCGCGCCGAAAGAATGAAAAGTACCAACAAAAGGGCCTTCAGCCTGAAGTCTATGCTTCATTTCATTCGCCGCCTTATTAGTAAAAGTAATGGCCACAATTCGCCCCGGCGGCACGCCCCTTCGAACTAGGTGAACTAACCGTTCGGTTAGGGTTCTCGTCTTGCCCGAACCAGCGCCGGCGACGATTACGAGTGGGCCCTCGCCGTGTCGAACTGCCTCATATTGCCCGCTATTTAGGCGCCTTTTTTCGTCCACTTGATTATTCTCCCGACCCTCCTCTAACATATGATGGTTATTAGTACCATACTACAAAAGTCGGGGACTTGGTTGAAGCTTGTCGGGACGATTCCTTTACCCCCAGTCTTTTTAGTTCTCGGTCTTTTCGGAGCCAATTTTTTTTATTTGAGGCAGGCAAGCACGGCTGAACTCCCTCTCGATGGCGATCTCACCCAAACGGATTCGCTCGAGGCTGATGGCGCGGCTCTTATCGGCGATGTCTCTCCTCTAGGGGAACTCGTCATGGATGACCCGGAAGACGAATTCCTGGGTTTTGTTTTAGTTGATAAAGCTTCTCTCTTAAACTCAGTCAGCCCGTCAAGTAATGTCTCGCCGCTTCGCGATGGCCTTCTCACTTATGAAGTTGAGGAGGGAGATTCAATCTCGACCATTGCCGCCAAATTCGGCATTTCGGTGAATACCATCATCTGGGTTAACAGTTTGAAAAGTTCTGGCTTGATTCAGCCAGGCCAAGAAGTCGTGATTTTGCCGGTTTCGGGCGTGCTCCATAAAGTGAAAAGTGGCGAAAGTCTCGAATCCATCGCCGCCCTTTATGGCATCCCCGAGGACGAAATCGCTACTTTTCATAATGGGGCGTTGGAAGTTGACGAAACCGTGATTGTCCCTAATGGCAAGCCGGCGGGCGCCTCTGGCGCGGGCAGGGATGTTCTTGGGTCGGGCGGATCTCGAAAATCGAATCTACCTGAGACGAGCGGCTATTTTGGCCGGCCTGTTTCGGGCGGCTGGAACTGGGGCGTACTCCACGGCGAAAACGCCGTTGATATTTCAACCTCTTGCAGCTCGCCGATCTACGCCGCGGCCTCAGGCACGGTGAGCGCCGTCGGCAGTCCGACCTCCTGGAACGGCGGCCTGGGGGGACTAGTCAGAATCGAACATCCGAACGGCACTGAAACCCTTTACTCCCACAATTCGGGAAATCTAGTTGATGTTGGCGAAGCAGTGGCTCAAGGGAGCGTCATCGCCAAAGTCGGCCGTACCGGCCAGGTTCAGGGCCGAACCGGCTGTCATGTCCACTTCGGCGTTTCCGGCGCCGCCAACCCATTTGCCAAATAAAGCCCAGCAGCTTGCTGCCGTGCGGAATGTCTCGGAGGCAGTAAAAGCTTGGTCCGAGCACTCAATTTATTTGAGGGCTCGGTTTTACTGCCGAGGGCCAAGGGCGGCTTCGGCCGCTGGAGCCGAAGAACGCCCGGTTCCGGTAGGCAGTAAGCTGCTGGGCGCTCCACCTTATTCCTCCCTCACTCTTAGCTGGAATGCTTCAGAAACATGAGGCGACTCCACGATCTCACTGCCTTCGAGGTCGGCAATTGTTCTTGCCGTTTTCAGCAATCGATAATAACCGCGAGCGGAAAGAAGTGATTGGTTGAAAATATTTTTCAGCAAGTCGTTCGCCTTACTCGAGAGCTCGATTAACCGATCGCATTCTTTAGTCTCAAGTTCGGCGTTCACCAGTTTATCAACGCCGGCTTTTTTGAAGCGCTCTTTCTGGTTTTCCCGAGCTCGTAAAACCGCCTCCTTTAAGCGGCCACCATCTTCCTTTGGGCCCTGGAGACTTTCGAACTTGATTCGCGGCACATTGATTTGAATATCAATTCGATCAAGCAAGGGGCCGGAAATCTTTTTCTGATAACGAAAAACCTCGTAAGCGCTACAGCGGCACTCCTTTTCGTTATCGCCCCAAAAACCGCAGGGACAAGGATTCATGGCCGCGACCATAATAAAACGCGAAGGGAAAGTGAGATTGCTCTTGGCTCGAGAAACCATAATTTCACCCGATTCCAAGGGTTGACGTAAGGCCTCGAGCAAATCGCGGCGGAATTCCGGCAGTTCATCTAGAAAAAGTACCCCTCGGTGGGCTAAGCTAATTTCGCCGGGCTGGGGGTTGGGGCCGCCGCCGATAATCGAAACTGGCGAGGCGGTTTGGTGCGGTGTTCGGAAAGGCCGACGCTCGACATAGTTTCCTTTTAAAAGACCCCGGGCGCTCCAAACTTGGGAAACCTCAATGGCTTCGGCCAAAGTGAGGGGCGGGAGGAGTGAGACGAGCGCTCGAGCCAGCATTGTCTTGCCAGTGCCCGGCGGCCCGCTCATTAAGATATTGTGGCCGCCGGCAGCCGCAACCACTAGGGCGCGTTTGGCAAAATCCTGACCCCGAATTTCGCTGACATCGAGTTCATGATTCTCGACCGGCTTGAATTCAGTTCTGGGGTGGGGTTCGATAATGGCCAGTCGAGCCAAGTGGTTAACAAGTTCAGCGAGCGTTGCGATCGGCACAATATTGACCTCACCGATTAAACTTGCCTCTTTAGCATTTTCTACTGGTAGGAAAAGATATTGCTTCCCAGTCCTCCGGCTCAAAATAGCGGTGTTCAAGGCGCCGGGAACCGGTCTGACCGAGCCGTTTAAGGCTAGTTCGCCGATAAAAATCTTATCTTCCGCGTCAAATTCTCCGATCTGGTCGGTAGCCTGGAGATAACCAACGGCGATAGCCAGATCGTATTGAGAACCGGTCTTTTTCACATCAGCCGGCGCAAGATTTACGGTGATTTTCCGGTTTTCCTTAGTCGGCGGTTTAAAGCCGGTATTTTTTAGGGCCGAGCTGACCCTTTCTTTCGATTCCGAAAGGGCTTTGTCAGCCAGGCCGACGATATTAAAACTATGAAGGCCGACATTTAAGTCGACCTCGACCTCAATCAGTCTGGCTTCAATCCCCTCGAGCTCGGCCGAGTAGACCCGAGCGAGCGATTTGGTCATTCTTTTAGTTTGCAATCGCGGCAGAGTTTTGACTCTGGCGCCACCTCGAGTAATTCTAGGGCTATTTCCTTGCCGCACTTTTCGCAGCGGCCATATTGACCCTGCTCCATTTTTCGGAGCGCTTTATTTATATCATCGAGACGGGGTTTCAGGGTTTCGCTGATAGCCTCATGAGTAACCCTCTCCTCGCTTTCGTCTGATTCTTCCTCACCAGCATCGTAAGTAGTATCTTCGCCAAAGTCCCGGCTCTCGCGGGAGCGAAGACTTTTTACTTCTTTTTCTAGGCGCGCCTTATCCCTTAAAAGCAGCTGTTTCAATTTTTCCTGATCTGCCGCCGAAATCATTGCTTAACGTTCCAATTATCCCACCCGGTTTAATTGAGTCAAGCAGCCGCTTATAATAAATGAGGTGATCCACAGCATCTCAGGAATCCTGAAAGAGCGAACCGGCCGGTTCATTATTATTGAAGCGAGCGGCTTCGAATTTAAGGTGGCGATTCCCCTGGTTGAAGCCGGCGGCTTGCCCCAAGCGGGTGAGATGGTTAAGGTTTTTACTTTTCTCCACCTGCGGGAGGGCGGGGCTGATCTTTACGGATTTTTAACCGAGGCCGAACTGCAGCTTTTCGAAGCCTTGATTTCGGTCTCGGGCGTGGGGCCAAAATCAGCCGTTGCTATTTTGGGCACGGCGCCGACAGAACAGCTCCTGGGGGCGATCGCTAAAGGCGAGGCTGGATTACTTGAACGTTCTTCGGGCATTGGCCGGAGGACAGCCGAACGTATTATTGTTGAGCTCAAAGATAAGGTTCGACCGACCGAAGGCGGAATGGTTGAAATGCTCGAAAAAGACATTGATATTCTGGAAGCTTTGGTTGGCCTTGGTTATTCGAAGCGGCAAGCCCAGACAGCCATTAAAGAGATTGACCCGGGACTCGATAAAATTCAGGATCGAATGCGGGACGCCCTGAAAAAAATAAAAAGATAATTTCGTGTCTTCCTGGAGTTTTTTTAATTCAATCCTCGAGGGTTTTAAGAAATTCCCCTTATTCCGATGGATGTATCGGCTACGCTTTGCGCCCTACGCCTATCATTTTACCCTTGGTCTAATCGCCGAAATTATTTATTTCTTTCCTTCGTGGCGAATAAAAGTGATCGGCGTTACCGGCACCAAGGGCAAAACTACCACCATCGAACTACTGGACGCCATTTTAGAACAAGCCGGCTATCGGACCGCTCTTCTTTCTTCGATCCGGGTTAAGCTTGCTCGCGACTCGAAAATTAATACTTTCGGCAACACTCAGCCAGGCCGATTTTTTATCCAATCATTTTTAAGAGAAGCGGTTAGAAAAAAATGCCGATATGCTGTCCTTGAAGTAACTTCCCAGGGGATTGTTCTTTTCCGCCACCGTTTTATCAAGTGGCGGCAGGCGGTTATTACCAACCTCTCTCCTGAACACATTGAGGCTCACGGCTCATTTGAGGCTTACCGGCGAGCCAAGTTTAGGTTTTTGAAATACGCGAGCCGCCGGGGTGCATCCATTTTTATTAATGGCGACGACGAACAATCGGAGTATTTCCGGAATGCCTTTAAAGAACGCCGGCCAATTATTTATTCCAAAACCGATTTACCGAATTTTTCAAACAAGGTTTTTAACTTACTGCCCGGCGAGTTTAATAAAGAGAATTTAGCCGCGGCCGCTTCAGTCGCCGGAACTCTAGGAATCGGCCAAGAGATTATTAAAGAGGCGATCGAGCACTTCCCCGGTGTGCCGGGGAGGATGGAATTCGTGCAGCGTGAACCCTTCGCGGTGGTAGTTGATTATGCTCACACCCCGGATTCACTCGAACTGGTTTATCAGACCCTTACCGAGAAAAACAGAAAAGGGGGCCTCATCTGCGTTTTGGGTTCAGCCGGCGGCGGTCGGGATAAATGGAAGCGGCCCAAGCTCGGCGAGATCGCCAGCCGCTACTGCAAAGAGATTATCTTGACTGACGAAGATCCTTTTGATGAAGATCCGGCCCAAATCATTGCCGAGATTAAGGCCGGGGTTACTGTTCCTGATGTTTCGGAAGTTCTTAATCGTAAACAAGCTATTTTTAAAGCCATCGGAATAGCAAAACCCGGAGACACGGTTATTATCACCGGTAAGGGGAGCGAGCCCTACCTCCGAGTGGCCGACGGTAAACAAATTCCCTGGTCAGACAAAACAATTGCCCTCGAAGCCCTTCGGTTATAATTACCTTAATGAAACTTACCTTTTGGGGCGGGGTGAAGATGGTGACGGGCTCGAGTTTTCTTCTCGAGAACGAGGCCGGCAAAAGGATTTTGATTGACTGCGGACTTCATCAAGGAGCGCGTTATTGCGAGCGGCATAATTTTGAACCGTTTCCGCTTGACCCAGCCTCGATCGAGGCGGTTTTTGTGACTCACGCTCACATTGATCACATCGGTCGCCTGCCCCAGCTTTATCGAGCCGGTTTTCGAGGGAAGATTTATTCAACGCCGCCGACCAAAGATTTTGCCGAAACCCTTTTAATTGATTCGGAGCACATCTTGGCTATTGAGGCTCGCGAACTCGGCCTGCCCCCGATTTATGAGTTGGCCGATATTAACGAAACCATGAAACTTTGGCAAAAAGTTTCTTATCACGAGAAAGTTGAGGCAGCCGGGTTTGAGGTCGAATTTTATAACGCCGGTCACATTTTAGGTTCAGCCTCGATTTTGGTTTCCGGAGACGGCAAGAAAATTGTTTTTTCCGGCGATTTAGGCCATCCGGTTACCCCTTTAATTAAAGGTAGAGAAGAGATTGGAACAGCGGATTATGCCTTGATTGATTCAACCTACGGCAGCCGAGTTCACGAGGGCCTAACTCAAAGAAAGGATTTGCTCGAAAATGTGATCGAAGAGACAGTGAAAGCCGGTGGGGTTTTAATGATCCCAGCTTTTGCCCTGGAGCGAACCCAGGAATTACTTTATGAGCTAAATGATCTAGTTGAAAATGGTCGGATTCCGCGGACGCCGGTTTTTATCGATAGCCCCCTGGCTATTAAATTAACCGCGGTTTATAAAAAATATTCCAAAGACCAGATCTATTTTGATGAAGCGGCGATTGAACTTTTGCGGGCCGGTGATGCGATTTTCGATTTTCCTGATCTCCATTTAACCCTAACTACTGAACAATCAAAACAAATTAATAGTATCGCCCCGCCGAAGATTATCATTGCCGGCGCCGGCATGTCTCAAGGCGGACGCATTCTTCATCACGAGCGGCGGTATTTGCCTGATCCCAAAAGCACCATTCTTTTTGTTAGTTTCCAGGCGGTTGGTTCTTTGGGCCGGCGGATTTTGGACGGGGCAAAATCAGGCAAAAACTTTAGCGTTAAAATTTTTGGTGAGGAGATAGCAGTCAAAGCCCGGGTTTTGGCTATCGGCGGCTATTCTTCTCATGCTGATCAGCCGGCCTTGCTCGACTGGTTAAGACCAATGAAGCTGGGGCTCAAAAAAGTTTTCCTCGTTCACGGCGAGGAAAAGGAAATGGGGCCGCTCGAAGACCGGATTCGAGACGAACTGGCAGTTCAGCCGGTTATTCCTAACTTGGGCGAGGAGGTGATATTATAAAGTTATGCCTCCGTCCCAACTGAAGTATAAAATCTGTGTTTCCGGCGCGGCTGAAACCGGTCATTGCGGTGAAGAAGCATATCGCGTAGCTGAAGAATTGGGGCGCGAGATTGTTCGGCATAACGGCATTTTGGTTGACGGGGCGACCACTGGCTTTCCTTATTGGGCGGCCAAAGGGGCCAAGGCCGAAGGCGGCACCGTGGTCGGCTTCTCGCCGGCCAAAGACGAAGTCGAGCATGTTAATTTTTACAAGCTGCCGACTGATTACCACGATCTCATCGTTTATACCGGGTTTGAGTATTCGGGCCGAAACCTGATCCTCACCAAGGCCGCCGATGCCGTAATCGTCGGCTGCGGCCGGATGGGTACCCTGAGCGAATTCACCATTGCCTTTGAAGATGCGAAGCCAATTGGTATCCTAGAAGGTGACTGGGAGACTGACGAGCTTTTGAAACTGATGATTGAGAAATCTCATCGGGCTGAAGAGCGGCGGGGGAAAATCGTTTATGCCACGAACCCCAAGGATCTGCTTGACGAACTTCTTATCGTCATCGATAAAGGTCGATCGGAATATCTTTAAATATGGAAGAAAAACCAATTGGCGAAGTCACTCACTACTATTCCCACCTGGAGGTGGCGATCGTCAAATTCAATCGAAAAGTAAAAGCGGGCGAGACGGTCCATTTCAAGGGGGCAACTACCGACTTTACCCAACCGATTGAATCAATGGAATTTGATCATAAATCAGTCACCGAAGCCGAATTGGGCAAAGAGATCGGGATCAAAGTGAGCGATAAAGTGAGAGAGGGTGACGAAGTTTACGCAGTGGTATAGGGAGATAATCCTGCCGACCGGACTTCTCGCCTCGATGATTATTGGGGCGGGGATGTTTGCCCTGCCTTATGTTTTTGAGAAGGCCGGTTTTTCACTTGGTCTTTTTTATCTGGCGGCCTTTGCCGCTGTTTTTGCCGCTATTCATTTGATGTATTTGCGGATCATTGATAGCACTGAAGGCAAACACCGTTTTGTGGGTTATGCCCGGATATATTTGGGAGACTTCGGTTTTTGGCTCGCGGTTTTAACCACGGCCATTGGCCTTATTCTCGTCTTAACCGCCTATCTGGTGCTGGGAGTTAGTTTTATGAAAATCGCCGCCCCCTTTCTCTCTAGCTCCGCCGCCCTGTATCTTTTTTGGTTCTCTGGAGTAGTAGCAGTGGTTTTCTCCTTGAAACGATTGGCCAACTTTGAGTTTTTGGTGGCCGTTGCCATGATCGCCATCATTTTTGTTCTTTTTGGTTTTAGTCTAAGGGCGCCATCATTGACCCTCTCCAGGTTTAACCCTCAAGCTTTTTTTCTGCCCTACGGCGTGATCCTTTTTTCTTTGGCCGGACGGGCGGCTATTTCTTCTTTGCGCGACTACTGGCAGGGGAGGAACTTGCCTGAGAAGGGATTGCGCCGGGCCGTGGTTTTGGGAACCGTGATCCCGGCCTTGGTCTATCTCCTTTTTGTGATTGCGGTCGTCGGGCTCTCGCCGGCTGGCATTACGCCGGATGCGATCGGTGGCCTTAATCTCATTCCTCCGGCCCTCCTTGTTTTAATCGGCATTCTCGGCGTCTTTAGTCTTTGGACTTCTTATTTCTTTCTAGGACTCGAAGTTAAAGACATTTTCATTTACGATCTCCGTTTACCCGGTTTTCTTTCATTTCTAGTCGCCAGCTTCATACCGCTTCTCTTATATTTCTTTGGCTTCAATAATTTTATCGGCTTGGTGGGATTTATCGGCGGGGTTTTTCTCGCCCTCGAGAGCATTATGGTGGTTTTGATGTATCTAAAACTCCGGCAGAAACCGGTTTTTCTATATCTTCCTCTGATTCTCGTTTTTGCTCTCGGCGCCCTTTATGAAATCTGGCGCTTCTTTTAAACTTGAACGGTAGTTGTGCCCGTAGCTCAGCGGATAGAGCGCTTCCCTCCGGAGGAAGAGGTCGCAGGTTCGATCCCTGTCGGGCACTCAAAATATCACTATATCGAGATCGTAACTCGATAATGCTCAGTAGCATGCTACTGAGCATAAATAACTTAACTAATAATTCTTTAAACCTATCGCCCGTTGCCGTACGGGACGTCTTCGGAGGCTTGCCAGCTCGGTCCCTGAGCTTGTCGAAGGGGGGCAAGCCGAGAAGCAGGGAAATTTGTCGCTGGAGCAAATTATTCCGGGTCCCGATAGGCAATGGGCGGTAGGCGCTCCCTTCCTCAACTTCAAATTTCACCCTTTCCGCGATAGGCTTAATTTAAATGGATCTTTTAACCGAACTGGCCTTAGCGATTGTCCTTGCGGTTATCTTTGGTTTTGCCGCTCATCTTTTAAGACAGCCGGTTATCATCGGTTTTCTTTTAGCCGGCATTGCCTTTGGTTATCTGGAGGGAACCTGGGTGCCGAATCTTTTCTCTTCGCCGATTGAGAGCCTGGCCTCGCTCGGAGTGATTTTCCTGCTTTTCCTCGTCGGGCTTGAGATGAACTTCCGCGAGTTTAAGCATTTGAGCTGGCCCGCCCTTTTGCTTGGCTTAGGTCAGATATTTTTAACTTTTGGTTTGGGCCTTGGTCTTTCGCTTGCCCTGGGATTCGCCTTTGCTACTTCGGTATATCTTGCCGGCGCCCTCACTTTCTCCTCAACCATTATCGTCGTTAAACTTCTTTCGGATAAAGGCGATCTTCAAAGTCTTTACGGCCGTTTGTCAGTGGCCCTGCTTTTAATTCAGGACTTTGCCGCCATCCTGGTTCTCTTGTTTTTGACGAACCCCGTCGGCAGCACCAACTTCCTCCTCGGTCTTTTTTATTCAGCCCTGAAGGGGGTTATCCTTTTTGCTCTAGCTTTTCTCGCCTCCCGGATTTTGCCGAAAGTTTTAGATCAAGTTGGTCGCTCTCAAGAGATGCTTTACCTTTTCAGCTTGGCCTGGCTTCTGGGAGTGGTCCTTCTCGCCGTTATGTTTAACGTGTCGCTTGAGGCCGCCGGGCTCTTGGCCGGATTGGCTTTGGCCAATTCCTCGGAGCACTTTCAAATTAGTGCTCGGCTCCGGCCCCTGCGCGACTTCTTTATCATCCTCTTCTTCGTCGCTTTGGGCGCCAGCTTGGTTCAGGCCCAGTTAATCTTACCGATTCTGCCGGCTCTGGTCTTTATCCTTTTCGTTCTTCTCGTAAAGCCTCTCGTCGTTCTTCTCCTTAACGGCCTTCTGGGCTACCGAGCGCGGACCTCATTCTTAACCGGCATCACCACGGCCCAGATTTCCGAGTTCAGTTTAATCATTGCTGTCTTGGGGTACCGTTTAGGCTATCTAGGTCCGACCGAGCTTTCGCTCGTAACTTTGGTTGGACTTGTCACTATTTTCTTCTCTTCCTATTTCATCACCCACGGTAGCAAGCTTTATGAATTTTTGAAGCCAGTAGTCAAACCGTTTGAATTTAGGGAGAAATTAATCGAAGAGCCGGTGGTTGAGTCTCGTCTCGAGAATCATACTGTCCTTGTTGGCATCCACCGAATGGGGCAGGGCATTGTTCGAGCCTTGAGCAATCTTGGCGTTGATTTTGTGGCTCTTGATTTCGACCCGGTGACTGTTAAGGCTCTCGTTAGGATGAAGATTCCGGTGGTTTATGGCGATATCACCGACGCTGATATTCAGGAACGGATCGGCTTAACTAAAGCGAGGGTGGTTATTTCAACCATTCCGGAGTTCGAGGACAATTTGACTATTTTAAAAGCGGTTAATGGAGGGAAGAGGAAGGCGAAGACTATCCTTACTGCCGAAGACGAGTGGCACGCCCGGGAGCTTTATAAAGAAGGGGCTGACTACGTTCTTTTGCCTCACTTTATCGGCGGCCAGGAGTTGGCCCAAATTATCAGTGCCGATCATAATTTTGAAAGTTTAAGCGGCTTGAAAGAACGAGACCTCAAACTGATTCGGGATTATAATTTAGTTAAATGACCTCGGCCGCGCTTTATTTGGTCAATCGGTTCAGTTATCGATTTCTGGCCTTCTTTCGCCATTGGTATCTTGGCAGTCTCACGGTAATGGCCGAATTTTGGAACCGTTTTTTAGGCCGACTCGACCGGACGTTTGCCATTAAAATCACCCTTCGTCATTTTTTTGAACCCCTTTACCAGGACCGGAGCTTCTTCGGTTATGTTTTGGGATTCTTTTTCCGGAGTGCCCGGATTTTTGTCGCCTCAATTATTTATCTTTTAATTATCGCTCTGGCCGTTCTCATTTATTTTTTCTGGGCGGGCCTCCCGGCTTATGCCATTTTTAAATTATTCCAGGGATTAATTTAGCGATGAACCCCGAAGCGCCAAACGAAATGAGATTTGACGAGCCGCTGCTCCGGATGAATTACGCCGGCCGGTTCTTAGTTCGAATCGCCTCGAACGCTTGGCTCGTGGTTCTTTTAGTGGCCACCCTAGTTCTCCTGATGAGCGATATCGAGTGGCTGTTCTGGCTCGGCGTTTTACTCCTTTTCTATCTTGTTGATCGTCTCTTTCACTCGGGCGAGGCAGACGGGTCATTCCTCGAAGCCGGATCAAAGAGCATTAATTTAAATTATTATCTTACGCCTCGAGCCCGGCGGACATTAATAGGTGTTTATGATCATACCCTGCTTATCGGCGGCCACT
>Ga0209542_10011114_pt1 | contig 16041 bp, 11 predicted proteins | sample RifCSPhighO2_01_FD_184028 | JGI IMG/M metagenome (GOLD analysis project Ga0209542, IMG submission 184028) | Soil microbial communities from Rifle, Colorado - Rifle CSP2_plank highO2_0.1 (SPAdes) (version 2) | ecosystem: Environmental > Terrestrial > Deep subsurface > Rock core/Sediment ... | reverse complement strand
GGAACCGACATCGCGATCGCGGCCGGGAATCCGGTTCGCGCAGTCGCGGTAGGGATGGTGACTGCGGCGGGTTATTTCGGCGGACATGGGTGGTTGGTTCGCATCCGCTCGATGCTCGAGGGTGGCGCCGAGTTCTACCATCAGTACGGACACATGTGCGATTCGCCCAACACCAACTGCCTCACCGTCGAGGTGGGGGATTGCGTGGAATTGGGCCAGCAAATCGGCGAGGTCGGATCCACGGGGAATTCCAGCGGACCGCACCTGCACTTCGAGATCAAGTTTCTCGATTCAGCCGGGCCCGGGTATCTCATGGATGACCCCAACGATCAGATCGGGTTCTACGAGGATGGAATCGCCTTCATCGAAAGTCGGCCGATTCTCTCGCGCTGGCATCCGTGGGGCACCCTCTACAAGGTGGGTGGTCATCCGGAGATCAAGCGCGTTGTCGATACGGAGCTTCGGTGGATCACGGAGTGGCAGACCTTCGTTGACGAACGTCACGAAATCGGTCGGGTGGTTGTGGGACCGCGGGAGTACGAACTCTGCTACAACAACGGTAGCGACATCGAGAGCGCGACGGGTCTCCGCTTAGCGCGTTGCAATGGAGAAGTCTGGTTGGCAACCGATGAATCGCGCGATAGGAGATTGATCAATCCCGTTGAGGGAAGCGAGAACTTTCGCGCGCTCATCGCCTCGTGGGGCTTCACTTCAAATGATGTGGTGGACGACGCCCGTGTGTGCAGGGAGTATGCCGAGTCAACGGGCTTGATGCTGCGTGGAGGGGTACTGGTTAAGGAAGCGGATCGTTCCGATGTCTACTACACGACACCCGGGGGTGAGGCATGGCCAGTCAATTCGATGGATATCCTCTACGCGCTCGGGTACCAAGGGAGGAATCTGGATCCGCGGGATATCCTTGTCATTCCTTCTGGTTCGATCGAAAATCTGATTGGAATGGTGCGGAGGGACCGTCCAATCACCCAGGATGATCTGCCCATCTGCTACACTCGGGGGTTGGCCTACGGCCCGCCGCCCGAGGAAGGCGAAGGGGGAGTTGACTTCCCGGATGTCGAAGAAGCCGTCTGCATTCCGAACGATGAGTCCTGCAACGGGACAGATGACGACTGCGATGGGCTGGTCGACGAGGACGAGGTTTGCGGGGAGACTTGCGATCCATCGCCCGAGGTGTGCGACGAGTTGGACAATGACTGCGATGGCCGCGCAGACAACGGTTTCAGCTTGGGCTGGGACGAAGAGAACTGCGGAGAATGTGGGCGTGAGTGTTCACTGGATGAGACCTGTGTGAACGGGGAGTGCGCGGACGAGTGCATTCCCACCGGGCCGGAACTGTGCAACGAGTGGGACGATGATTGTGATGGGGCGGCGGACGAGGGTTTCGATCTCGATGCCGATCCTGACAACTGCGGAGAGTGTCGCAACCGGTGCGCAGTGAATGAGGAATGCCATCAGGGTTCGTGCCGGTCTCGGGCATTTCCTGAATCCTGCGACAATCAGGACAACGACTACGACGGAGTGGTGGACAACTACTCCATTTCCTGCGAGTCGCGATGTGGGATTGGAACACAGCGGTGTGTGACCGGAAACTGGGAGGAGTGCAACGCTCCTCTCCCGAGCGCCGAGATCTGCAATTCCGTCGATGATGACTGCGATGGAGTGGTGGACGAAGGAGGGATCTGCGGGCAGCAGTGTCAGGCGTTTCCGGAAGTGTGCGACGGCCTGGACAATGACTGCAACGGCGTGGTGGACAACGGAGTACTGAACGCCTGCGGCCGGTGCGGTGCAGTTCCAGCCGAAGTCTGCGATGGCGTGGACAACGATTGCGACGGAGTGGTCGACAACGGCGTCTTGAACGCCTGCGGCGGATGCGGCGCGGTTCCAATCGAATCCTGCAACGGGATCGACGATGATTGCGACGGGATCGTGGACGACGGGGTTCTGAATGCCTGTGGGTGGTGTGGACCGGTTCCGGTCGAGGTCTGCGACGGCGCGGACAACGACTGCGATGGGCAGATCGATGAGGGGGGCGTTTGCCAACCCCAAGGTCACACGGTCAGGGTTCGTTTCTGTCCCGATGAAAATGGACTCCTGACCACCGACATGCCTGACCGAGGCGACTGGTATGGGTATCAGCTTGCCGATGGCTGCATCGACATCACCTGGAACAACGTGCCGGAAGGGGAGTATCGCCTCCAGGGTGAATACCTGGACGGCACGGCCTGGGAGTGCAACGAGTGGCCGCTGGGGACGATCTGGCTCCGGAACAACGCGGTGCCCGAGGTCTGGGTGGACGGCGTCCAAGTCGAGGTAACCTACGGACATGATCCTCGGATGGGCGTCGGCTGCAACTTCTTCGTAACCGTGTCGTAACCGAGAGGAGAGACGTTGAGCGGACTTTCTGCGATACGCGCAGAAACCATCCGCTCTCTTTTTTCTTCATTCCTTTACCTCATTCGCACGAATGAGCGAATGATAAAGACAGTATGCAACAAATAATCGTTACTCGTGAATTGAAAGCGCTGGCAAACCAGCGGAGACTCACAATCATCAAGGAATTGAATCGAGGTGGTCCGCTATCCGTCTCTGAGATTGCTCGGCGTCTTAAACTTTCGGTTCGAAGTACGTCAAAACATGTTCAAAAACTCGCGCATACTGATTTAGTCGAACAGTTTCAAATTTCTCGCGAGGTATTTTGTCGTGTAAATGAGTCTCATCCACTGCTTCAGAAAGTCATTTCAGAGATTATTTAGAAAATCGACCCCTTCTTTTTCATGGTCTCTATCGTACGAATGAGCGAATGGGGAGGGTGGGGTGTGGATAAGTGGGTGGTGGGGGGTTAGTTTATTGAAAAGATGGGTGTGGATAAGATTTTGAGATTTTGTAAAGTGGTTGGATACAATTTTTGGTGCTTGAAAAAATTTTTCAGTCGAATCTTGCTCGTGTGTTGTAAAGTTGTTACTGACATTTTTTGCTGTCACTGGGACATTGACAATCGCGCTATGGTTGATACGATTAAGTCAGTTGAAGGCAGTGTGCCCACGTAACGACGGCCAAACGTATGACACACCGTTCCACAACTCGTCGAGAAGTCAAAAAAGCCGCAGGCGCTGGTGCCTGCGGCGTTTGATTTTTAGACGCCCGCCAGCTCTTTCCCATTCAAGGAGGAAGACATGCATTGGAATCGTCATTGCTTCTGACTGCACCGATGCGCTCTAGGAGATCTAGTCGTGGGTCTCGGCTAGGTTAGAATGACGTTGACGACGGTCATCGCGTTTCAACACAAAGGGAGGGACAACAGAATGGTTCTGGCTGGAACAAAGGAGGTAAAACAACAGCAAATGCCCTTCACATACGTCCGATGACCGTACGATGACTCCTCGGAAGCCGCCGTCAATCCCAGGAGCTACGCTATAAAGACATCGGCCGCATGAGGTGTCTACTGGACGTGAGATCAGGACCGAACACTGACACGTCATCTAGCGGTTCATCGCACGGGTCCAAACGTAGAAACCAAAGAAAGGTTCTCGAATGGACAGAGAGGTGCTCCGCGCTCAAGATGTCGCAAGACTCAATAGGGCGTCGGACTCATTCCTCCGCAACCTCGGTTTGATTCTCGGATGCCGAGGACTCGACAGGTCGGTTTTTGTCGGAAAGACGAACACCGACCACTTTTTTAATCTCTGTCTAATCGTTTATACATCTTTGCTCGTTCAAAAGCGATTTTAAATAATGTGCGCATCGAGGTTGCCACCTCGGCATTTTCGATGAGTATTCCGATCGGACGTTTGGTGAAGGTAAGAATAGAAACTGTGTTTCCAAAAATTGTGATTTCCCCGGGCATTTCGTATTTTGAGCTTGGAATGAAATATCGCTCGTAAAGATAACGAAGCTCTGGAATGAGCGGGGTTTGGTTCGGTGTTTTCGCGATAATTATTGTTTTGCATCGGAGATTTCGAGCGGCAATGCGTTTGAGCTGCAAGGTTCGTGATTCGACGGGAACGGCTTTAAAATAGGCATCCAACCCCGCAATTCCACACCACTCAATATTTTTCATCTTTAAAAGTTCTCGTCGCATTGCCTCCAAACCCTCAAGGCCTTCGTAGAGCCGCACTTTTGGAATATCCCCCCCTGGCATCAGGGATTTGAGTTCGGGGAGTATGTGTGAAAGTGCGGTTTCTTTTGCTTTCACTTCTTCCGTTTCTTTACGGAAGAGAGTGAGTAGCGCCTCCGGCGGTTCGGCGGAAAAGAGACGTTTTTTGCCTTGTTCGACCGAACTCATCAAGCCGCGCTCAGTGAGTGTCGCGATCTGGATGTAGCAGGTTGGCCGCGGAAGCCGGGCGGCGGCGGCGATTTTCTGAACTGGCGCCTGGCCCAATTCCAAGGCCGCAAGGTAGACCCTTGCTTCTTTTTCGGTTAATCCCAGCGATTGAAGGTCTTTTTCGAGCATACCTCTACTTTATATCAAACTCTCCCTTCCACCGTCTATCGTCTTGCGTCTAACGTCTTTTTAAGACTGGTGCTATAATAAGGAAGATTATGAGACTTCCCGCACTCCTGCGGAAGCGATCTCAAAGCGGCGTCCTCGTCGCCACGTTTTTTGTTGTTTTTCTGGGCGTTTTTTTGGCAATCCATCCGGTGCATGCTGGTGCCTTTTGGGATTTTTTAACGGGTAGCGCCAGTTTTACCGAGGTTATCATGAGAATCATCGGGGTGATCCTCCAAGGGCTCATCTATCTGGTCGGATCCCTGCTCCTCCTAGTCGTCAACCTGTTCATCAGTATCGCCCAGTATACCGGGTTCGGCGAGGCCAGGGCGGTCAACCTCGGCTGGGCCATTGTCCGCGACCTGACCAACATGTTTTTTGTGCTGGTCATGCTGGTGGTGGCTTTCGGGACCATCTTGGGAGTGGAGGAGTTTTCTTACCGGCGGATGCTCCCGCGGCTGCTGATCATGGCCGTGCTCATCAACTTTTCCAAAGTCATCGCCGGAATTTTCATCGACTTCTCCCAGGTGATCATGATGACCTTTGTGAATGGCTTTGCGGCTGTCGCTGGGGCCAATATCGTGTCCATGCTTAAAATCAACACCTACACCCAACTCAACGCTACAGAAACGGGGGCCTCAGCCGCGAGTAATCTTACAACCTGGGATCAAGTCGGCGGTTTCTTTCTGGGGATAGTGATGATGGGGATCGCGCTCGCGGTAGTCATCATCATGATGATCATTCTGGTTTTCCGGATCGTCATGCTCTGGCTATTGGTCATCATGTCGCCGCTGGCTTTTTTCGCTTCCACCTTTCCTCGGGGCCGGCTGGCCGAGGCCTACGGAACCTGGTGGAAGGAGTTTGGCAACTACCTGACCATCGGGCCATTCATGGCCTTCTTCCTGTGGTTATCATTTGCTGTGGCCGGCACGGGGAATATCGCCGGTGAAGGTTTTCCCGAGTCTAAGGTGCCATCGGGCGGCGGCGAAGGGGCGCGAGTCAATCAATTCATCACCGCGGCTGGCGAGCCGCAAAACACGCTCTCTTACGTGATCGGCATCGCCATGCTCATGGGCGGCATGATGCTCTCCCAGCAGTTCTCGGTTTTGGGCGGCTCCATGATGGGCTCGGCCGCAAACTACATCAAAGACAAAGGCACCAAAATCGCCAAAGCGCCGCTGAAAGCAGCCGCCTTTGCCGCTAAGGATATCGATTCCCGCATTGCCGCGCGCACCGGCATCAGTTTGAACGTCCCGGCCTACTTCCGCGGCGCGGCCAAGGGGCTCGAAGCGCGACAGGCGTCGCGATACAAAGCTGGTTTGGCTAAAACCGCAGCCCGGGCGGAGAAGGGTGGAGTTTTAGGACGCATTTCCCAGCTCGCTGGAGATCCAGAGAAATTTTACAAAAATTACGGCATCGGCGGGGTTGCGGGCATAGCTATGGCGCCGGCTTCGGCCATTCTTTCGCAATTTTCAAGTAAGTTCGCTCCCCAAAGCAGAAAATTCTACTCGGACGAAGCCGAGCGTTATAAAGGCGCCACCACAAGATCGGAGGGCGAAATTGATAATATCCAGCTCGGCAGATCGGCCGACGTCAAGAGTATCATGGGCGGCGTTAGGGCAGACGTCGTCGATATCAGGACACAGGCATTGGATCCAACAAAGTCCGCGGCGGAACGGACCCAGTTGAACGATGACGCCAATCGGCTCGAACAAATGGCCAATTACGTCGGTTCCGGAAAGCAGATGTCCAGAGACCAGCTGGCCGAGATGTTGGCCGTTTCCGCGAAGAGTACCGGTAACGCTTTGGGACGGAAGGATGCTGCCGGGGACTTTAACACATTCGAAGCGCGAGAAACCGTTGAAGATCAAAAAATTGGCCAATTCAAGAAAAAAGAAGAATTTTACACCGAGCAGGCGCTTCGAGCCGGTCCCAAAGGATTGCCTGAAGAATTTGGAAAGCACGCTTATAGTGGTGCAGAAACTAAAGGTCTAGCCGACCGAGCAAGACTTGATGGAAGCCAAGAAGATTTTGCGCGGGTAATGCGCAAAGCTGCTGGGGATGATTTGGATGGCCATCTTGAAGCTGAAGGATTCAATGCAAACGCCGATGGGTTGAAAGGTTACCTCGAAGCACAAAAGAAAGCATTCAAGATGTCAGAACAGCAGATGTTGGCTATAGCTTCGGAGGTTTCCTCGGTTGCCAAGAGCAAGGATCCGAAGTATGTAGGCACGTCTAAGATGGCTGCGGGCGGAATCATGCGCTGGGCAGATAATTTGGAAAGAGAAGTTGCCCAACTGAAGAGTAAGAGTGCGGGAAAAATGCGGGATGGCGTGGTTTTTGGCTGGAAAGATAAGCAGGGTCGATCTCATATGGCAGACAGCGACATTGCGGCCATGGCTCGTGATCCGGTTGGTGTTATCAAAACTCTCATGAACCCGAAAGGAGTAAGTGCTGCGCAACTTGCTGTTTTTGCAGAGAATAAGAAACAGATTATCGATAGAGTAGGAACGCTCATAAAAGCAAAAAATCCTCAGGAGTTCAAAAGACTAGTAGATGCGTTGGACTTGGTTGAAAACAGATTAGCAGCCATGCCAGCTAAATTAAGCGATCAGATATTGGCAGCTAAAGCCACAAAGTGAGTTTCTTGATATGGGCACGTTCAATCCGCCAATCAATACTCAGGAATGGTACGATCGTTTTAGCGAATCGTTCGATCGGGCATTGACTTACAATGAACAAAATGAGGCCGATTCTTTTTGTCTTTTTTATGAATTGTTTAAGAAGGACAATCCAGGTTTTGAAGCCGAGGAACCGGAATGGGCAACTAAATATGAGAAGCTATATCGGAAGGCGCAATGGGTAGCTCTTCCGCTTCTTGCGGATGATAAGGACGTGATTGAGATGTTCCGCCAGCACGTAGAGGTTCTCTTGGAGATGCCGGATTATGAACTAAACGAAAGGTTTCGGCAGCGTCTCCTGGCTTTGAGTTTGCCAGAGCGCGATCCATTCAAAGCGAAAATTAAAGATGCACTCATCCAGAATCAAGAACGGATTACCGACGACTTCACTACAACCGTTATACGTACAGCACAAAAGGGGACAGTCGGGAACTGGGTGCGCGAGTTTCAGACGTTTATGGGTAAGGATTTCACGGATGCCTTGCTTCTTGCCAGGTTTTACACGGAGAGCAAGGCATTTGGCTCCCAGACTTCGGAAGTTAAGGAATTTTTAAAGAAACTATTTGATGTTGTATCGCGTCTCAATACTTCATCTGCCACGGCGGCGGGTTTTGAGGCGGATCGGTTAGTGGATGTGAACGGAGAGCTTGTCGAGTACGTGCATGGCGGCACAGTTGAGGATTTTGACGAATCTTTAGTCGCGTTGTTGAAGCAGATCAGACCGCCAGAAACTGAAGAATCAAAGCGTGAAAAAATCAAAACCCGATTTGCTGATCCTCCTGACGTGGCAAAATCCATTGAGCCGCTCATCGCCTCGCTTCTTGAGACAGCGGGAAAGGATCCGGCCGCGCTCCGAATGGCCGTGACGAAAGCTGTTGTACCGCCTGCCGGAGGGAAGCCCAACCGGGATCAAGTTGTGGCCACACTGCGGGCGTTAGCACGTTCTGGAAATCTGTTTGAAATTCTGGGCGACAAAAAACTGCAGGATCTCCTGAACAACTACTACGAAAAAGGCGGTCGGACACAGGACGCCGAGAGTCTGAAGGTCTTCCCGAACGCGCCGGAACATATCAAGTCGTTCGTCCGATTTGTTTTCGGTGAGCTACTGACCATGGATGAAAACGAGGCGGCGCGTCAGGCACTGCAAATTGCCAACATTCTGCGAAAGAAAGGCGATGATCGGCTTTTGGACATTGCCTTTTATGACGAAAGCAGCGGCGAGTTTCGTTGGACGGCTGGAAAATGAAGAACCGCACGTCGGATGACGCGCGGCTTCGAAGGCGGGAAGCGATCTCACGACCGCTTGGTGAAGAGGAGGTAGGGGATGAAGAGAAAGAGCGGGGCGATGAGCTTTGGGCCCCAGAAATACAGATTGCCCCAGAGTCCTGACCGGGACTCGATCCAGCGGGAGAACTGCCAGTCCACCGCGTAGACGCCAGCCGAGAAGGTGAGGAAGAGAAGCGCCGCGCCACCGAGTACTAGGAGGATGATTCCCCAGGTGATGGTCCCGGTCACCACGTCCACACCCTTGTTCAGGGTGTTAACGAGCGGGGACTCGGAGTCCTTCCGCCAGCCGTCCTTGGAGAAGGGCGAGCGATAGCAGGCGGGGCACTCGAGGCGGGAGGCGAGGAGGATGCTCCTCGGGAGATCCACCTGCATCATGTATCCACCGCAGGAGGGGCAGGTTCCCGCCATGTGGATCCTCTGAACGCACGGCGTGCACATCCACTTGTGTGAATATGTATTCAGCCATGCGCCGGCAGAACCACAAGTCTGACAGTTCATTCGACACCTCCGAAACTTTTGGCCGACTTGTTCCACCACCTCACTCGCCGACCATCGGCAGGCATAGGCAGATGAAACGAAAACCGGCGTGTTTCTGGGCCTGGGAGGACGCAGAAATACGCCGGCTTTCCTCCTCAAGTTAACGGGAAACTATAACATAAAGAAGCGGTTTTGTCAAGAGTATAAAGGCAGAATTTGGCTTTGTAAAGCCGAAATATGGCAGATACACAGCTTGATCTTGATTTCGAGATACCAGTCCGCGAAGCGGGTACAGGGCAGATTAAGCGTGTCACTTTTGGCGCGGCGTCGGTGGCTAAAATCGTTTCACCAGATGCTCTGGCCGATGAGGTAGTTCGTCGAGCCACACCATCTTTTCCTCCAGATCTCCAGAAGCGGTTTCGAGAATCAGTGCTCGCGCGGATCAACGACGTGCGTGACGCGATTGAGACGCGCGAGGAGCTCGTGAGGACTCCGGAAAAAGGGGGACTGGGAATGCCTGCGGCGGATGCGGATCGAGCTCTGAAAATTATTGATGAGGTGATGAAAGGCGTGTCTCCGAAACCCGCACCTCCGGCGCCTCCAATCCCCGTCACTCTGAGACGAGCTCCGTCTCAGAGTGACGGGAAAGCGCCGCCACCCTCTCCGTCCACTCCCGCGCCCAAACCGCCGGAGGCCGTTCCACCTATTCCACGCGACGAGGTTTATGAGAAACTAGCCGAAGAAGTCATCGGCGAAAGCGGGATCTCACTGCCGCCGGACATCAGGAGGCGCCTGGTCATCGCGCTCGTTGCCCGGCTCAAGGACGTCCGCGACTCGGCGGAAACCAAAGATTATATTACCCGGCCTGTTCCAGCGGGCGGCGTAGGTCTGCAGGCGGCTCAAGCCGAACGGGTGCTGGCTTTGGTCAATCTCCGCTTTTCCAAGATTACCGAGGAGATGGAACGCGTCGAGCGCGAGCGCACGCTGACTGCCTTGAAACGGGAGCGCGAGGGCGAGGAACGCCGGGTGGAGATTCGCCAGGCCGGAGAGGGGATGGCCAGGGATGAACTTTTCGCGGCTATCACCGCCAAATCAAAAAAAATGCCTCAGGCGCCGACCCCATCGGTCTCGCCCCCTCCTCTTACCTCCCCCACGCCTCCTCCTCCCGCTCGTCTCGCGGCTCCTCCCGCGCCTTCGATGCGTCCGAAAGTCCTCGATGTGACTCCGGCGGTTAAGCTCGTCGGCCCAGTCGAAGAGCTCCGGGCCATGACCCTTGCCGACTTCCGCAAACTGGCTCGGGACCCCAAGGAGGCCTGCTTAAAGATCCGCGACAAAATCAATCTGCTTCAGGAGGAAAGTTTTGAAAAACGAAACGCGGCCGTCACCGCTTGGCGCGGATCTGAACCGATGAGGATCTATGCCGAGCTGACCGCCGCCGCTCTTCAGGAAGGCAAGGCGGTTCCGGTCCAAATCCAGGAACGGACCGCGGCCGGTAAACCGTCTCTGACGCAGGAGGAGTTTACTGCTATAATGGAGCTGAACCGGATTTTACGGTTTTAGCCCGCTATGCCCCAGCAATATACGGTTCCCCAGTTCATTGATGTCGAGGACAAGATCCTCGGCCCGCTGACTGTCCGCCAGTTTGTGATCTTTCTGGCGGTGGGCCTGACGCTGTTTATCATGTACAAGATCCTGACCTTCGCGTTTTTTATCATCGCCGGCCTTCCTTTTGCCGGTTTCGGTTTTGTTCTGGCCTTCATCAAAGTCAATGGCCAACCCTTCCATCTTTTTCTGCTGAATCTGCTGCAGACCTCGCGCCGGCCCGGGCTCCGGGTCTGGGACAAGACGCTCTCCCTTGATGAGGTGCGGTCCCTGCTCAAAACTCCGCCGATTCCGCCCCGGCCGCCGAAGATCCGCAAAGAACCTCTTTCCACTAACAAGCTCTCCGAATTATCGCTAGTGGTCAATACCGGCGGGGTCTATCGGGCCGAAGATTATGCCTGAGCAAACGATGCAATCCAAAAAGCTCGCCGGTTCCAAGCCGGGTCCAGCCACCCAGCGATTTTTGGACATCGCCGAGATCCGCGAGGATACGGTGATCCTTAAGGACGGCACGCTTCGGGCAGTGCTGCTCGTCTCCTCCATCAACTTCGCTTTGAAAGGCGAAGAGGAGCAGGAGGCGATCATCGCCGGATACGTGGGATTCCTGAACGCCTTGGAATTCCCCCTGCAGATCGTCATCCATTCGCGCAAGCTGAACATCGAGGATTATCTGATTCGTCTGGTTGAGGCCGAAAAGACCCAGACTAACGAACTTTTAAAAGCCCAGATCGCCGACTATCGGTCCTTCGTCGGCGAACTGATCACCTTGGGCGAGATCATGGCCAAGAGGTTTTACGTTGTCGTTCCTTACGACCCTTTCACCAATAAACGCAAAGGGTTCTTTGCCCGGCTTCAGGAGGTTTTCCAACCGGCGTCCGCAGTGCGCCTCAAGGAGAAGCAGTTTCAGGAGCGCAAACACGACCTCGATTTCCGGATAGACAATGTGGTCAGCAATCTGGGGTCGCTGAGCGTGCAGGCGGTTCGCTTGGATACCCAATCGCTGATCGAACTCTACTACGGCGTGTACAATCCCGATGTCGCCGAAACGCAGAAGCTGGCTGATGTTGGGAAAATCCAAGTGGAAATGTGAATAAGGGCATAGGGGATAGTGGTTAGGAAATATGGCAATACTTCCGGGCAAAATTCGCGCCAAGAAAAAGGAAGAGGCCAAGGCGCCTCTTTCCGCCGTCGAGGAGCGGGCCAAGCTTGAGGCGGAAAAAATCGCCCTCGAGGAAGAACGCGTTTATCGCAAGGGGGTCATCTCGGTCAAAGACCTGGTCGCTCCGGCGGCCATGAAGATCGAGCCATCATTCGTCGTGTTAAACGACGTCTTTGTGCGCACGGTTTTTATCGTTTCCTATCCGCGTTACGTTTCCGTCGGCTGGTTCTCCCCGGTCATCAACATGAGCAAAACCCTGGACGTGGCCATGTATATCTATCCGGTGCCGGCGCCGATGATCTTAAAACAGCTCAAAAAGAAAGCCGGCACCATCGAGGCCCAGATTCTCTCCGACGCCGAGAAGGGCGCACCCCGCGACCCGCTGCGCGAAACCGCCTTGCGCGACATCGAAAAATTGCGCGACGATCTGACCACCGGAGTGGAGCATTTTTTCCAGTTCGCCCTTTACGTCACTTTCTACACCAAGAGCAAAGAAGAATTGGATAAGACCTCGGAAGAGATCGAAACCCTCTTCGGCGGCAAACTGATCTACTCCAAGAAGGTGCTCTATCAGGCGGAGCAGGGATTTAACTCGACTATCCCGCTGGGCAACGACGAGCTCATGATCACCTTCAACATGAACTCGAGCCCCATCGCCTCCAGCTTTCCTTTCATCTCCGCCGACCTCACTTCCGACAACGGTATCCTCTTCGGCATCAACCGGCACAACAATTCGCTCATCCTTTTCGACCGTTTCTCGCTCCAGAACGCCAACGCCGTGGTTTTTGCCACCTCCGGCGCCGGCAAGAGCTACACGGTCAAGCTCGAGGTGCTCCGGTCGCTCATGCTCGGCACCGACGTGCTCATTATCGACCCGGAGATGGAGTACAAACATCTCTCGGATGCGGTCGGCGGCACCTACATCAATATTTCTTTGGCCTCGGATTCCAAGCTCAATCCTTTTGACCTGCCGCGGGCAGTGGGAGAGGATGTTTCGGTCGAAGACATCATCAGGAGCGCGGTGATCACCATGAAGGGGCTGGTCAGGTTGATGCTGGGCGGGCTCTCCACCGAGGAGGATTCCGTCGTTGACCGGGCGCTCTTGGAGGCCTACGCCAAAAAAGACATCGTTCCCGGGGCGGATCTGACTAGGGTCGAGCCGCCGATCATGCAGGATTTCCAGGAGGTTCTGGAAGGCATGGAAGGCGCCGGAAACCTGGTGGTCCGGCTTAAAAAATACACCGAGGGGACCTTCGCCGGCCTTTTGAATTCGCCGACCACCGTGGACGTGCGCAATAATCTGGTGATTTTCTCGGTCCGCGACCTCGAGGATGAGCTCCGCCCGCTGGCCATTTACGCCATCGTCAATTTCATTTGGAACGTGGTGCGGAGCGAGCGGAAAAAACGCATTCTGATCATCGACGAGGCCTGGTGGCTCATGCAGCACGAGGATTCGGCCAAATTCATCTTCGCGCTCGTCAAGCGCTGCCGGAAATATTACCTGGGAGTGACCACCATCACCCAGGACGTCAACGATTTCCTGCGCTCGCCCTACGGCCAGGCCATCGTCACCAACTCCTCGCTCCAACTCCTGATGAAGCAGTCGCCGGCCTCCATTGACCTTGTCCAGAAAACTTTCAATCTCACCCAGGGCGAGAAATACCTGCTCCTGGAGAGCGGGGTGGGAGAGGGGATACTTTTCGCCGGAGCCAAGCACGCGGCCATCAAGGTGGTCGCTTCCTACACCGAAGATCAGATTATCACCACCGACCCGCGCCAGCTCCTCGAGATCGAGCAGGCCAAGAAGGAGTTCCAGGAACAGATGGAGGAAGGCGCACCACCGTCAGTATGAGCCGGGGAGCAAAGATCATTCTACTGGTGTTTGTGGCGGTGCTCATCATCGCCACAATTTTGCTGCTGGCTTTTCGGCTGCCTCGCGGCGCCGCGCCGGAGGCGGCGGTTAATAGGGCACCCGTCGGAGGCTTGCCCCAGGCACCGGCTGTTGGCCGGACGGCTCCGGCCGCGGCCAATGTCAACGGCGCGGTTTCGGCTCCGTCGCCGGCGGTCCAGGCCAGCGAGGCCGAGCGCACCCGGGCCGAAATCCTACGGCTCTCCACCCAGTTTGCCGAACGCTTCGGCAGTTACTCCAGCCAGGGTAATTTCGAAAACATCACCGATCTGGAGCCGCTCCAGACCGATTCGATGAAGGCCTGGGCCGACCAGTATATTGTCAGGGCTCGCGCCTCTCGGGGCGAAAATCCAGAGTACATCGGTGTCACCACTCGCGCCGTCTCGCCCAGGATTACCGATTTTTCAGAAAGTGCCGGCACGGCCACAGTTCGAGTCTCCACTCAGCGCGAGGAGGTATCGGGAACTTCTGCGGCCCGTCGCGTCTACTATCAGGATATCGTACTGGATCTGCGGCGGGTTGGCGGCGTGTGGCTGGTGGACGCGGCGGCATGGCAAAGTTGATTAACGCCATTCTCGATCTCGTCTTTCCGATTTCCTGCGTGATCTGCGGACGGGAGAAGACCTGGCTCTGTCCGGCTTGCGCCGGCGCGGTCGTTCTCCGGCCATTCAGGAGTTGTCCGGAATGTCTCAAGGTTTCCACCGGAGGGGCGGCTTGCGGAAGTTGTCGGACCGATTCGCCGCTTTCCGGATTGACCGCGGCCGCTCCTTACAGCGATCCGGCGGTGCGCAAGCTCATTTGCGGATTGAAATACGGACGAGCTAGAAGCGCGCTTCCGGCCGTTGTTGCGCTGCTCCGGCGTTCCAACGTTTCCTCCCGACTGCCGCCGGCCGACCTGATTATCCCCGTTCCTTTGCACCGCGTTAAAAAACACCTGCGCGGTTTCAATCAGACCGAACTGATTGCCGCGGAATTTGCCGGGGATCTCGGACTGCCGGTCTCCGTCGGGAACCTGGCGCGCAGAAAGAAAACCGAACCGCAGGCCAAGCTCCGGGATGAGGAGCGGTCGAAAAATTTGCGGGATGCTTTCCAAATCGTCAATCGCGGGGAGATTGACGGCAAGCGGGTGATCCTGGTCGATGACGTTTTTACATCCGGCTGGACCATGCGGGAAGCGGCGCGGGTTTTGCGTGAGGCGGGCGCCTCCGAGGTTTGGGGTCTGGCGGTGGCGTATGGTTGACGATCGAGTTCTTTTTCGATACATTCCGTTCACGATTGGAGAGGTGGCCGAGAGGCTTAAGGCAACGGTTTGCTAAACCGTGTTCCCGCAAGGGGACTCACAGGTTCGAATCCTGTCCTCTCCGTTTGGTGAGGTGGCCGAGCGGTTGAAGGCGACAGTCTTGAAAACTGTTAGACCCGCAAGGGTCTCGTGGGTTCGAATCCCACCCTCACCGCCAGACAACGCTAAAGCTATGATGGATCACGGTAAAACGCTCGTTTCTTGGCAGATTGATGAGTATCAACATTACCAGCGGGGAGTCGGCTGGTATGTTGGCGCCGCGCTCGTGGGCGGCGGTCTATTGGTCTACGCCCTGTTCACTCTGAATTTCCTCTTCGCCTTGATTCTGGTAATCTTCGGAATCATTCTGGCCATGACCGCCGGAGCGAAACCGCGGCGGATTCCCGTGTCAATCACCGAGGACGGAATGGAGATTGGTCACAGGTTCATTCCCTGGAAGGACGCGCGGTGTTTCTGGATCATCTACGAACCGCCGGAGGTAAAAAATCTGTATCTCGATTTCAAGAGTCCGATTCGTCCGCATCTCTCCCTCTGCCTGGAACAAACCGATCCTAATGTCGTGCGCCGCTCGCTGCTTCCCTACGTTGAGGAGGATCTTACCAAGGAAGATGAGCCGCTCACCGATTTTCTGGCCCGAGTGATGAAGATTTGATGGAAGCAGCCATCGGCTATCTCCCTTGCCCCTGTAGTTCAACGGATACCTGCCTGCCGGCAGGCAGGGAATGCAAGTCCCGTTCATTCAAAATTTTTCTCCGCGCCCATAGTTCAACGGATACCTGCCTGCCGGCAGGCAGGGAATGCAAGTCCCGTTCATTCAAAATTTTTCTCCGCGCCCATAGTTCAACGGATAGAATGCAAGCTTGCGGAGCTTGTGATCCAAGTTCGATTCTTGGTGGGCGCAAGGAAAAATTTTGAATGACGAGGATTCTCGATATTTCACGAAATTAAAATTTCGGAAATATCGGGACTTGCGGAGCTTGTGATCCAAGTTCGATTCTTGGTGGGCGCAAGGAAAAATTTTGAATGAGGTGATGCCCGATGAGATAGCATGCTTACCATATCTTCTCCCATATCCGCCTTGAACCGCGTGGGACGGGCGACAGAGTCTAAATTTAAAAAGTT
>Ga0209542_10011113_pt1 | contig 16044 bp, 14 predicted proteins | sample RifCSPhighO2_01_FD_184028 | JGI IMG/M metagenome (GOLD analysis project Ga0209542, IMG submission 184028) | Soil microbial communities from Rifle, Colorado - Rifle CSP2_plank highO2_0.1 (SPAdes) (version 2) | ecosystem: Environmental > Terrestrial > Deep subsurface > Rock core/Sediment ... | reverse complement strand
GGCTGCCAATAAAGCTGTGAACGAAGATTTGATGGAACGAAATTTGATATACCGTGATGATTCATATACCCACAGTGTTGCGCATTGTTGGCGGTGTGGAACGCGTCTTTTTTTCAATCCCCAGGATGCCTGGTACGTGAATGTCCAAATATTAAAAGAAAGGATGAAGAAAAATAATAAACCTATAAATTGGGTGCCAAAACATTTTAAAACCGGCAGATTTCTTAAGAGTATGGAGAATGCGCCTGACTGGAATATCTCGCGCAATCGCTATTGGGGATCTCCGGTTCCTGTTTGGGAATGCGAGTGCCAAGAAAGATTTGTCCCAGGCTCGGTGAAGGAGTTGGAAGAAGCGAGCGGTAAAAAAATTAACGATTTACACAAACCGGAGATAGATGATATTACTGTAAAGTGTAAAAACTGCGGTAGGCAAGCTAAAAGAACTCCGGAAGTCCTGGACAGTTGGATTGAGGCTGGTTCCGCCTCATTTGCCGAACGACATTACCCCTTCGACTCCTTCGATTACACTCAGGACAAGTCCGCTTCGGGCAAGCCCGAAAAGTTGGAGGACTTTTTTCCTCCTGATTTTATTGCAGAGTATACCGGTCAGATAAGAGCTTGGTTTTACGTGTTGCATGTAATCGGAACAGCCCTTTATGATTCTCCAGCTTTTAAAAATGTTCTTGTCGAGGGTGTAATTCTGGGAACTGACGGTAGAAAGATGAGTAAGAATTTCAAGAATTATCCCGATCCTAAAGAAATGCTCACAATGTATGGGGGTGACGCTTTAAGACTATACTTACTTGGTTCACCGGTGATGAAGGGTGAGGATATCAGAATTTCAGAGGTGGAATACCGTAACCAGGTTCGTGGAATGCTTCTTATCCTCTGGAATGTCTATAACTTTTTCGTCACCTATGCAAATGCTGATCAGTGGTCGCCGAGCGGACAAAAAACAAACAACGAATCTGGTCAAGCCAGAATGACTAATGTGCTTGATCGGTGGATTTTGTCTCGCCTGCAAAATATAACGAAACTAATTACCAGAGGGTACGAAGAATACAATACGTCTTTGGTAATTGAATCGGCCTGGAATTTTTTGAATAAAGATGTTTCGACTTGGTATGTCAGGCGAAGCCGCGATAGAGTAGGACCCACGGCTCCAGACGGTCGGGATAAGAATGAGGCGCATCACACTTTGTGGACTGTCTTGGTTGAATTTTCAAAATTACTGGCTCCTATTGCACCGTTTATAACAGAGGAAATATTTAGAAATTTAACAGGACAGGAATCAGTACATTTATCGAGCTGGCCGGTTGTCGGTAAGCCGGTTATCAGTGAATCGATTGACCAGCAAATGCAGTTGGCAAGAAATGTAGTTGAGGCTGGGCATGCAAAAAGAAAAGGATTAGGCGTAAAGGTAAGAATTCCATTAGGAAATCTGGATGTTGATATTGATGGCGAATACTCTATAGTCCAAGATTCAATCTGGGAGCTTGTTCTTGGCGAACTTAACGTAAAAAACATAATTGTAAATAACAAGTTAAAATATCCCAAAAAGGAAGTGAAGGTAAGCGAAGAGCAATTGTGGAAAGAAGGGGAAATCCGCGAGCTTTTAAGAAGAATTCAAGGCAAAAGAAAAGAGTTGGGATTAAAGCCGAACGACAAAATAATTCTTACCGTACCGAAAGAATTTGCAGATGAAAAAAATTTCTTAATGAAAAGCGTCTTGGCAAAAAAAATAATCTTTGCTAAAGAACTTAAAGTAAGTCTATGACTCAGCTATTACTTCCTTCATTTTTTCTTTCTTTGATCGGAATTTTTAACCTTTTTGGAATTAAGGAAAGCTTGGCTATTACTCAATCTTTTTATCTAATTGCAGGTTTTTTGGCTTTTTTTATAGTCAAAAAAATAGGCAGAAATTTTTTTGCCGATAACAGTCAATTATTTTACTGGGTTTTTATTCTTATTTTGTTTCTGACTTTTTTCTTCGGACTTGAGGCTAGAGGATCGAGGCGATGGATCAGTCTTTATTTATTCAATTTTCAGGGTTCAGAATTTTTTAAGGCTTTTTTTATCCTTTTTTTTGCCTTTTTGCTGGTTAAAGATTTCAGATTAGAGAATTCCGTGAAGTTATTTCTCCGCAGTCTTTTTTATTTTTTAGTTCCAGCTATGCTTATTTTTAAACAGCCGGATTTGGGCAACGCAGCGGTTTACTTTATTATTTTTTTAATGCTCGTGCTTTTTTCCGAGATGCCTAAAAAGTATATATTTTACTTTTGTCTGATCCTGTTCATTTGCCTTCCTTTGGGATGGAAATTTATGAAAAATTACCAAAAAGAGAGAATTATCAGTTTCTTTAATCCGTACCTAGATCAACAGGGGACAGCCTATAACATGACTCAATCGATAATTACCGTGGGATCGGGTAAATTTATCGGCAAAGGACTTGGGCTTGGAACCCAATCCCGTTTTTATTTTTTACCCGAAAATCACACGGATTTTGCTTATTCGTCACTGGTTGAGCAGTTTGGTTTCATTGGCGGGATAACTGTGATAATTTTATATTTGATTATTATATTTTTGCTTGTCCGGAGACTGATAAAGTTTTATTTTAAAAGAGACACCGACAGCAAAAAAAAGTTTCTTTATCTTGCGGGTTTTTTAACCTATTTTATCTTTCAAACCGTGATAAATCTTAGCATGAATTTGGGACTATTTCCGGTTACCGGAATAGCCCTGCCTTTTATTTCCTACGGCGGATCCTCGCTGGTTGCGACGATGATAGGAATAGCTTTATTACCCTAATTGTAGTTAGACTATGGGTTTAGGTTTGGAAGCTAGTTAAGTAAATAGAAGTTGAAGTTTGGTCTTTGTAAAATTCTTGTCTCTACTTCTGTCTTCGTAACAAGTATCTAATCCTAATCCCAATTTCCCTATTTTTTGTGTATAATATTCAGATGACAAAATTTGCAGTGGTAAAAACTGGCGGCAAACAGTATTTGGTTAAAGCAAACGATGAGATCATCGTCGATAAAATCGAAGCTGACGCTAAAAAATCAGTCGCCTTGGAAAAACTGGCTGAATTTGACGATGAAAAAATCGATCTTCAGCTGGGCAGTCCGTTTTTAAAAATCAAGGCAGGCGCCGAAGTAGTCGAACAAATAAAAGGTGATAAAATTAGAGTGGCGAAGTTCAAGGCAAAGGTAAGATATAGAAAAGTAATGGGATTCAGACCAAAATTAACTAAAATCAAGATAATTAAAATTTAAAATCTAAAAAGTAAAAGCGATATTTTAAATTTAAAAAACTGAAATAACCTTTTTTCATTTTTCAATTTTACTTTTTAAGTTGAATATATGGCTCATACAAAAGCTCAAAAAGCAGTCTCGGGAAATCGCGACTCAAGATCAAAAAGACTTGGAGTGAAAGTTTACGGCGGGCAACCGGTGAAAGCGGGGAACGTCATCATAAGGCAGAAAGGAAGTAGGGTAAACGCAGGACCGGGGACGCTCTTGAGCCGGGATTTCACCATAATCGCCCTGAAGGCGGGAGTGGTTCAATTTGGCATCAAAAGAGGTGAAAAGTATGTCTACGTCACCTGAAATCAATCAACTCATCTCCGAAATAAAAAATGAAACCGACATCCTGCAAAAAGTAAAACTTCTTACCCAATTGAGTAAAACCGGGGAAGTAAAGATCAAGGACATTGCGGCCCAATTGGGCGTGCAGTCTTCCTACGTATGCCACCTTCTTCGTTTGAAACGCCTGCCGGAAGTGGTAATCGACGGATATTATTCAAATACCATATCGTTGAGCCACCTCTTTATTATTTCCCGTATCAAAGATATAACCAAGATGGTTGAGGTATATGAGAATGTTTTAGCTAATTCCCTAACGGTTAAAGGCACCGAGGAAGTTGTGAGAGATGTTTTGTACGGTATAAAAACTAAGGGAGATTATCTGAACAGGGAAGAGAAAGAGAATTTTATTCAAAAAATAACCGGAATAAAAAAAAATCTCAGCCTCAAGATAATTCAGACAAGAATAAAGAGCAAAATCATTCTGGAAATTAAGGGGAATTTAGACAATACGAGCAAAGAAGTAAGGAATCTTCTGAAAGGCTTTGAGACGGCGCAAAAGGAATGACTGCAGGTCGACGGGGAAGGGATTTTTGATCCAGCCCATTTTCTCGGTAGGGAAATAGCGGTAAAATACCTCTCCAATAATCGCATCAAGCGGCACCGGGCCAAACTCCCTGGAGTCTGACGAGCGCGGCCGATTATCACCCATGACGAAGATCGAACCCTCCGGAACCACGATCGGTACGTTTTCCTGAATAAATCCCCCCTCCCATAGATTGGTTTTATCAAAAATATAACCTTCGGTCAGCTTCAGATCGTTGACAAATACATCCGAATTTTTGATTTCAATCTTGTCTCCGGGAAGTCCGATTATGCGTTTGATATAGTCGATGTCAGGATTTTTTAGGGATTTAAAAACAATCACATCACCGCGGTGGGGTTTGCGGAATTTATAGGTGATTTTGCTGGTCATGATATATTCTCCGGATTCAAAAGAAGGCTCCATCGAAGCTCCTTTGACCTGGTTGGGAGCTGCAATAAAAAGGTAGATGACTATAAAAAGCGAGCCTATGAAAACGATCGTCTCCAGGATATCCATGACAAAATCAATGATGCCTTTAATAACGTCCATAAGAGTTTATTGTAGTAAAAAGCAACAATAAAAACAATAGTTGCTATAATATTATTTAGAGATTTGGGATCTGTAGCTCAGCGGCAGAGCGCTGCATTCACATTGCAGATGTCAGAGGTTCAAATCCTCTCAGATCCACTAAAAATATTCAAATTAGCAAATTTTTTAAAAGAATATGAAATTAAAGTCAATAGTTAGACTAGTACATGAAGCTGAATTAGACGCTTTTAAAAAAGGAGAACGCATTGCATGGAATGACGTTATTTTAAGTCGACAAACACATATTCCGGAGCTTCCTACTCAAATAGATCAATTAAGCGAAGCGGTAGCTAAACAAGCCGGTTATATTTCCGTTATTAGAGCTTTAATGACGATATTCAAATCATAAAATATGTTTTGAAAGCGGAACTGAGAATTCTGAGTGTCACAAAGTCCAGTTAATTAGGATTTGGACAAAATTACGCGATCGCGTAATTTTATCCAAAAATAACCTGAAATTGAAGCAAAAGATTATTTTATTTCTTTACCTAATCTTTCAGCAGAGAGTAAAAGAATGTCTGTTAAAGGAAGATTATTTTTTGTTAATTCTTCCTCGGCTTTTTGGAGTTTATCATTCATGCGGGATAGTGAGGTTGCTTCTTCTTGGACATCGATATTTTTATTTTTTTGGTTAAGAAGAAATATTTCTAACTTCGTATATTCCTTTTTTAAATAATTTAATTTTTTGCTTAAATCGGCAGGCTTTGACTCGATATTTCCTTCTTCCGCCACTTTTTCATAGAGATTTTCGACCTGGATAAGCGTATCAAATAGCATATTTGCAGCTTCTATCGGGATATTTCGTCTTGCTTTAAATATTTCGTTCTGAATTTCTAGAATTTGATTTAAAGAAGAATTGTAGTTGTTTTTTATGTACTCTTTTTTTGCCAGTTTAGTCTTTTCAATTACTTTTTGTAAATCTGGGTGGTAATTCGACTCAATAAAAATTAGTCTTTGAACAAGAAGATCGAAAAGTGAAGGAATACTATTTTGATTAGCGGCAAAGTCTAGGAGGTCAGAAGGATCAAAAGTTATTGTAAAAGTATCCGTTTGTAAAAACGGCAGCAAATTGTTTATTTCACCGTTTATCTCAAACCATTTATCTTTAGTGTTTGAAATTTGGCCAACTAAAACAGTATATCTCCCACCGGGATAATTTCCTTTAACATTTAATTCATAATTTCCCGGCTCGGCATCTTCGATAAAAATTAATCCTTCGTCTTCGTCGAATTCATCCGAATTAAAATTGACCTGAAGCGTAGCCGGAGACAATAGGGCAAATATCAAAGAAGGTGATATTTTGGTACCTTTTCCTTCGATTATTTGATCTTGATTGTGGGGTATTTCTAATTTAGAAAGAATGGTATGAATAGATTGTTTTTTATAGACTATTTCTCCGTGATCTGCAGCTAGGGATACAACATCGTTTCCCGCTTGAGCGCTGTTTTTTATAATAAGATTGTCACCCAGGTCGAGTCGATTATCAACAGGTCTACCGTCGGGGTAATTATCTAACAGAATATCTAAAGTTGATCTTGCTTCGACTTTGTGGCCCGACAGAGTATTATTACCCTTTTCACCGGCTATAGTTGATAATTGTGGAAAAATATTCGGAAATTGATATGCATAAGTTAGCAAATTTGTGTTTTTAATTTTCATGTCTTGAATAAAAATCAAATTATCTTCGGTATCAACTAAAAAATCATAGATTGGAAAGAGATCCTTAAAAATGGGCATGCGCAAAAGAACAGTATCCTTATCAGAAGAAAAATTTTTCCTGTTTATTTGAAGAATAAGTTTCTGCATAAGCCAAAGTGAAGAGTTGTTCTTTTCAAGCTCGCCGGCTTCAACTACTTTATAAGTATTAGCTGTACCCAGGTGCGGAGAGCCGATCGTAACAATTTTATCGATGAAATCTGTACCATATTTTTGTCCGTAAATTCTAGCAACAAGTCTTCCAAGCGAGTGGCCGACAAGATTTAATTGAGAGTTTCCCAGATTATTTGCAATTATAAATTGATTCAAATCGTCGGCTAAATCATTTAGTTTTTTTCTCCAATCATAGGTAAAAATATAAAAGTCATCATCTTTGGCATATTGTAAATTTTCCAAAGTATTAATTAAGCCATCATATTCTTTAACAAATTTCAAAAGTTTCCACTGGGATTGAGATACTTGTCTGTTATGCAGCATTGCAGATCTATTCCAGGAAGCGAATGTTCCGGGAATAATGATTATTTTCTTTTTGTTAGGTACGGGAGTTGGAGTGAGGGTGGGGACGGATGTTAAAGACGGTGTTGGACTAGACTGGACTCCTGAAGTTGCCAGAAATATTTTTAGACCCGACTGGGTAAATCCGGAATAGTATAAACTTAGTATATTTTGATTTTCCAAAATCGTGGGGCCAACAATCGGATCCGGGAGAACAGTTTGAAAATTAGACCATCCCATATTACAAGCTAGAACATCTGTCGATTCGGCCTGCCGAATTCCGAGTGAAGATTGAAAGAAAAGGAAATATTTTCCGTCTTTTTTTAAGATACTTGGACCATCACTCAGCTCGGTTATAATCGGATTATTTGGGCAGCGTGTCCATTGATTTCCGTCAGGAGATGTAGCCATGCAAACTCTAAATCCCTGATTTCCCCAACATTGATAGAAAATATAATAATTTCCGTTTTCCAATACTACATAAGGAGATGTAACTCCATTTGATTCTAAGACTCCAGTTGGCTGAAGAACCAATTGGCGGGAATTTTGATCAAAGTTTATACTATCAGTGGAATTAATTTTGTAAATTTTGAAGTTTTGCGAACCTCCACCGGTCGAGGCTACAAAAAATAAAGTATAACCGTTTACCGTTTTTAGGATAGCCGGGTCGTGATTGTCAAAGCCCGGATAGAGATCCAATAAATTTTGCCTAGTCCAGGAAATTCCATCAGCAGAGGTAGAATAAATTATCTTAAATCCCGAACCGTTATAGCTTGCATACCACATTTTGTAGATTCCGTTTTCAAAGAGCGTTGAAGGCTGATACATCCCCGACTCGTTCCAGTTTAAAAAAGTATTATTAAATGGTAGAGGGTTTGAGGGCGATTTTATAAAAGGGTCAAAGGCATTGACTTGATTTGGAAAAAATAAAGTAAATAAAACAAAAGCAAAGAAAATTAATTTTTTAATCATTATGATCGGTCTATATTTTTTTCACCCTAAGCACAATGGATTATATGCTACAAAGAAGTTATTTTTTCCTAATATAAAGCTCCAGAATGCTGCCATATATACCGAGGTTTAGAAGGGGTGTTAACAGAGGTGCGAAGAATTTGTCAACAACTAGATATTTAAAGCTGGTTAAAGTTCTTTTTTTGTCATGCTGAACTAGTTTCAGCATCTGTTTCTTAGACTCAGATCCTGAAATAAATTCAGGATGACCAGTTAAAATCCTTTTTTTAAAAAAATACTTAAGGATTCCCATAAAATGTTCCGGAAAACTGTATGAGGAAATTTTTTCTATTTGTATTTTTAAATTATCTTGCAGAATGTAGTGAAATGATTTTTTGGAGAAAAGCCAGATATGATCCGGCGGGGTCAAAAAAGTATAGTTATACTTTTCAACTCTAAAAAGATGACTGTCAAGATTGGGTGTTTCTATGTATAAAACCCCACCCGGCTTAAGAAGTTTTAATGCTTTATTAATTATAGTTTTTGGATTTCGGACGTGTTCTATTGTATGAATAATCGTGACAAAATCAAATTTTTTTAAAGTATTTTGTGCATAATATTGTTCAAAGTCCAAATTTTTAATTTCCACTTTAATTAAATGTTTATTTAGAGTGGAAAAGAGATTTTTTGACGGTTCAATACCCGTAACCTTCAAATCTATTTTTTGCGCCTCGTCTATAAAATAACCAAAACCGCTACCAATATCGAGCAATGTCTTACCGTTTGAATTCATTTTTTTAAGATTTTTTAAGATAACGCTCGCTCTAAATCGAATTAATTTTTCGTTAGTTACCCCGGCAGGATATTGAAAATTTTTTTTGTAAAAATTTGCAATATTCGAAGAAGAGGGAATCGGAGTAAGAAAAAGAGTTTGACATCTGGCACACAAATAGTAACTGTATATTTTGATTTTGTGAAAGAATTTTATCTGTTTATAATTACAAATTTTACAATTCAGCATTGAGGAATTATCTTAAGAGGAAGGGGGATTGTCTGTAGATTATAATCTACAAAAGAGTATGATTATACTATTTTGACAGGATAATTTTTATGATATGCCACTTATGTAAGTCAAATGTCCATAAAGTCCATAAAGTCGTAAAAAAAGTAAAAATTTATGAGTGTTTGGATTGTCTGTTGGACTTTGTTGACCAAGTAGTATCTTTTAAGTCACGATCGGACAAAGATGATACAAATGGACTTTACAATTTTGCTGCATACAAGGTAAAAGAAAAAAAATTAAGAAAAACTTTTGCAAAGTTAACCGATATCATTGTTAAATATAAAAAATCCGGAAGAGTATTGGATGTGGGAGCAGGATACGGTTTGTTTTCTTCGATTTTACATAAAAAAGGAAATTTTTTAATAGAAACAATTGAACCTAATACGGATTTATATTATCTGCAAAATATTCCTCATACCAACAATAAAAAGACTTTAGAAGATTATTTAAAATGGACAAATCAACGCGATCGCGCCATTTTGTCCAAACATGATCGTTCTAAGCGTTATGACATTATAATCTTAATGGACCTAATTGAACATCTCAGAAATCCAATGCAAAGTTTAAAAAAGTTGAGAGAGCTTCTTACATATGATGGAATATTGGTTATCCAGACTCCGAATTACATGAGTCTGATGGCGAGGATTTGCCGAGATTGGGCATGGTGGATGATCGAAGACCACAAATTTTTCTTCACAGTGAAATCTTTGCAAAAAATCCTGAATAAAACAAGATTTAAAACTGAGTATTTTTTGACTTATGAGGACTGGTATGATTTCAAAAAAAACTTGGACGGGAATTTCGCAGGAATTAAAAATAATTATTTGCGAAAATTGACAAAAGGAATATTTTTCATTTTTTTTGCTCCGTTTTATTATATGTTCAGGCAAGTTATTTGGGGATTGGGGTATGGCGGATTAATGTTCGTGATTGCGAAAAAGAAATAAAAATTACAAAATCCGCGTCTGTCTAGCCTGCGTGTAGATTTTTCCATTGTGTTTTTATTAGTCCCATAGTATAATTTAGGCATGGCAGAAGGAAAATTTTACACCCCGAATTTACTCCAGCCCTATCAATTAACCAATTCTGTAGCTGTATTTGAAGGAATGGCGCAGCTTGGCATGGCGGATTTACTGCGCCCTCCTTTTACAGATATTCAAATTGCAAAATCTGTAAAAAAATTTGTAGAGGATTTTACTCATAGGGGTAACTTTAGAAGTTTGTTACAAACATATATAAAGGAAGACTCGGATCTTGATCCAAACAAATTTGCACTTTTTGTCCACAAAGGCAGATATGATAGTGATAATACTCCTCCATTCAAACATTTTTATTTTGACTCTTTTACAAATCTGGTACTTCTTTATGGAAACAAAAAAAACGGCGCTTGTGTAACCGGGGGGATTGAGCTCAGAAAAAGCATAGAAGACACTGAGGGGTTGGAGGATTCCGACATGCAAGATGATGATTTGATAATTAATCAATTACAAGGACCTACACATAAAGTAGAAGTTGAAAATGTAGGCTCCAGATTCTCAGGCTTTAGATGGGAAAAATTATTAGTTGAAATATTTTCAATTTGGACACGTCAATCAGGGTTGAAAAAAATCTACCTTCTTCCTTCAAAATTTAGCGATTGGAGCGAAGTAAAAATGAATATAAATGGCACTTCATTTTTACGATATGATGTAACTGCAAGAAGATCAGGATTCAGAAGGGGAAATGATAACGAACCGTACAAGAAAGAATGCTTTGTTATGCCAGATGGACTTTTTAAAATTCTTTTAGAAAAATAATTACAAAAACCGTGCCTGGGAACCCTCAGGGTTCCGTGAGTTGTGATAGACAATTGTTATATAATCATTGTCAGTTATGTCTGAATATATTAGGGGATATTCAGAAAGGATACAGCCGCCAACATTCCGACTGACCCAAGATCTGGAATATTATTTTGGTACCGGTCAAATTCAAAGGGGAAATAAAATTGTCGGAGGAATTTTACCTCGAAACAGGTCGATCTTCGAAATGCTTATTAATTTTCCAAATCATGCTTTTTCTGTCCGTGAATTGGCCGAAGCAGGAGGACAAAAGCTTCTTGATCCCGATCTTCCGCTTCCCCGAATGCATAAAAACGACTATCAGCGCGTGTTGGTAGCGATTAAAAGAATGAAAATTTCATTAAAAAAACTAAAAGCCGATCAGATTGAAAAAGTAGACATCATGCATTACGCCTGGACATCAGAAATAATTCAATCTTAAAAGTAGCCGTACTTAACCGAAAAAGTCGTTACGGATTAATGTTCGTGATTGCGAAAAAGGATGGGAGATTACATTAATGAATTCTTATTTGACTGATGAACGGTATAACATGTAGGATCGTGGGGTTCTTTCCTGATTTTATTATGCCAAAGAGGTACATTGGTTAACGCAGTTTTAATAAGTCTAAATAAATCAAAACCGGTTAAAGGACTGACATACCTTTCACTCAGAAAATTCATTAATGGTGCAATATGCTTACAGTTGCCAGGATCAGATATAAATTTTTTATAAAGAGAGTTGAATTTTGTTTGCAGTTCGGCGGGTCCTAATATTCCATCAAGATATATATTTTATCATATTAAGTCAGTTTCAATTTTTGCAAAATCTGTACTTGTACACCCGAAGGGTGTACGAAACGTGAAAAAGATAATTATTTAATTAGATGTGGCGATCGCAACATGTAGTTAAATACAGAGAGGATAACTTAAGACAATTATTATTTTCCAACGAATAAAAGTACGTTAGGGAGGTCGCGGCCGGGGCCGACTTTGTAGCCGCCTGACCAGAGGGCAGTCGATCCGCCGTCGTCCAAGTTGAGTGCATACTGCATTCCCATGGTTGCGAGAACTTTAGCTGATTCTCCAACTGTTGCGTTGTGCACGACACCGATATAAGCGGTTGAGCCTGAGGCTCCGACAAAACTTCTGCCGCCTTTGGCCCCTTCCTTGGCCTCACTTGAGCCTCCAAAGACGCTTTGTCCGCCGGAAACCAATAGGGGTCTGTTTGCCAAAACAGCGTCGACTCCGGTATCGCGCCCCCACTCGGAAGAGGCTCCGACGAATCTGGCCGTATTTCCGGTGAAGATAACCGCCGGAACACTACTATATACATTATTAGCGGAATTAAAGTAAACCTTATTTTTGTTCATGGCCAAAGTATCAAAAGTATTGACTTTGCCGGCGCAGCTTGGGTAAGACGCCGGACAGAAATAACTGCCGTTTATTCCGGCATAGGCTCCGCTTCTTGAGATATAGGCGGCAAGCGGCAGTACCGGACAGTTATCACTGCAATCCCCGTCCGAGGCTGTGTCGACAATTACCCGGGTTGAGTTGAGATTGGCAGTCACTATATCTACCAAAAATTCACCCAGATCGGTCACGACAACCTGCCTGCTATAACCTGAAGATGGCGGAGTATTATTGGCTGGAACATTAGCCGGAATGATAAAGGAAGCGATTATTTTATTTTTTTCTTCTGTAACCTGAGTATTAAAAAGATTCAGATCGGCTTCGGCGGAAGAGTAGTTCCTTTCGGAGAGTAAAGTTAAAATATCGGCGAACCCGTCGTCGAATTTATCGGTTTTTTTGGAAACTTCCTTCAGATCCAGAAGCTTTTCGTAGGCGCCGACGGCCAGTTCATAGGTAGTCTCGATGGCTTTTATATCCGCCTCCAGTTTTTTATTGATGAGATATTGGTCCTGACTTTTTAAGTCCTCAAGCTCGTTTTTAATTTTGTCCAGCTGGGATTCGTTTGATTCTTTTTGGTTAGTTACAGCCTGTATTTTAGATGAGAGATTTTTGTTATCAAAAGTCAGGTTATTGTATATTCCAAAACTAAGCAAGTAGCCCGCCATTGCAACGAGTGTAAAAATTGAAATTGCCAGTCTTGCATGGTTAAGAGCAAATTTCTTCGGATTCATTCTCACAGTTAGTATAATAGAACGAACGCACTAAAATCAATTAATTTTAAAAATAAAGATTCTGGATAAGCCAGAATGACAATATAAATATGATGAAAATAGAAAAACTTTCCCTTTTGATGATAACCAAAAACGCGGAAGAACTGCTGGAAAAAAGCTTAGTATCCTGCCGGGGATTAGTTGACGAAATAATCGCGGTAGACAACTACTCTAAGGATCAGACGCTTGAGATACTGAAAAAATTCGGAGCAAAAATATATAAACATCAAGAAGAAGATTTGGGAAAGCAAAGAGCTTATGGATTAAAAAAAGTAAGCAATGAGTGGGTTTTGGTTTTGGATAGTGACGAGATTATTTCAGAAAAACTAAAAGAAGAAATTGTTTCATTGCTCCATGGTTTCACCGATTTAAAAAATGGATATTTAATTCCTTTTCAAAATCATTTTTTAGGGAAGCCGATAAATTACGGAGGTGAAAACTATAAAATGCTGAGATTGTTTAGAAAAAATTCGGTCGAAATTAAACCCTCTTATGTCCATGAAGGTTTTCAACTAAAATCCGGTAAACCCGGATTATTACAAAATAAAATTTACCACTTTTCCTATAGATCCATACCTCAGATGTTTAGTAAATTTACAGACTATTCGGTCCGCGAAGCAAAACAAAAAATAGACCGAGGTGAAAAGCCAAGTCTCAGAAAAATTTTTTTCTATCCGCTTCACATGTTCTGGGCAAGATTTATCGAAGATAAAGGTTATAAGGACGGTTTATTTCGTATCCCGCTTGATTTCGGATTTGCTTACATGGAGATGATGACCTATGTCTTACTCTGGATTTACGGTAAATAAAAGAAATGAAAAAACTCAATAAAACCGCATTTATCTTTGTTCTTTACAATACTGCTTCAGCCGAAGTAAAGAGACTTAAGATTGAAGTTGAGAGATTGGGACTAACTAATTACAAAATTTATTTTATTGATAACACAAAAAGCAAAAAAGGTTATGCTCAAGGAGCAAATGAGGTTATAAAAAAGGCAGTTGAGGATAAATGTGATTTATTTATAGTTGCAAATCCAGATATTTCACTGGAAGGAATTTACGGAAATGACTTATTATCCGGAGGAAAAAAATTCGATATCTGGGGATTGGCTATGGAACAGCAGGGGAAAATATATTTCGGCGGAGAAATTGATCCGTGGTTATTGACAGGCGGATTAATTACGGAAAAGCCCCGGACAAGATTCAAGAAAACCGGCTGGATCTCCGGTTCGCTGATGATCATTAAAAGAAAAGTAATAGAAAAGATTGGCTATTTTTCCGAAGATTTTTTTATGTATTACGAGGATGTCGATTATTGTTATCGGGCCGGAAAGGCAGGATTCAGGATTGGAATTGACAGTAATTTTGTTTATAAACACTTTGAAGTTTCCGCAAATAATCCTGAAAAAACCAAATTCCTGGCCAAAGCTAAAAAAATATTCTTCAAAAAATATGCAAACATTTGGCAAAGAGCATATGGATTTGCAAGATTTCCGAAGGCTGTTTTGGAGGAGATCCTTCGATTCTCCTTCGACAAGCTCAGTATCGCTCAGGATGACAAAAAAACGCAATCGAGTTTTTTTGTCAACTTCGCCAGTTTAAATATATCATCACTTATTAATAAATTATTAAATTTTTTTCTCTTCATTTTTTTAATCCGTTATTTAAGGCCGTCGGAATACGGAGTCTATACCTTGGTTTGGGCTCAGGTATCGCTTTTTTCGCCCATAGTCGATCTTGGAACAACAACCTACGGAATAATCGATCTGCCGACGGAGAAAAAACAAAGATTCCTCTCACTTTTTAACTTGCGACTGCTAATTGCAATTGCTGTTTTTTTTCTGACGGTTTTTACCGGGGCTCTGATGTTCAAGGGTAATTCGCGAGTCGTAATTTATATTTTTCTTACCTCAATTGTAATTTTTTCCAATGTCTTTTCGGGAAGTTATTTAATAAAAAATGCCGTGGAGGGTAAATTATACAACTCTTCGCTGGTTTCGAGCATCTTTAATACTTTACTGATCTTAACACTAACTTTTTTTATAGTAGTTTTTAAATCATTACCTTTTATTTTTCTGATTTCATTTATTTTTTACAGCGCCTATTGTTTTATAAACTATTTTTTAATCAAAAAAGACCTCAAAGAATTAACTTTCAGAATAGACATCAAAGTCTGGAGGAATTTTTTGGAAACATCATACGTCTATGTTTTAATCGGTTTTTTGGCCGGACTGTACTTTAAAATTGACGTTTTTTTACTGCAGATTATCAAGGGTGAACGCGAGGTTGGTATTTATTCGGCGGGATATAAGTTTTTTGAAGGAATGATGTTTATAGCTGCAAGTTATAACATCAGCCGGGCACCGATGTTGGCGAAATTGGCAAAAAAAGGATTACATTTTTTGCAGCGAGCAGTTGATAGGGATATTTTTTTCTTTGGACTGTCGGGTTTTTTTATCGCTTTTTTCTTCTATTTTTTTTCGCCATTTATTTTGCCGATATTTCTCAAAGGGAATTACCAAGAGTCGATAACGGTTGTGAGATTGGTAATGTTCGGTTTGCCTTTTATTTTCGTGAGCTCGGTATTTCTCAATTCCATTTATGTTTTGAAAAAGGCCAAGGTCATTATTTATATTTTCATATTTCAAGTAATTATTAATTTTATTTTAAATCTAATCTTTATTCCCAGATACTCATATCTGGCTTCAACCTATATCACATTGCTATCCGAGATTTTAAATACGGTTATACTTTTTATTATTTACAAATTTTTAGTGAAAAAAACAGATCATGAAAATATCGGCTGATGGAGGAGCTTTATGTATTAAGGGAAATCTTCATTTCGGAAACTATACCTTTACCCAAGGTCTGATTGAAGCAATAGGTAAATATGATAAAAAAAACGAATACACTGTCTACTCTTTTTGTAAAAAACCCGATTGGTTAAAAATTAAGAAAAAACTCCACTATAAAATATTAAAACCGGCCGCTTTTTGGCTTTCGACGCGGGTCAGCATTGAGGAAATGAGTCAGCGAAAAGACATTTTTTTAGCTTTAAACCAAGCGAT
>Ga0209542_10011112_pt1 | contig 16046 bp, 11 predicted proteins | sample RifCSPhighO2_01_FD_184028 | JGI IMG/M metagenome (GOLD analysis project Ga0209542, IMG submission 184028) | Soil microbial communities from Rifle, Colorado - Rifle CSP2_plank highO2_0.1 (SPAdes) (version 2) | ecosystem: Environmental > Terrestrial > Deep subsurface > Rock core/Sediment ... | reverse complement strand
ATTACAATTTCTCCTTTTATTGTTTACCACCTCCTTATCCCTGCCGGTATCTTCTTATTATGAGGTAGTAAAACCGGACATTTCTATTTTGGTATATTAGGACATTATCATATTGGCGCTACATATTTAAGGTAACTTTTGACTAATACAATAAAATAAGTTATATTACGATTTAAATTATCATATGAGACCAAGAGAATTGCAGCCTTTTGGAGTAATCCAAATTAGCGAACAAGAACGACAAAAATTGGCAGAAATACCACATAAAGTACTTCTTGAAGAATATTTTAATGCTTTGACAGGTGAACTTGATACAAAAGGAAACACACCAAGATTTCAACTGTTAAGACAAGAATACGCAAGAAAAATGCTTGTTTATTGGCAAGTAAAATGGCTTAAATATCAACAAGCTCAGAAAGAAGGCATAGTTAGAGAATCTCAAGAGTTAGTAAGTGCTGATGAAAAACTTTCTACCTTGTATTTGGAACCATATGAAAGTGATGATCAAAGAGTCTTACTCATAAATAGAAAAACAGAAACAGAAAGAGATGAAGTATCAATCACTGCAAGTCTAGACTCTGGGATTGATGAATTTTTTAGGCCACCTACAATCAAGTCTGATATTAAATCAGATCCCGATGAACCTTCAGACATTCATTATAAAGTTGTTTTTAGAAGAGGAAAAATAAGTACCTTCGAACGTACCAGACTCCTCTTTGATAATACAGGTAAAAATCATTACATAAAAGATACTAGGGTAATTGATTGTTCTACCTTTGGAGTTGAACTTTAATATTCTTATTAATAATATTATTAAAATAGCTCACCTATATTTGTTAGAATATAATTTGTTTTATGGCAGTTGAAAATCCTTTTTTGAATCAACCAAGAGGACATGTTCAAACTAATGCTCAAAAATGATAAATCTTCTTAAATGGAAGGTTGATAAGGATATCAAAAAACAAACAAAGAAGAAGAGGTAATGAATGATTCTTACAGCAGGATTAATTCTAATTACATGGTGTTAGCTAATACTTGTTTCAAGCTATGCGTTCATTAAAATTTAAATTTTGTAGTATTTAGGCAAAAGTGGTAAAATTCTTACAATGAAGAAATTTATTGTTTTGTTTATTTTGGTTATTGCAGGCTTAGTGTTTGGAGCGTTGTGGTGGAAAAATGGAAAAATGCCTGTTAATGCGCAAGACCAAAGTCAGAAAATTTTTGTTATTCAAACAGGCAAAGGTGTACGGGAAGTAGCAAGCGAGCTTAAGCGCGAAGAACTGATAAAAGACCCAATAGTCTTTTTCTTATACGTAAAATTAACAGGGCGTGACAGACAAATCCAAGCAGGTAATTATAGGCTTTCTTCTTCCATGAATTTACCGACACTTGTGAATTCATTAATGCATGGTACTCTTGATATTTGGGTGACTATTCCTGAGGGTAAACGAGCAGAAGAAATTGCTAAGATATTAAAGGAAAAAATGCCCAGTTATTCGTCATTCTGGAACAAATTTTTAATAGAAAATGAAGGATATTTATTTCCTGATACATATCTTATTCCCAAAGATGCCGATATAGATAAAATAGTTTCAATAATGAAAAATACTTTTTATCAAAAAATATCAGAAAGCGGATTAGATAAGAACAAAAAAGACTTCTCAAATATTATAATTGTTGCTTCTTTGGTTGAAAGAGAAGCAAAATTGGCAGAAGATCGGGCACTTGTAGCAAGCGTAATCTACAACAGATTAAATTTGGGAATGAGCCTTGATATTGACGCTACTATTCAATATGCGCTGGGATACCAATCAGATGAGGCAACGTGGTGGAAAAAAGAATTAAGCGACAATGATAAAAAAGTAGACTCTTCTTATAATACTTATTTAAATGTAGGGCTTCCGCCTGCTCCAATCTGTAACTCTGGTATTAGTTCTTTGCTTGCCGCGGCAAAGCCTGCAGAAACTGATTATTTGTATTACGTTTCAGATACAAATGGAAAAAATCATTACGCCAGAACTTTTGAGGAACATAATCTTAACATTAAAAAATATCTTAATAGGTAAAACATTGTTTTACAAAATCAGGGGGATTCTTGCTTTTATAAACAAAAAGTCTTGACAAGTCCACTAAAATATTATAGGATATTGACATTAGATTGTATTTTATGTATAGAATATCAACATAGAAATTTGTAATAGGGGTTTTATCACCTACTATTCTTTTTTTTGTTGATTAGGGTAATTCTTCTTAAAATTCCAGATGGCTAAAAAAAATAAACAGGAAAGACAATATTGGGGAAAGATGTATAAAAATCTACCCCAGATGGATCTTTTGTCTATACAGCAAGATTCCTATAAAACTTTTATTGAGAGCAAAATAAAAGAAGTCTTGGAAGAAATCTCTCCAATAGAAGATTTTACAGGTAAAAACTGGGAACTTACTTTAGGCAGCTATGAACTGGAAAAAACAAAAATTGATGAAGAAACCGCTACTCGCAAAGGGTTAACTTATTTTTCTCCTTTGGTTGTTGAAGCAACTTTAATAAACAAGAAAACCGGAAAATCTTCCAAACAAAAAGTATTTTTAGGCGAAGTTCCCAAAATGACCGAAAGAGGAACATTTATTATTAATGGTATTGAAAGAGTGATTGTTAACCAAATAGTAAGGAGTCCGGGAGTATTTTTTACCGCAGTTGAAGATTTAATAACAGGGAAAACCCTTTATACGGCTGAGCTAAGACCGGTTCACGGATCGTGGCTCGAGTTTTCAACAACCCGGACAAATATGATTGTTGTAAGGATTGATAGAAAGAAAAAATTCCTTGCCACAGTATATCTCAAAGCGCTTGGTCTTGACGGAAATGATTTAATACTGGAAAAATTCAAAGATATAGAATCAGTGGAACCATTTGTGCAAAATACGTTGGGTAAAGATGAGACAAGAGGTAGCACAGATGCTTTAATTGAAATATTCAGAAAGATGAATCCAGGAGAGCCGGTTGTTATTGATACCGTCCGTGAAAACTTCAGGGCATCATTTTTTGACAGAAGAAGATATGATTTAAGTCAGGTCGGCAGGTATAAAATAAATAAGAAGTTATCAGTTTTACCAAATTATTCAAATCCTGAAGATATATACACCCTAACTATTGAAGATGTCGTTGGAATAATGTCTTATCTTATTCTTTTATCGAACGGAAAAGGCAGGGTTGATGACATAGATCATTTGGCAAATAGGCGTGTTAGGAGCGTTGGTGAACTTGTTCAGACAACGGCATTCAGGGTAGGTGCATTAAGACTTGAGAGAATTATCAAGGAAAAAATGAGCCTTGCATCTACAGACGAATCCTACACACCTTCTCATTTCATAAATGCCCATCCAATTATTGCAGCGATAAATGAATTTTTCAGAACCAGTCAGCTTTCAGCGATCCTGGATCAGACAAATCCTCTTTCAGAGATTGATAATTTAAGAAGATTGACAGTTATGGGTACAGGAGGAGTTTCACGTGAGAGAGCATCGTTTTCTATACGTGATATTAATAGCTCTCAATACAGCAGAATCTGTCCAATAAGAACCCCTGAAGGTCCAAATATCGGACTTGTAACTTATCTTGCTTTGTATTCAAAAGTCAATAAATATGGTTTTCTTGAGGCGCCTTACGCAAAAGTGATTGCAGAAAAAAGAGGAGGAAAAAGCAGGATGAGAGTTACGGATGAAATAGTCTATCTTGATGCAGCGGAGGAGATGAATCATTATATTACGCACGCAGATATTAATATAGACAAAAATGGGTTCATAGAGGATGACAGAATTCCAGCAAGAGTGAATGGAGAATTCCTGGAAATCGAGAAGGAGAAAATTGAATACATTGATGTTGCGCCACGCCAGGTTGTAGGAACTTCTGCTTCCCTTATTCCTTTTGTACACCATGATGAGGCAAACAGAGCTCTTATGGGTACGCATATGCAGTGCCAGGCAGTCCCATTGGTCAAGACTGAGAGTCCCATTGTAGGAACGGGAATGGAAGAAACTGTGGCATCTGCCATGAGTAGAGTTATAAAAGCTCCCTTTGATGGCACTGTTACATTTGTTGATGCCAGCCGCCTTGTTCTTAAAGGAAAAGATCAGGAAATAGAATTCCCAATAGAAAAGTTTAAGAGGACTGCTCAAAATACTTTCTTTAGTAAAAATCCTGCTGTATATGTGGGAGATAAAGTTAAAAAAGGGGATATTTTAATAGACGGGCCGGCAAGCGACAATGGAGAACTTGCTCTTGGGAAAAACCTTCTTATAGCTTACGCAAGTTTTGATGGTCTTGGATACGAAGATGCAATCGTTATTTCAGACAGACTTGTTAAAGATGACGTTTTGACTTCGGTTCACATTGAAAAGTATGAAGCAGCAGTAGTTGATACAAAGCTTGGCTCTGAAGAAACGACCCGTGACATTCCTAATGTTGCCGAAGAAGATCTTGCAAATCTTGATGAAGAAGGAATTGTAGTAATAGGTTCGGAGGTAATTCCGGGAGACATATTGGTTGGAAAAATTGCTCCAAAAGGAGAGACTGAACTTACAGCTGAGGAAAGATTGCTTCGTGCGATATTCGGAGAAAAGGCTCGTGAAGTAAGAGATACATCTTTAAGAATGCCCCATGGTGAACATGGCACCATAATTAGCGTCCAGATTCTGGATAGAGAAAAAGGAGATGAGCTTGAACCAGGTACTATTAAAAAAATTATTGTTGAAGTGGCACAACTTAGACATGTGGTGGTTGGAGATAAGCTTGCAGGGCGTCACGGAAACAAGGGCGTTATATCAAAAATTGTCCCTGACTCTGACATGCCTTACCTTGAAGACGGCACGCCGGTTGATATTATTATCTCTCCAATTTCAGTATTATCCCGTATGAATTTAGGACAACTTCTTGAAGCTCATCTTGGTTGGGCTGCGCAGAAACAGGGTATAAAAGTTGCAGTACCAGTTTTTGAAAAATTGTCTGAAGATAGGATTTTTGATCTCTTGAAAAAAGCAGGACTTCCGATAAGCGGGAAAGTTAAGTTGTTTGATGCAAGAACCGGTGAACCCTATGAAAACGACATAGTTGTGGGTATAGGCTACATAATGAAGCTTATTCACATGGTTGAAGATAAGACCCATGCCAGGTCAACCGGGCCTTATTCTCTTGTTACACAGCAGCCTCTTGGAGGAAAAGCCCAAATGGGAGGACAAAGAGTTGGAGAAATGGAAGTTTGGGCACTTGAAGCTCATAGAGCTGCATACACTCTTCAGGAGATGTTAACAATTAAATCCGATGACGTAGCTGGTCGAGCCAAAGCGTTTGAAGCTATCATTAAGGGAGTTGATATTCCCACGCCTAAGATTCCAGAATCCTTTAAGGTACTCATAAGGGAACTCCAAAGTTTATCTATGGATGTTGTACCAACAGGTGCGATAGTTGCTAAGGAAGAAAAATTAGGAGAAAAAGAAGAAGAAGTTATGAAAGAAGCAAAAGAACTTGAAAGTTCTCTTGAAGGAGGAGGGATTCCTCCTACTGTTCAAGAGGAAAACGCTGAAGGTATGCAAGAAGTAGTCGCGGCAAAGAATACAAATGTAGAGTAAAAGGCAATATTGTATAATTATAGTTTGAATTTATGGCAGATTTACTTGATTATAAAAAATTAAGAGAAAAGAAAAAAGATATTTTAAATATAGCTGATTTTCAGGGTCTTAAGATTTTAGTGGCTGATCCAGACGATATAAAAACCTGGTCATACGGTGAGATCACAAAGCCTGAAACTATAAATTACAGAACTTTCAGGCCGGAAAAAGACGGTCTTTTTGATGAAAGAATCTTTGGGCCAACGCGGGACTTTGAATGTTACTGCGGAAAATACAAAAGAGTAAGGTATAAAGGTATTGTTTGTGACAGGTGCGGAGTTGAAGTAACCTATTCAAGAGTAAGACGTGAAAGAATGGGTCATATTGGTCTTGCCTCACCCGTTGTTCATGTATGGTTTTCTAAAGGTTCTCCTTCTAAACTTTCAACCCTTCTTGATATCTCCCAAAAAGAACTGGAATCTATAATTTATTTTGCCAGTTATTTGGTAGTGGGAATAGACGAGAATAAAAGAAAAGATGCTCAGAAAAATCTTGCCAATCTTCAGAAGGAAAGAGTTGAAAAAATGAAAGAAGAAATAAATATTCACATGAAAGAACTGGAAAAAGAAGAGCAGGAAAAAGTGAAAGAAGCAGAAAAATCTTTGAAGAAAGATCAGAAAGAATTGGTTTTGTCTGAAATAAAGCTGACTTACAGGCAAAAAAGAGCAGCACTTGAAAAAAGGCTTGAAACGGAAATCGGAAGAATTGAGGAAATATTCAGCAGGCTGGGAGAGATTGTTAAAAATCTTAAGATTTGGGATGTTTTGTCGGAAGAAGAATATGTAAGACTTATTGAGTATGATGTCCCAATTTTTTTTGAAATAGGAACGGGTGCAGAAGCAGCGCTGCGTGCGATCGAATCAATTGATATGCAGAGTCTGGTCAGTAAGCTCAGAGAAGAAGCCTCAAAATCTTCGGCACAGAAAAAGTTAAGACTTCTTAAAAGACTTCATTTGGTTGAATCAATCAATAAAGCTGGTTTTAAGCCCGCAGCATTGGTATTAAGAGCTCTTCCTGTATTGCCGCCGGATCTACGACCGATGGTGCAGCTTAATGGTGGACGTTTTGCTACATCTGATCTTAATGACCTTTACAGAAGAGTTATTAACAGAAACAACAGATTAAAGCATCTGATTTCTCTTGGTGCTCCGGAAATAATTTTGCGAAATGAAAAAAGAATGCTGCAGGAAGCTGTAGATTATCTAATTGATACATCTATCAGGTCAAGTCAGACACAAAGGCAATTTAAATCGCTGTCTGATATTTTGCGTGGAAAACAGGGAAGGTTCAGAAAAAACCTTCTTGGTAAAAGAGTTGATTACTCTGGAAGATCTGTAATTATAGTTGGTCCTGAACTTGCTTTGAATCAATGTGGTATTCCAAAGGAAATGGCACTTGAACTTTTTAAACCCTTTGTTATAAGGGAAGTTATTGCCAGGGGTCTGACAACGCCAAATGCCAAAGCGGCTAAACGTTATATTGAGAAAAGACCGCCTGAAGTTTTTGACATTCTGGAAGAAATCACAAAAAACCATCCAGTTTTATTAAACCGTGCTCCAACTCTTCATAAGCTTGGTATTCAGTCATTTTATCCTGTTCTTATTGAAGGATCGGCAATAAAACTTCATCCTTGTGTTTGTGCGGGCTACAACGCTGACTTTGATGGAGATCAAATGGCACTTCACGTACCTCTTTCATCTGAGGCGCAAAAAGAAGCAATAACGCTCATGATGCCTGTTCACAATCTCTTAAAGCCTGCGGATGGCAGTCCTATAACTCTTCCAAACCGCGAAATGGCCCTAGGATCTTTTTATCTGACAAGTATTGATGAAAGATTAAGAAAGAAAACAATTCCTTCATTCTCAAATGAATTTGAAGCTCACTTTGCCTTTACATTGCGAAAGATTACTTTACGCGAGCCGATCATTATCAAAACAAAGGGTAAAGTTTTAGAAACATCAATGGGTAGAATTATTTTTAATGAAAAATTGCCTGAAGACATGAGATTTATAAATACAGAAATCAAGGCTTCAAAAATTAAAGAAATCGTTACCCAGGCTATGCTAAAATATTCGGAGACTGAAGTAGCAACCTTAATTGATAGTATTAAAGAAGTAGGATTTTATGCTGCTACGGCTTCCGGTGTATCTGTTTCGGTTTTTGATCTTAAAATGCTTCCCAATAGAGAAGGCTTAATAAATAAAGCGGAGGAAATAATTGATAAAATAAATGATGAATACCAAACAGGTCTTATAACTCTTAGTGAAAGAAAAAGACTTACCAATAATGTATGGTTGGAGCTTACAGATAAAATGGCAAACCTTACATGGGATTTATTTGAAAAGAATGACATAGTAAGAATAATTGCCGATTCGGGAGGAGCAAGAGCTGGAAAAGATCAGATTAAGCAGCTTGCGGCAATGAGAGGTTTGATTTATGATCCTCTTGGTAGGATAGTTGAACTTCCTATTAAATCCAATTTCCGCGAAGGTTTATCTATTTTTGAATATGTTAATTCGGCTCGTGGTTCCAGAAAAGGCCTTACAGATTCAGCCTTGAAAACTGCAGATGCAGGATACTTAACACGTAGGCTCGTTGATGTGGCTCACGATGTAATTATAAGAGAAGAGGATTGCGGTGTACGCGAAGGGCTAAAAGTAGATTTTGTAAAAAGAGAAGAAGTTTCGTATATGACAAATATGCTTTTAGGAAGAATTGTTCTCAAAGACATAGTAAGTAAAAAGAGTAAGAAAGTAATTATTAAAGAGGGTGAGGAGATTGATTATTCCAAACTTGCAGAACTTTTAAAAGATGATTCATTAACTGAAGCATATGTAAGATCACCTCTTTACTGCAAGTTAAAATATGGAATTTGCTCTAATTGTTACGGTTGGGATCTTTCTTTGTATAAAAAGGCAAATATAGGGACACCTGTTGGGGTAATAGCCGCCCAGTCAATCGGAGAGCCGGGTACACAGCTTACCATGAGAGTTAAGCACTTTGGAGGGGTGGTTATGTCTGATGTGACCCAGGGTTTACCAAGAGTTGAGGAGCTATTTGAGGTGAGAAAGCCAAAAAATTTGGCACCAATCTCTGAAATTCCTGGTAAAGTTCAAATATCAAAAGTTGAAGACGGATTTATAATCAGAATCAGAAATACCAAAATAAAACCAATTGAAGAAAAGGAATATTTTGTTCCCCTGACAGCCACAATAGTTGTCAAAGAGGGGGAAACTATTATGGCTGGAACCCAGCTTTGCGAAGGTTATCTTGATCCAAAGGATGTCCTTAAGGTTGGAGGGGTAAAAGATGCGCAATCCTATCTTATTTCAGAAGTGCAAAAGGTTTACGAGTCTCAAGGAATATCTATTAATTATAAGCATTTTGAAGTAATAATCAGAAAGATGTCTGATAAGGTAATTATTGAAACTCCAGGAGATACGTCTTTCCTGCCGGGTGATTTGGTAAGCAAAGTAAGGTTTGAAGAAGAAAATGCAAATGTAATTTCAGAGGGCGGCGAACCTTCCACTGCCCGTGAGATTGTTTTGGGCGTTACAAAAGCATCACTGATTACGGACTCGTGGTTATCTGCATCTTCATTCCAGGAAACAACACAAGTTTTAACAGATGCGGCCTTGGAAGGAAAAGAAGACATGCTTATTGGTCTTAAAGAAAATGTAATTGTTGGTAGACTTATTCCCGTGAATCCGGAACTCATGGAGGCAAGCAATAGTAATTTGGAATAAAATATTATAAAATATATCCCATTATGCCCACACTCAATCAGTTAATTAAAAAAGGTAGAAAAAGACGCGAGAAAAAGGTTAAAGCAACAGCTTTAAGAAGCGTTTTTAATGCAAAAACTCGTAAGTACAAGAGTTTATCTTCTCCTCAGAAAAGAGGAGTAGTTACATTGGTTAGAACAATGACTCCAAAAAAGCCTAATTCTGCTCTTCGTAAAGTTGCAAGAGTAAAGCTTTCAAACAGAGAAGAAGTTACGGCATATATTCAGGGAGTTGGTCATAATCTGGCAGAACACGGAATTGTTTTAGTAAGAGGAGGAAGAGTGAAAGATTTGCCTGGAGTAAAATACCATCTGGTCAGAGGGAAATTTGATCTTGCGGGGGTTCAGGGAAGAAAAACCTCAAGAAGCAAATATGGTGCAAAAGGAGAAGGAGGGGCGCAACCTGCTTAAACATATATGGCAAGAGGAGGAGGGACAAAGTATAAAAAAAGAGAAACTCAGCCGGATTCTATTTATAAAAACGTACTTGTATCTAAATTTATAAATAGACTTATGAAGGATGGTAAAAAAACAACTGCTCAAAGAGCAGTCTATGGTGCGTTTGACCTAATAAAAGAACAAGGACTTAATCCGATCGAAATTTTTGAAAGCGCAATAGATAATGTTGGACCAAAACATGAGGTAAAAGCAAAGAGGATAGGTGGAGCGGCTTATCAAGTTCCTCAGGAAGTCAGAGGAGAAAGAAGGGTTTCGCTTTCTATTCGTTGGTTATTAGAAGCTGCAAATAAAAGATCTAATAGTGAGAATAACAATTTGTCCAAAAAACTTGCAGCTGAACTTATGGATGCAAGCAATAATTCAGGTGAAGCAATAAGAAAAAGAGATATTGCTCATAAAATGGCCGAAGCAAATAAGGCTTTTGCACACTTCAGATGGTAAGTGAAACGCAAGGTTTCCCACAAATTTCTTTCTCTAATTTGAATTCTCTTTAAGTTGAATATTGTGAGGCAAGAATCTATAATAAATCCATGAATGTTTTTTCTTTGAATGGAAATTGGGTTGATTTTATAATCTTAATATTTCTTGCAATTTATGTTCTTGAGACGTGGAGCCGTGGTTTTGTATTGGGAATTTTTGACTTACTGGGGTTTATTTTTTCTGTTTTTGCCGGTTTTTGGTTGTATTCAAAAGTTGCTTATATTCTAATCTCCAATTTTTCTATGCCTCGTGGAATATCAAACGCGCTTGGGTTTATTTTTGTTGTTTTTATGGCAGAGTTTATTTTCTATCTGATAAGTGCTTATGTGTATCAATTTACGGATAAAAAAATTATTGAGTCAAAATTGAATCTTGTTTTAGGATTTGTGCCTGCTCTTTTTTCCGGACTTATCATCTCATCTTTTTTGCTTATGCTTATTGTGGTTTTACCAGTGCGTCCAAATATAAAACAAGATGCTCTTCAGTCTAAAATTGGAAGCTACTTAATTGACAGGAGCATGATAATTGAAAAAGGTCTTACAGAAGTTTTTGGTGGAGCACTTCAGGAAACGTTAACTTTTTTGACAGTCAAACCGGAGGGCAGTGATGTAGTTGATCTTAAGTTTAAAACAAAAGATTTCTCTGTGGATACCAAAGCTGAAGAGCAGATGTTTGCTCTAGTAAACAGAGAAAGAGCTTTAAGAGGAGTAATAATGCTAGTAGAAAATGATTCCTTGAAGAATGTAGCCAGGGCACATTGTGAGGATATGTTTACAAGAGGTTATTTTTCTCATTATACTCCGGAAGGAATTTCCCCTTTTGATAGAATGAACCGGAATGGAATAAGCTACTCTGTTGCAGGCGAGAATCTTGCTTATGCGCCATCCGTTGATATTGCTCATACAGGACTTATGAATAGTCCGGGACATAGGGCAAATATTTTATCCAATGATTTTGGAAAGGTAGGTATCGGTGTTATAAATGCCGGAATTTACGGCAGTATGTTTTGCCAGGAATTTACGGATTAATTTATTCTTTATTTTAATATATAAATTTAAAAGTAGATTTAATTGTGTTAAATGTCCATTCTTCCTTTTTATCCAAGTTGTCTTTCCATGTTATTGAAAACAAATTTCCACCGCGCAATACGAATATTTTAACCATCCACATTCCGTTTGCTTCCCCTTTTAAGATAAGGGCATTTTCTTCTCCTACTGTTGTGGGTTCTATTTCCGGTTGATCCTTCCATTCAGGCAAACTTTGAGCAGACGTTGCAGTAGAATTAAGAGTGTTTTCATCTGCTCCGTTTGAAATTTCAATTTTTATATTATTTATCTGGTCATCATTGGGATCTTTTCTAATATAAATAATGTTATTGGTACTGTTGTAGGTATTTGGTTGAGTTAATAGAGTCCAATTGGAAGGGTATCTTATTTGAATGTTCTGACTTCTTTCAGAATAAGTTTTCCAATCCACGGTTGCCTGACCTTCATCCGGCTTTAAAAATCTGAAGCTTGAAAGAATTTGATTGAAGGCAAGTTCTGCCGTGTAATCTTTTCCGTCTTGATAATATAGTCCAAGTACAACTCTTGTATTAGTATCCTGATTAACAAATGTGTATTGTTGAAATATATCTCCGTTCCATACCGGATTTTGAATCTCTATGTTTTCTTCATAAGGACTTATCTTCCATCTGGATACTTTAATATTTACAGTATTGTCATTAATGGTGATTTGCCTTAAGTAGTTATCCGAAAAGTCACCATTACTCCAGCAATGTTTATCACTGTAATTTTTTTGCTCCTGTGTTTCTATTACAATCAAAGAAGAATCTGCATTGCTATTTTGAAGTACTGCGTCTTTGCAGTCTCCAAACATCTTACCTTCCTTCCAACCTACGGTACCGAAAGGTTTTGTTTTATAAGCTTCGGGAATTTTATCCACAACATTCCAATTTAGAGGATACTGAAATGTATACGTATTGTTTAGTTTGAGTGTATGAAAATTTCCTTCAGGCGCAAGCGTAATCGGACCAGGTGTTGGTGTTGGCAGTTTTTTGTTGCTGGTTTTTTGAACAATTTTTTTGGGCAGCTTTATAGGTGAATAATAGTATTTAACATAAACAAAACCACCGGTAAGCAGAATAATAATCATGATAAGAACAAAAGTTTTTAAAGTTATAAAAGGATTATTTTTTTTGATTATGAAAGGTTTTATAGATTGTTCAGCTTTTATTCTTTCATCTTTTTCTACAGCTTTTTGTGCTTCATCCAAAAGTTTATCAACATCATTCATTCTCTTATGGTAGTTCATTCAATAGAATTTTGTCAACTGAGTAAGAAGATTTTTTTTATTCTGTATTTATTTGTATAATTTTGTCTTCAATTTGAATTTTTTTAACAACGTCCATGCCTTCTGTAACAATTCCAAAATTAGTGTACTGATTATTAAGCCATGGTGCATCGGTTTTTGTAATAAAAAACTGAGAGTCATTAGAAACCTTTATGTCTGATCCTCTTGCAACACCAACAGACCCGATAACAAAAGGTTTGTTGTTTAACTCTGTATTCATATTTCCTCCGCCTGTACCGTCACCTTTTGGATCCCCTCCTTGAATTACCCAGTCTTCAACTCTATGGAATGTTAGGTTATTATAAAAACCGTTACTCGCTTTTTTCAAAAAGTTTGCAATCGTATTCGGTGCGTCTTTATCATATAAAGATATTGTTATATTGCCTTTGCTTGTTTTAATAATTGCTTTTGTGGCTATAGTAAGATTTGACGCGGAGGTTGCGTTTGTGGGTACGGTGATTGTAGGTGAGGGAATATTAGTAGGAACAGGTGATGGTTGAGATCTGGTATCATTTGTTTTAAGCAAACTTATTTCGGCTTCATTTTGTTTAGGTTTTGCAATTATTGAAATTCCCACGATTACAATGATAGCAAATATCAGAAAGATAACAAGTTTATTCATAAACAACAAATATTAAATTTATAATAAAAAAGTTATTGTGTCAATAGAAATTTTCCTTGACAAGCTTCTTTGGTAATGGAATACTAGAAAGTGATGGATAATCAAACTGACAATGGTCAAATGTTGTATGTTGATCTCGTGCAGGATGTGGTTTTAAGTGCCATCAATAATCGTGCCAGCGACATACATTTTGAACCTCAAAGGGAAACCTTTGATGTAAGGTATAGAGTTGATGGTATTTTATATCCAGTAAAAAACTTAGGCAGAAATTTGCAAGAGGAAGTTACCTCAAAAATAAAAGTATTATGTAAAATGGATATTACTGAGCACAGGCTCCCCCAGGATGGACATTTTGAATTTAAAGATCAGGATAAAATATATAATATCCGGGTTTCAACCCTTCCGGGTTTATATGGAGAAACAATAGTTCTTAGGATATTCGACAGAGAAGAAATTTTAATAAAACTTGAGAGCTTGGGTCTTGAAGAAGATCAACTTAGACTTATTAATAATCTTATAACAAGCCCATCTGGCATGATCTTAACAACAGGTCCTACAGGTTCGGGAAAAACAACTTTTCTTTACTCAATTCTTCATGCATTAAACAAACCTGATAAAAATATAGTTACACTTGAGGATCCAATTGAATTTCAGATGGCAGGCCTAAGGCAAACAAACATAAACGAAGCCATGAACTTAACTTTTGCCAAAGCAATGCGTTCTGTTGTAAGACAAGATCCAGACATTGTGATGCTTGGCGAGATCAGAGACGATGAAACTGCTCAGATGGCCATACAGGCTGCCTTAACAGGTATTTTAATATTTTCCACCTTTCACACTTTTGACGTACCGGCACTTGTAACCCGTTTTATAGAGATGGGTATTTCAAGTTCAGTAGCCGCACAAATAATAAAAGGAGTTATTTCTATAAGACTTGTTAGAAAGGTTTGTTTTTCCTGCAGAGAGCCTTATGTAATGACTGATACTCAGAGACAATTTTTGGGGCTATCAAGCAATGTGCAGGTATTTCAAAGAGGAAAAGGATGCAATTTGTGTCAAGCTAAAGGATATACTGGAAGAACAGGAATTTTTGAGATTGTTTATTTTGATGATGAAATCAGAGCCGCCATTATAGAAAAAAAACCTGCTTCGTATCTGTATGAATTATTATCAAAGAAAAATATAAAAAGCTTAAAAACTTCTGCTATATCAAAAGTGGCACAAGGTGTAACCACTATTGAGGAGATTGTCCGCGTGATGGGTGTTTTTCTGCAAGCATAATTTTTCTCAAAAGCATTGATAATAATCGTTCCTCGCTTTTTGCGAATCTTTGATTATTTTGTATATATTGATTTCTATAATTGATACGTCTAGAATGTAAGCTACAATTTTATGGTAAATATAATTCTTTGTCCATATTGCAAAAAAAATATAGAATTAACAGAGGCTTTAACCCATCAAATCCGGGAACAGCAGAAGCAAATGTTAGATGAGCAGTTTCAGAAAAAACTTGCTGAAGTAAAAAAGATCACGGAGGATTCATTAAAAAAAGAACTGGAAGAAAAATATAAATTTGAAGAACAGGATTTAAAAAAACAACTCGAGCAAAAAGAAAAGAAGCTTTCCGATTTTAGGAACCAGGAAATGAAGCTTCGCGAAGAAAAGAGAGCTCTTGAGGAAGAAAAAAAAGATTTGAAGCTTGAGGTACAAAGACAAATCGATGAAGAAAAGAAAAAAATAGAAGAAAAAATATTAAAAGAGGAAGAGGAAAAGCATCACTTAAAAGACCTTGAAAAAGAAAAAATCATAAACGATCTTAAAAAAGCTTTGGAAGATGCCCAAAGAAAAGCACAGCAGGGGTCTCAGCAATTACAAGGAGAGGTGCAGGAGCTTGATTTGGAGCAGATACTCAAGAACGCGTTTCCAACAGATGTAATAGAGCCTGTAGAAAAAGGAGTAAAGGGAGCAGATTTAAGACAAACTGTAAAAACATTAAGAGGAAATTTGTGCGGAGTGATTTTATGGGAATCTAAAAGAACTAAAGCCTGGTCAGATTCCTGGATTACCAAGCTTAAAGATGATCTGCGTGCAGAAAAAGCAAACATACCGGTTATTATAAGTTCTGTTTTGCCAGGAGAAGCGGACTCCGGATTCGGACTTATAGACGGAGTCTGGGTGTGTAGTTTCTCTCTTGTAATTCCTCTTGCTGAGATTATAAGGCAGAAACTTATTGAAGTTGCTAAAGAGAGATTTTTGTCCCAAGGAAAGGGTGAGAAGGCGGATAGATTGTATTCATATATTACCAGTCACGAATTCAGCCAGCAGGTTGAAGCCATGGTTGAAGTCTATAAGAACATGAACGGCCAGATCTTAAAAGAAAGGGCTGCGTTTGAGAAATTATGGAAAACACGGGAAGAGCAGGTGAAAAAACTTCTTTTAAGTACTGCAAATGTGGTTGGAGGAATAATGGGACAAGTGGGATCTTCTTCTATGCCTCAAATCAAAGGCCTGGAATTGCTTGAGTTAGATAGCGGTAAGGAATAAATTCCGTTATTTCACCCAAACTAATATTTTGTATGGTAAGTCATACCTAATTGAATAAGTGAAGTGTAATTACGGTTATTTTTTTCTTTGCGAACCGTCTTTTCTGTCAGCTTCTCTGATTTTCTGGAAGAGTTTTCTCTC
>Ga0209542_10011110_pt1 | contig 16047 bp, 22 predicted proteins | sample RifCSPhighO2_01_FD_184028 | JGI IMG/M metagenome (GOLD analysis project Ga0209542, IMG submission 184028) | Soil microbial communities from Rifle, Colorado - Rifle CSP2_plank highO2_0.1 (SPAdes) (version 2) | ecosystem: Environmental > Terrestrial > Deep subsurface > Rock core/Sediment ... | reverse complement strand
AATACTTCTTTCAGAATCGGCTCAAAACAGCCGTTAGCAATTTCAACTGCATCCTTTACTTCGTGAATAGTCGGCTTGTATCCATTATAATTAATATTATGCCGCAATCTTCTAAGATTATCAAGCACTCCTAAGGGACGCAGGGTTAAAACTTTTAAATCCATCACTTCTTTAATTTGTGTCACGTGATCGATAGATTCAATGCCTTTTGCGACCAGTAAAGCATCTCCAAGCATTCTAAAACATTCGTATATATTTCGTACTATGGTTGAACCAGAAGCTTCTGTAACTTTAAGCGATAACGTAAATTCCATATCATTTTTTGCTGCTTCGACTATGCTAAGCGCATTCTTTTTATCTGGTCTTTTTTGCCTGATTATAGTCATGGTCTAACCTCCAGAAATCCTTCTAAGAGGATGCCATTTGCAATGTTCGAGAATAAGTTAATATCTATTTTGTTTCTAGAGAATATATGTAGATTAACTTGGACATCTTTCCTATATCCAAAAGTTTGCAGGATACCTAATGATTCAATCTTTATCTCTTGATCTCCTGCTACTTCTACGGCAATATCGATATCGCTTTTTTCGGTATCATCACCTTTTCTATAGCTTCCAAAAAGGATAACAGCTTTTAGATTAGGAATGCGGCGATGAATTTCTTGAAGTATACCTGATTCATAGACCATCATAAGGTTGTAACTTATTTTTTTGGAAAAATTATAGATATGATCCTGCTTGCAGGAGATACGCCAGACTCTTCCAATAAACTCTAAATTAAGAAATTGTTCATTTACCAATGTAGTAACAATTTTATTAGCTGTTGATTTGGCAATCCCTACTGTTTCAGACAGATCACTCAATCCAATCTCTCGAGTTGGAAAAGAAAAAAACCAGAAGAGCACCTTTTGATAAGCTTCCTTAAACTCCTTAACATCGGTTTTCTTTATTTTTTTAACCATACCTATGGTAACTTTAGTTACTATAAAAACTTTTCTAAAACCAGGTGGTTTTTTAAAAATTCAGTTGGTTTTATAAAGAACCACAGCCAAAAAACGATCGTACCACAAAAAACTTTATAAATAACCATAAGTCTGATAGCTTCATGCAAGCAAAAGTATGTATATCTACCAAGAAACGAATTGACAATGACGAAGGCGCAGTTACTTTTCTTTGCCCCAAGTGCGGCGACTATGAAATAGTGCGCAGTTCTTTTGCCAGGGTAAACGGGTTAAAATACACCTGCCCCTGCGGATTTGAAGGGCCTAATTAGTTTTTTTTGTTTTGGAGACAATAAAATGACTGAATCTGAACTATTGGAACAACGAGTATTGGCAAGGGAAGCCCTAGGAAGATTAGCAGAAATAAATAAAAAAGATGTTCAAGATTATTCCTTAGGCAGTTTAATAAAAGAATCTCATTATCTAACTGACTTACTGCGATTATTTTTGAGCCAACAACCGCAAGTTTTTCAAATCGTTAATACTAGGCTTGATGCAATTTACATAGAATTAGATAAAAGAGAAAAAAAGTACAATCATTAACATGGCAAAAGCAATCATAACCTTCAAATTAATGCCGGAATCTCCTGACGTAGATTTAGAAGCAATCAAAACCCGAGCGATGAAAATTGCAGAAGAAGCAGGCGCAATCGGCCAGATGCAAACCAAGATCGAACCTATTGCCTTTGGTTTGAAAGCAGTTCTTATTCTAGCTATGTATGATGTTGATGGCGCTGATTTTGACGGCATCGCTCAGAAAATGGGCGAGATCGAGGGCGTTCAGAGTGCTGAAGTAGCCAAGATGGATTTAGCACTGGGCTGAATTCTTAGAAAACTTTAAATATAATTAAGTTATACTACTAGTTATACGATGGAAGCAATAACTAAAACTAGGAAAATCGGTGGCTCTTTAATGGTTACAGTACCGAAGGCTATCGTGGAAGAAGAAGGGCTGGAAGAAGACCAAACTATTGTAATTGAAATTAAAAAAATACCCCGGAGCGGTTTTGGATTGTTTAAAGGGATAGGGCCGTTTACTAAGGCTGATAAATTTAGGGGACAATTGGAAGAATGAATATCTTCGTCATTGATGCTTATGCTTGGGTGGAATATTTTGATGGAACTTCTCTAGGCGAAAAAGTAAGAAAAATAGTAGAAAATGATGGAAATACCATTTACACTAATGTTATTACTATTGCTGAATTGTCAAGTCATTTCCAGCGTAAGGGAAATATTTTTGAAGAGGCAAGAAAAATTATTCTCTCGCTATCTTTGGTTTATAATGTCAGTCTTCAGTTTGCTGAGGAAGCTGGGAAAAATCACGCTATCATCAGAAACAAGCGAAAGCATATGGGTTTAGCAGACGTATTTGTCTTGCAAACCGCGAGGAAATTGAAAGCTAAAGTAGTCACGGGAGATGAAGATTTTCGTGGACTTCCAGAAGTGATAATGATAAAATAAATATTATTTGCTTTTCAGATACCTTTCAGTTTTAGAATAATCTGGGAAAACTGTTTACAACATAACTTATTTAAATAATTTCCAATTATTTCTGTTATGGTTTTCAAAACAGCATTGTTTCTGATCACCACAATCTTTTTAATAAGCTGCACATCACTAGAAATCCAGCAGCCAATTCAACAAGAAGTGGCAGAATCAACAACGTGGGTATCTGAAATGAAACTAACCAGCCCTGCTTTTACAGAAGGAGGAAAAATCCCTTCTAAATATACCTGCGATGGCCAGAATATCAATCCACCATTACAATTCTCTGATGTTCCTAAAGGCGCTCAGGCTTTGGTCTTGGTCATGGACGACCCTGATATTCCTGACTTTGCAAAAGAAAAGTTCAATATTGAAGTATGGGATCATTGGGTGATATTTAATATTCCTGCAGACACCAGGGAGATTCCGGAAGGAAAAAATCCTCCCGGGAAGTTAGGCCGGAACACTGGTGGGAATAATACCTACGGCGGCCCCTGTCCTCCTGACCGAGAGCATCGCTATTTCTTCAAACTGTATGCGTTAGACGCAGAATTAGAATTACCAGAAGGAGCTACCAAAGCAGAAGTGGAGAAAGTAATGAAGAATCATGTTCTTGCTGAGGCGAAGCTGATGGGAATGTATGAGAGGGTTAGTAAATAATTAATTTTTGCTCTTTTCAGATTCTCGCAACTTCTGAGCATCCTCTTCTCTTCCCGTCCAGCGCAAAATTTGTTCTGGGATAGAATGATAGGTCTGCCGGAATAACTTTTCGTAGGCAGTTTCAACTTCTTCTCTGTTCCAGCCCAGAGCACCAGCAACTTCTGCCTTAAAATCATATGATCTATTTTCGAAAGCGCAAATTATTTCATACGCATACCCCAATTCGCTTTCTTCGTGACTGGCAAGAACTTCATATACTTCGCTTGGCAGCAGCAGTTTTCCTTTCTCTATCTTGGCGCCGAAATTGCCTGGTGCATAGATCAATTCTGCCGAACTTTCAACTGGTAGCAATTCATCGATGGTCATTTTTTCTTCTTCTCTCCTTTCTCAAAATCAAGCGATACAGAATTGATACAATATCTCTTCCCGGTTGGACCAGGTCCGTCATCAAACAAATGTCCCAGATGCCCGCCGCATTTCTTACACAATACTTCTGTCCTATGCATGCTATGGCTGTTATCTTCTTTCAATTCAATATTTTTCTTATTAGCATCAGTGAAGCTGGGCCAGCCGCTGCCGGAATCAAATTTGGTATCAGAAGAGAATAGTTCTGTTCCGCAGGAAGCGCACATATAATTTCCTTTTTCTTTATTGTACAGCCACTTGCCGGTAAAAGGAGCTTCTGTTCCTTTGTCAAAAAGGACATTACATTGTTGAGCACTTAAGTTTTTTTTGTTTGGGCTTTCTTTTTTTATCATGAATGCATCCCGTGGTCTATCCGATTTAATTCGTCTATAACTAAATTGGTCTGACCGCGCTTACAAATATCGTATGGTCTTTCTCCACCCAAAGCTGGACAAGCAGTATAAAGCCAAGCTAATCCTTTTTCTCTGCTTTCAAATGTTTCGTCGAGGCGAGAAAGTACTTTCTCTCCCGCAGTTTTACTCATTTCAGCAGTAAAATCATCCTCATTTTTGAATGGTCCCTGCTTTAAAATGTCATCAATATTCATATCATCAAGGAGAGATTGGAATATATAAAACTTATCTCGTTTGTTTCTTTTTCATCGCTTTCACAATTTCTTTAATACCCGCTTTGGTCTTGATTCCCGTCCCAGAAAATTGCGTCCTCGCTCCTTTCACTTTCTTTAACACCGGTTCAAGTTTGGTTGTTTCCAACTTAAATTTCTTAGCGATAACGTGCAAGTCATAAAAACCAACCGTGTCTTTCTTAGATTCTTCATACAGCAAATTCAAAAACTTCTGCTCTTCAGGAAAATGATTCTCTTTTGCCATTTTCGCGATCAATTTTTTATCAAACAACCTTCCTATCCACAATGGGCCAAAATACTCCAATCCTTTTTGTGTATTAAAATCGCTGGTCTTGAATTCCAACGTTTTTGGAGTATACAGAAGATACTTGTGTTCCTTCAACACTTCATCGCATCGTTCCTTGCCTTTTATGTTTCGGAAATAAATCCTGAAATAATGATTCTTGTGATACGCTAATATCGGAATCAAAGCTTTATCAAATTGTACTCCTTGTAGTTGCACTTTCCGAATCAAAATACGCAATCCAATCTCATGCATCATATAATTACGTATTGCTCTAGCCCAATATTTTCTTTTGGTTACTTTTGGATAAGTCCCGGTTAAGGCGGCAGTATCAGTTGCAGTAACTGCAATTATTCCCTCCCGGGTAATTCTTGCTACCGCCGAAGCTAAAAATGGGTTAGGGCTGCCAAAGGGATCGATATCAATGTAATCAAAATATCCACAGAACTTTTCATCAATACAATGCTTGACCTGATTCAGTAAAAAGAGATTGGCATCATCATTGTGGACAATGATCTTGTCTTTCAGCTTTTTTGCAACATTATTTAATTTCATATTTTCCGCCATCACTTTTGGAAAATTTTCCTTAAGATCGTTCGCAAAAATAGTCTGTACTTTTCCCTGTTTTAACTCTTTCAGAAAGCGCAATTCGCGAATACCGGATCCAGCTAGGGGTGAAGCAATATTCATCTGTTCATTCTCAACAGAGTTAAGTAACAGAATTGCAATATTCCGATTAGAAGCCATCACCGGATTGTAAAAAACTTCCATCTGGGCGTGTACATCTTTTGGCGGCAGTTCTACTTTGATCTTGCAGGAACCTTCGGTTACGATCGACATATATAGAAGAAAAAGAAAGAGATATTAAAAATTATAGCTTTTAAGGCCGTAACCCTTGCATAAGTCGTTGGTTAATAACATCAAGAACTTTTGGAACTTCAGTAATACTATTAACTACAAAATGAGCCCCTGCCTCATGCATTCGGTTACGCGCGGTTTCTAATTTTTTCTGAAAATCATTAGGGTTAAGCTTCTTAATTTCTTCCTCGGTAAGACCCATTTCGTTTCCAGTCATGGCTAGACCGATAGTCCACATTCCTGCATCGAGACCTTCTTTAACATCTGGAAGAGTATCGCCAACTTTTACAGATAAGTGTGGTTTTGCCACATCTAACAAGACCAGATTAAGATTGCACATATGTGGTTTTGGCCTGCTAGTATTCCAATCTTTTCCAAGACCTTGTATCTGTCCAAATTCAAGCTTGTTCCCGTTTTGAACTGCGAAACGTCCAGTTGCACACACCGAGACATCAGGGGTATAGCCTCGCTTCTTTGCTTCTGCTAACAATAATTCCATCATCTCTCCAGTATAGCCGGTAGTTGAGCCAATTTTTAATCCTCTTTCTTTAAAATCAGCTAATGCATTTAATGTTCCAGGAATAAGGTCAGCATACTCTGCTAAGCAAGCCATTTGTGCAGGAATAAAATTTGTAAACAAAGTTTCAACATCTGCTTCAGTAGGTTCTTTTCCATGTTTTCTAAACCATCGTTCACGCACGGAAGATAATTCTGTGATCTTTCTGATATGCACTTTCTTATGCGCACCCATTGGTGCTCGTGCTTCTTCTATAGTTATAGGAACTCCCATTTCTTCAAATACTTTCATAAAAACCACTGCTGGCGCGTAACATCCATAATCCATAGTGGTGCCAGCCCAATCAAGAATTACTGCTTCTAATTTTTCCATCATATTTTTCACCCTTGCTAGACTTATGCAAAGCTCTCAGAATGAATTATTTATAAATTATGCGAAAGACTAATACCTTCTTCGACTTCCTGAATCTCTTCGAGGCCCTCTAGAATCTCTAGCTCCATGCCCACCATAACCGCGACCTTGGCCTCCTCCTCGCGGTCCGCCCCGGGATCCGAATCCATCTTGTCTCTGGGCACGTACGAACTCAACTCGGGGAAATTGCGGAGCTGGTTCATTCTGAATAAGCAAGGATCTATCCTGTAACACTCGTCTAAAATTATCGTGATCTTCTGAACACAAGAATGAAATTACTTTTCCTTCGCTTCCAGCTCGAGCAGTTCTTCCAATTCTATGAACATACTCCTGAGAAGTTTTAGGGATATCGTAATTAATAACCAAGTTTACATTTTTAATGTCTAACCCGCGTGCAGCTACGTCGCTCGCTACCAACACATCCAATTTTCCGTCGCGAAAAGCATCCATGACTTGCGTTCTGCGATTCTGGGTAATACCACCGTGAATTGGTTGTGCTTTTATATTCTGCCGGTATAAATTTTTGCTGACTGCATCCACCATATGTCGCGTACCGCAGAAAACTAAGATCAATCCGCCCGGATTTTGCTTGATAATATGTGCCAGTAAAGAAAATTTATCCCTCCTATCAACGTCATAGTAATGTTGTATAAGCTTATCTTTGTCCACATAAGTCTGCATCTTGATTTTCTCAGGATTTTTCATGTACTGTCGGACAACATCCATGATATCTTGAGGCATGGTTGCACTGAACAATAATTTCTGGCTGTTTTTTGGGACTTGTGAAATAATCTTTTTTACATCATCGCTGAATCCCATTTCAAACATTTTGTCTGCTTCGTCAAGAACTAATATGTGAATTTTATGTGTTTCTAAAGTCCCCCGACCAAGATGATCAAGAAGTCTTCCGGGGGTTCCGACCACGACATCTGCTCTCTGTAAATTGTCAATCTGCGGTCCAATGGAAACACCACCGTATACTTCTACGATGAACGTTTTTCGGTATTTGGTGAATTTTCTGAATTCCTTGGCCACTTGCACACATAATTCTCGAGTAGGAACCATTACTAACAATTGTAATCCTTTTCCGGGGTTTACTTTTTCCAAAGCAGGAAAACCAAAAGCAGCGGTTTTTCCTGAACCAGTATATGATAAGCCTATAACATCCTTCCCTTGCTGAATAAGCGGGATGCATTTTTCCTGAATCTCGGTAAATTCTGAGAAGCCCAAGTCTAGTATCGCTTTCTCAAATTCCGGGCTTAAATGTATTTCTTTTGTCTCCATAAAGGGATAATTACCAACTTTACTTTTAAAGGTTTCCGAAAAACTCACAGGAATTTCTCGAAACCCCGAAAAGCAAAAAAGCTTTTCGTATGGTTTGGTATTTTTACGAAAAATGTCTTTACTGATTAACCTCTTGTTTGAGGAAATAATTTTTGGTAGATAGAAGTAGTTTCATCCCGGCTGGTCCTTTTGATCATTTCATCCACAGCATCACGCGGCTCAACTCCTGCGGCTACTTCTACAGTCATATCACCGACAGGACATCTTGGATGCATCTGCCCTTCCACCATCAAATTTTCAATACCTTTCAGTATCTCTGGCGTTACATATTTCGGTGTTTGTATTTCGTATTCAACCATAGTTTTCCTTAAAATTCGCAACTCTATATAAATGTTGTTGCTACTTGCTGGTGAGTCTTTCTAGTAAGTCAGATAACTTTAAAAAGAATTTATCCCCCAAATAAGGCATGGCAACCAGGCGACCCATTGTAACTGTGCTCGGGCATGTTGATCACGGCAAATCAAGTATTTTAGATCGAATTAGGGGAACTGCCGTCGTAGCTAGGGAAGCAGGTGGAATTACCCAGGCCATCGGCTGTAGTATCGTCCCCATCAAAACTATCCAAACCATCTGCGGTCCATTACTAAATGCCATAAAATCCGGATTAACCATCCCTGGCCTGCTCTTCATAGACTCACCCGGACACGCTGCTTTTACCTCATTGCGAAAACGGGGAGGTTCTCTAGCTGACATCGCTATTCTTGTGGTTGATATCAATGAAGGATTTAAACCGCAAACTGCTGAGTCCATTGAGATTCTCAAAGCAAATAAAGTTCCTTTTATCATTGCCGCCAATAAAATCGATCTGCTTAACAGCTGGAAGTACGATCAGAAAAAATTTCTTTTAGATAACATCAATTTTTTAGATTACAATATTCAGGGTAACTTTGAAAAAAAAATGTACGAGATAGTTGCTCAAGTTGCAGAACATTCCTTACAAGCAGAACGTTTTGACCGAGTTAGCGATTTCACAAAACAAGTCGCCATTATTCCTGTCTCTGCGCACACCGGCCAGGGCATTCCTGAGTTACTGATGGTTCTCACCGGATTGGCGCAGAAGTACTTGGAAAAACAATTGGAAGTAGAGGAAAAAGGATACTGTGAAGGTACCATTCTGGAAGTAAAAGAAGAAAAAGGGCTGGGTGTGACTCTCGATTGTATTATCTATAGCGGGAAATTGCGAGTAAATGACGTGTTGATCATCGGTAATCTGGAACAACCTATCGTCACAAAAATCCGCGCTCTCTTAGAACCAGCAGAATTATCAGAGATGCGTGAAAAGAAAAGCAAATTCAAAAATGTGAAAGAAGTTATCGCCGCAACCGGAGTGAAGATCTCCGCTCCGGGATTGGAAGATGCTATTGCTGGCATGCCTTTGCGCAGCTGTTCGGGAAAGCCTGAAGAAACTGAACGGCTGAAGCAAGAAGTACAACAGCAGGTTGGCGAAGTACTTTCGTTTGTTGAGCAAGAAAACGGTGTGATGATTAAATCGGACACTATCGGTGGTTTAGAAGCACTACGCCATTTACTGGAAGAAAAAAATATCCCTATCGCTTCTGCTTCTTTAGGAGATATCAATAAAAAAGATCTTTCCCAGTTAGAAACACTTAAAGAAAAAGATGAATTTACCGGCGTGTTGTTAGGATTCAACATCAAGATTGCTCCAGATATAGCTGAATACGCCAAGGTTAAAGGTTTAACTCTTATTCTCAATGAAGTTATTTACAAAACCATTGAAGATTACGAAAAGTATGTTGACGGCTTAAAGAAAGAAATTGAAAAAAGAGAATTAGCAAATTTAGTGCGGCCTTGCAAATTCTTGCTCATGAAGGGATACATGTTTCGCCAAAGCAACCCCGCTATTATTGGTGTCGATATAGAGGTGGGCAGGATAAGAACTGGCGATCCCATTATGAAAGCAGATGGACTGCGTGTTTCCAACGTCAAAAGTTTAGGAGAATCTCAAGAATCATTAACTGTTGCTGAGCAAGGAAAACAATTAGCTATGGCCATGGACGGGGTTACTATTGGCCGACAAGTGAAAGAGGGAGATTACCTGTATACCGATATCTCTGAAGAACATTTTAAGAAACTAAAAGAATTAAAGAAACATTTATCGAAGAGAGAATTAGAAGTGCTGAAAGAGATCGCTGATATTAAAAGGAAAGATAACCCGGTATGGGGAGTGGGTTAAGTTAAGAAAGAACCTAAGTTGATGTCAAATCCATCACGAATGCCTGCTGTAACTGGTTTTTTCTTGACTAATCTTGGACGCGGTATTTTGCCGAAGTTTATCAAGTCTTTTAACTCCTGTAATCTTCCCGCTTCAATGCTACGTTTTACGAACTTCCTTGCTTCATAACCTGCCATAAAACCGATGCCAAAGTTAAATCTCAGGGCAGGGAATTTTAACTGTGGATAGTAATATAATCCAATTGCTCTTGCACTTGCCACTTTATCGATAGAGCTAGCTAATAGGCTACCATATTCCTCATTCTGCTGCTGCAGCAAATCCTCTTTTGATTTATCACGAAAATCGCACGAAGCATCAAAATCAACCAAACCTATTGCTAGATTATTTTCTTCTGCTGGATAGATTACCACATTTCCAATATGGGCATTAGTACGTTCTGGATTATCGCTCCAAGACTGGTCGCTTTTGTCCATCAATTTTTTGAGCTGCCCCACGACGAAACCTATATCCCAGTAAAATTGAGACAATTGCAGGGAAAAGTGTGCTTTCAATTCTCTTGTATTTGTCGTTTGAAAATAGGCTTCAAACTCCAGCGCATACATTAATTCATCTAATCTTGTGTCGCCTTTAACACGAATAACACTGGCGGCGATTTTATGTCTTCTTACTCTAAAAGGAGATTTGTAATAGCCAACATATTCCATGGTTGGTTCCACACCATTATCTGCTAAAACTCTATTAAAACGATCAGAAAAAATTCTCTCGTTGTGGGCGTTACGTAAAAATTGTCCGCCTTCTAGGTATAACGGTTCATCTTCTTCATAGTCTTGATTACCAGGTATTACTGCGACGGCTACTCCTTTAAGCTTATACAAGTTTCCTGTTACAGAATCTATGGTGAGGCAGGAACGACGACCACTCCAGACTCCGGGAATTGTTCCATTGGGACAGTCTAAGGTTACTATTTTATCATCTTTTATTTTTAATAAATCGTCTCGGCTGGATCGAATTTCAAATAGCTCTGGGTAAATGCTGAGCGGGCTTTCTGATAAAAAAGCAGGCATATCTCTGATACGTTCTACTGTTCCATCGAGACATTCTACTAGATATAATGGGTCTCTTCGCACTAATAATCTGGAATTGATAGCTGAGAATGTTTTAAAATGCGGATTAGATGATTCTGCTCCTTCTAACTTGTATTCTACTCCTTCTGTTTCCATCTTGATATAACATCTAGAACCCTATTATGTCAAAAAGAGCGCTTTTTTAAAAATCTTTTTAACTAAGTACACATTCTAACTGTTAAATGCAAACTCTCACCTTCCTCAACACCCGGGACATCAAAAAGATCCGCCAGCTCTTCGAAGATACCTATGGCTCTTTCTTCACCGGTGATTACACCTATCTGCAAGGCAAGGATGGGCGTCTTTCTCTGATCAACAAAGACATTGCTCAAATTGATCTTAAGAAATTACGGGTAGATAAATTTGGGTTATACGTTGCCGAGATCAAAGGAAATTCTGTGCGTTTAAGCAAAGAAGGTGCTCAGCTGCTAGCCAAAGAAGCCCGGGATAAACTGAAAAATATTATTGAATTAGATCAGCGCGAGATTAAAGCATATTTTCATGGAGTTGATTTGAGGAAAGATTTAGGTGCTGAAGCAAGATTTGTCTTGATAGAATATAAAGGAGATATTGTCGGCTGCTCAAAATACAAAGAAGGGGTTATTCTGAATTATTTGCCCAAGATTCATAGGGGAGAAGTGATTGTGTAGTTTAATTACGTAATTTTTATAAAGTTTTTTAGAACAAAATTGTTAAAATATTGTGAGGGAACTAACAATGAAACAAACAACTATGGGTGCGCTTATCGGATTAACTAGTTTATTGGGTGGATGTGATGAAAATAAAGAGATAAAATTGGTAGGTTGTGATGTGGGTGGACTTCGAGTGCAAGCAACTTATCATCAAAAATCCGGAAAAGTAGACTATACTACCTTAGATTTATACAAAGATGGCAAAATTGTTGGTTCTGTAGTCCCTAAAATGCGTGACTGGGTTCAATGTGATGATGGTGGAAAGTTAAACGTTACCTCTGGTATCCCTAAAGTATATTATATCCCTCCTAGGGAATAAATAGAAATTAATTTTTTTTACTTTTAGAACTCTATAAACCATATCGTTGAGCAAAATCATCAACTTTAATGCTCTTTTGTTTAGCAATCTTTTGCATCTTTCTTACGAATTCCGGCCTAAGTTCTCTTTCACAACAAGAATCTCTATCCAAGGACATCTTCAATAGCTTTCTTGCCTTTCAGCTTCTTGGTGTCATCTTTAGCCTGTGCTGCTAAGTCCACACCAAAATCTTTCAATTCTTTGATATGCATCTGCATAAGCTGTTCGACAATCTGTAAAATTCGCATCAATTCTTCCCGTTCCTTGCTTAAAGTAGCTAAAGAACCCTTATGGAAGCCTACTTTTTCATCCTTAGACATATCTGCAGTTACCATGGCTTATCATTTGGGTATTTTCTTTATAAATTTTATGAGGCAAACAGAGAAGAATGTTTTTAAACCCCAAAATATTCCTTTTATCCGGTGAATAGATGTCCAAATATGATGTTCTCTGTGTAGGCTCAGCAACGGTTGATACATTCCTCACTATTGAACAATCTTTCTCCTCGCTCAAGCTTGGTGATAAAGTTCTCGTTAAATCAGTAGATAAACGTTCAGGTGGAGGAGCAACTAACTCGGCTTCCGCCTTGGTAAGATTAGGACTAAAAGTAAAAACAGCAACAAAAATAGGCGATGACGATGACGGAAACTTCATCCTTAAAGAGCTCAAAGCAGATGGAGTAGAAAATATTTGCCATGTCCGAAGTAAACAACAAACCGATTTAGCAACCATCATTTCCTCTACCAAAGAAAAAGATAGAATTATTCTGGTACACAAAGGGGCTTCTACCGATTTATCTTCCAGAGACCTGCAGTCTAACCAATTAACGTGTTCTTGGATTTACTTAGCAACTTTAACTGGGAAATCACAGCAAACCGCATTTGAGATAGCTAAACTTGCTAAAAAGAAAAATATAAAATTGCTCTTCAACCCCTCCCTATACCTAGCACAGAAAGGAAAGAAACAACTTTCTACGATCTTGCAAAACACTCAAGTCTTAGTCCTTAACAAGGAAGAAGCGCAAGCGGTACTTAAATCTCATTCAAATGATTTTCAGTTTCTTCTCACAGAGTTACAAAAAAGTGGTCCTAAAATCGTTATAGTTACCAATGGAAGAAAAGGATTATATGCCGTACAGAAGAATATGATGTATTCACTAACCAAGACTCCGGAAGTAAAAATAGTCCACACCGCCGGAGCGGGTGATGCGTTTACGTCTGGTTTCTTAGCCGGGTTAATAAAAAGTTATTCTTTCGAAGAGGCCTTACGTTTAGGGCAGATCAATGCTTCCTCTGTTATTCAACATGTAGGAGCAAAAGTAGGACAATTAACAGAAACAGAAGCAAAAATGATGATGAAAAAATACGAAATAAAAATAACAGAAAAAGAAATCTAAATGAACTAAAAATGTTTGCCTACACAAAAAAAATCTTACTGAAAGCACAGGAAGGAAAGTACGCAGTGGCTCACTTTAACGTCAACAACATGGAAATAATACAAGGAGTTGTTGCTGCTGCTCAAAAATTGAAAGCTCCAATCATTCTTGCTACCTCAGAAGGAGCATTAAGGTATGCTGGCATGGATTATTTATATGCAATTGCCAAAACTGCTGCAGGAAATTCTCATCTTCCAATCGCCTTGCATCTTGACCATGGCAAAGATATAGGCCTCATCAAACAAGCTATCCAGAAAGGATATTCTTCCGTCATGATTGATGCTTCACAGGAAGATTTTGAAAATAATATTCGTTTAACAAAACAAATAGTCGCTCTGGCCCATAAAAAAGGAATTTCGGTGGAAGCAGAGCTGGGCACTATCGGCGGAGCAGAGGATTTAGTTTCTTCCAGAAGTATTATTTACACTAATCCTGCAAAAGCACAAGAATTTGTAGAACGGACAGGATGCGATTTTCTCGCTGTTGCTATCGGCACTTCCCATGGCGCATATAAATTTGCAGGAAACGCATCCTTGCGGCAAGATATTTTGCAAGAAATTAAACAGCAAGTAAAAGTTCCCTTAGTATTGCATGGCGCTTCTGGGGTTCCGCCGGGTTTAGTAAAAACGGCAGAAAAATACGGCGCAGATCTATCTGGAGTAAAAGGTGTTCCCGATAGCCAAATTAAAGTAGCGATTAAGAACGGTATTACAAAGATAAATACTGATACAGATATTCGTATTGCCTTTGATGCCGCAGTACGAAAAGCTCTTCACCATCAGCCGAAAGACTTTGATCCGAGACATATCCTAGCTCCAGCCCGTGATTTAATACAAAAAGTAGCAGAACAGCGAATACGCTTATTCGGTTCTGCTGGAAGAGGTAAAAAATGAAACCAATCTATATCGGTTCGGACCATGCCGGCTTTCATCTCAAAGAGAAGCTCAAACGCTGGCTTGAGCATAAACGCGTTCCCTACGTTGACATAGGAAACAAAAGGCTTGATCCTAGAGATGATTATCCCGATTTTGCCATTCCTCTCACGAAAAAAGTGGTTGCAGAAAAAAGCCTAGGTATTCTCGTCTGCGGTTCTGCGCAGGGAATGTGCATTGCGGCTAACAAGATCAAAGGGGCTAGAGCAGCCATTCCGTACTCTTTGAAAGAAGCGAGATTATCGAAAGAACATAATAATGCTAATATTCTCTGCTTGTCTGGTTGGTTTACTCATTTGCATAAAGCAAAAAGGATGTGTGAAATCTTTTTGACTACTCCCTTTTCTAAGGAACCACGGCATCAGCGCCGGCTTGAGAAAATCAAGAGATTAGAACGATGAGGCAGAAAGTTTTTCCTTCTGTGATGGCTAAGAACCAAGAGGAATTAGATCTGATTCTTGATAATCTTTCCGGGGTAGCCAAATATTTACATTTGGATATCGCTGATGGAAAATTTGTCCCAAATGCTTCGTTATGGTTTCCATTTAAGTTGTCAAAAAAATTCAACTATATCGCTCACTTGATGGTCAAGGACCCAGAAAAATGGATCAAGAAACATGGGAAGAAAGTCGAATTCTGTATTGTGCAAGCAGAAACGGTAAATATTTCTGATTATATAAAAAAAGCAAAATTGCAAAAAAGAAAAGTTGCTTTTGCCTTGAATCCTGAAACGAAGGTAGCAGAAATTAAACCCTCTCTAAAAGATATTGATTATGTTCTCATCCTGACTGTCCATCCAGGTTTTTATGGTGCAAAATACTTGAAATCTCCTTTGAAGAAGATTACTGAAATCAAAAAAATTAATCCTTCTGTAAAAATAATTATTGATGGCGGCATGAATCCTAAAACAGTTAAAGATGCAGCCAGGGCTGGCACCGACTTAATTGTATCGGGATCATTTATCACTAAAGCAGAGAGGCCAAAAGAAAGACTGAAAGCGCTAGAAGAAGCATTTATAGAAAATCACTTTAATAATCGTGGCTAAAGTTATTTCCTATGGCTAAAATTAATATTTCCCATTGGTACCGTTAGTTGCCTTGCTTCGCTGTGGATAATCTTCAACTTTTGCTTTATGCAGGCGTTCTTTTTTTCTTTCCAAGAAAAATAATACCCCGCATCCAGCTAAAGACATAAGTCCTACCATCAAAAAAGTGACGGTAAACCCCACAAATTCAAAAAGTGACGGTAAACCCCACAAATTCAGCTAAGATGGCTCCAATAGCTGCGGTTATAGCCGTTCCTACGCTTATACCGGTAGAATAAAGGCTCCATTCAAAGCTTTCCTGTTTCTTATCAAGATGGGTACTCCATAACCCCAGCCAGGTCGGGTAAGCTAATCCGCTGCCCAGACCATGCAATATTTCTGCAGCATAAATATAATAAATGTGGTCAGAAAATATGTATAACAACGGAACTAAAGAGATGAGAAAGGTTCCAACCATGAGCCATTTTAATTTATCTTCACTTTTGTCGACATATCTAGAGAAAGGCAGTTGTATAGCTGATTTGGTAACTAGGAATAAAGTGCTGGCAAAACCTGCCGCAAAAATGGTTCCCCCCACAAGATTGTCTTTGATGAAGATAGCTAATATCGGCGCAATAAGGCCGAAACCGGTATAGATTAAAATGTCTGAGAGCATTAA
>Ga0209542_10011109_pt1 | contig 16050 bp, 25 predicted proteins | sample RifCSPhighO2_01_FD_184028 | JGI IMG/M metagenome (GOLD analysis project Ga0209542, IMG submission 184028) | Soil microbial communities from Rifle, Colorado - Rifle CSP2_plank highO2_0.1 (SPAdes) (version 2) | ecosystem: Environmental > Terrestrial > Deep subsurface > Rock core/Sediment ... | reverse complement strand
TCATGCTTTTGATTCTATAGATGAAAGCTTTTTCTTTTGGATCTTCTTTATTTCCTACTTTATAGTCTAGAGGCTCGTTATTCATTTTGTATTCTTCTACAGCAAATTCTGTTTTCATATCATCCAGAGTTAATTGAAAGAGTGGAAATAGTTTGCCTAAATGTTTCTTCATCTCCTCTGTCCCTTCAATTATTCTAAATATCTCTTTCATATTTTATATTCTCCGTAATCCTTCAAAAGAATTTCATATCTTTGGGTTCTCATTTGATAATTTTCTGGTTTTGTCTTACTAAGTATTGATGCTTGCGTGTCTGCAAGTCCAAGAAGAAGCAATTCTAGTGGAGGGCCGAAAGGATATATTCTTATGTTTCTGAAATCATCAGATTTTATTATGTCATGGATAATTCCATGATTTCTGATCATGTCTAAAGTACTTTCTTTTTCTTGTTTGGATAGATTGAATCTGTCTAATATTCTTCCCGACATAGCAGCAGATATTTCTTCGTGATCAGGGCAGTTTGTTTTATTCTCTTCGTTTATTCTCAAAGTTTCTTTTTTTCCTAAGTCGTGAAGTATTGTTGCAAGAATTAGGAGTTGAGCTCTAGTTCTGTCATTTATTTTTTGATCAAGGGATTTGTGATGGGGTATAAGTTCTTCAACTTTTTCTAAGACTTCCACCGTATGATCGAAAACGCTAGTATTATGCCAATTGTTATTCTCAGTTATGCTCTTAAGGTCGTAAATTTCTCTGACTTGTGGGCAGAAGAAATTCTTTAAATAAAACGAATCTAGCATAGAATGCTTTTCGCAAATTTAGTTATGTTAAGTTTTGGAAAATTTGTTGATACCTCTTGATATAATATCTCAGTGTATCGATTATAAGCTAGTTTTTTCTCTATACTCATCCATGAGGAATCCATTAAGTTATTGACTTTGTCATAGAGCTTGAAGAGTCTTATTTCTTTATTTTTTCTAAAGATTAATTTTGTTTCTTTTGTAAAGCTTTCAAAAGTCATGTCATTTATTCCTCTGATTATATCGTTTGGGAGCCAATCGGGAAGAGGTAGTGTGGTGTCTTCTAACAAATCATGATAGAGAAGTATAAGGCCGCCTTTGTTTCTTAATGATTCATCAAGATTGGTTTCAGCAAGGATTGTAGTGGCGCACCAAAGAGAATGAGTATATGAGGGGGTTTTTCCATCGTGTTTTCTAAATGCTTTGGAAGGTTTTACTGGGAAGAGATCATGTGCTCTAATAATGTATCCTATGTCTTTTTGTTCCATGTTTATTTAGTTAGATTAAACAAAGAAGCTTTTTGGCCATCCAGTTTGCTTTTGCTTGCGGCCATTCTCTGTGCTTATCTAGAAGTTCTCGTTCAACCAGGAAGATTTTTTCTTCTAGTTTTCTTTGCTTTTCGATTTCTGTTTCTTGCATTTTGTTCCTCCATTGACTTTGTGTCTTAATTTTAGTATTTAAAATTCTGTTGAAGAAATATCTACAACAGATGTTTAACTAGGCTTCTTTCTCAACTTTTCTGAAAATGACAGACAAAGACGCAGACTTAGGATACAAAGGGGATTGGTGCGAGCAAACAGCAGAATTAGCAAAAGCTTTTGGAGATGAAATAACAATGAAAAGAAATTATTGGAGGGCAATAGAAGCTTATGAAACTGGAGGTTGGACAGAACAAGCGTTAAGGGTCGCAAGATTAATAGGCGATAAAGAAAAAATCAACAAATTGGAGAGCAAAGTAAAATGACACAAAAATACATATTGACAGGAGCGCCTGGAAGCGGAAAAAGCTCGATAATCTTAGAATTAGAAAGAAGAGGAGAATATGTAGTAAGAGAAGCAGCTGAAGATGTAATAAAACTTGCGCAAGCTAAAGGAGTTGAAAAACCATGGATTAATCCAGGTTTTCAGAAGGAAATACTTAGATTTCAAATTCAAAGAGAACAAAGAATACATCCTGATGCAAAGAGGGCGTTCATAGACAGAGGAATACTGGATGGACTGGCTTATGTTAAGTCAGAGAGCGAGATTGCTAGAGAAATATTAAGACAAGCGAGAAAGTATGATGGAGTTTTCTTAATAGAGAACTTAGGACAAACTGATATAAACAAAATAAGGCGAGAAGATCATATTGCAGCTTTAGAACTTGAATTGAAACTGAGGGAGATATACGCCTTTGCAGGATACAAGGTATACAAAATTCCTGCAGGATCGGTTGAGGAGAGAGCAGATCAGATACTTGGAATGGTCGGAGAGAGAATATGAAATATACAGTTGAATTTGTTGATAGAGTTCCTAATTCTGTTTTTATTTATTCAATCAAACAAAATAGATTGTTTGGTTGTGATTTAGTTATAAGTACGAATTATGATGCTCAAGTATATGATGGTATGGAAGATAGAATAAATTCTAAGGATATAAAATTTAAAGCCAAGACAAATTTCTTTAATAGCGAGCCTTGCGATTCTATGGAAGATAAGCTCATATTAGTTGAACAAAAGCAAAGACAAAGAGGATGGGCTTGCTTAAGACTTGAGGTGAATGATACTTTTGATGAAGCTATAAAATATCATCTTTGGGAATATAAAATATCTTTCTTTGTTCGAGCGGCAATGATTGAAAAAGGAAACGAAGTTATTAGAAGAATTAATAATAGGAGCACGACGCAATGAAGCAGCCAGAAATAGACACAATGAGGAGGAAAGAAAATGAGTGAAAATGCTGGAGAAACAATAGATGATAAAATTAATGCTCTTCAGAGACAACATTGGGAAATAATACAAAAACATGACAGAGAAGTTTGGACTGTTGCAGAGTTGAAAAAGCTTAAAGTTTTTGATCAAACTTACTTAGAAGTCATGGAAAAATTATGTGTTCTTTATGAACAAAGAGGAAATGATATTGATATGAAACTGCTCAAAGTTGAAAGGGAAGAGATAGATGCAATAAAAAAAGCTAGATATGATTATACTTGTGGAAGAGGTTTATTTCCTGGGTTTGATGGGCTTAGATAAGTGTGAGTTGTAGATTAAAAATCTACAACAAAAAGAAAAGAAATAAATAGCAAGGCGCGTTGCTAAGAAAGAAAATGGCAGAAGTAGAGAAGACACTTGAGAAACTAGGATTTAGTCCTAATGAAATAAAAGTTTACTTAACACTAAATGATCATGGAAGTATGAAAGCTGGAAGGATTGCTAAAATTGCTAAGATTGATAGAAGCAGTTGCTATAATGCCCTCAAATTACTTCTTGAAAGGGGTCTTGCTAGTTATGTTTTAATTGGGGAAGTAAAATGGTTTCAGGCTACTGGGCCAAAAAGATTACTTGAATTTGTTAAAGAGCAGGAGGAGGATGTTAATTCTATTCTTCCTATGTTGCATGAAAGACATAAGGCTAATAAAATAGATGGACAGGTTAGATTGTTTAAAGGGATTAAAGGGGTAAGAAGTATCTTTATGGATATTCTAAGGACAGGAAAAGATAATTATGTTTTTGGAAGCGAAGGGCAGTTTTCTTTAAGGATGCCTGAATTTGCTCTTCAATTTGATAGAATGAAGAAAGAAAAAGGTTTCAAAACAAAACTATTGTGTAGAAAAGATAGGAGAGAAAAAGGGGATAAAAAATATTCAGATCATAGATACTTGCCAAATGTGTCTGAAAGTTCTGCTGTAACAAATATTTATGGTGATAAAATTGCTATCATAATATGGACTGATGAACCTGAGGGAATAATTATAGAAAACTCTGCGGCGGCTAAGGCCTATAAGAGTTATTTTGATTTTATGTGGAAGAATGGGAAAGATTTTCATAAATAAAATGGATAAAAGAAAATACTTTTTAGAGATTTTTAAGAAAGCTGAGAAGAAATACGGAAAGTATGAAAAGAGACTTGCTGGAGAAGGATGGAAGCATCATTGGCAGACACTTATCGCAACAATAATGAGTGCTCAATCAAGAGATGAAACTACAATTGTCATTGCAGAAAAACTTTTTGCCAGATATAAAACTCTTAAAGAGCTTGCAAGTGCAAAATATAATGATGTTTTGAAAATATTCGGGAGCTTAAATTATAACAGAACGAAGGCAAGAAACGTAATAGGTGCTGCTAAATATTTAATTGAAAAGTATAATGGTGAAATTCCAAGGTCTATTGAAGAGCTTATAGAAATTCCTGGAGTCGGAAGGAAGACAGCTAATCTTGTTATAACTGAGTGTCACGAAATAGATGGAATTACTGTAGACACGCATGTACACAGGATAAGTAATGTTCTTGGGCTGGTAAAGACAAAAAATCCTACTGAAACTGAATTTGCACTTATGAAGATTGCTCCTAAAAAATATTGGAGTAGAATAAATAGATTATTTGTTTTATGGGGAAAGGAAGTTAGTGGTAAAGATAAGGAGAAACTACTTTCTGCGCTAGATAAATAGAATTTTTTGATTTTTCTTCCAATGTTTTAAGAATTCTTGTTCCTAAGATATTATCCTGAAATTTACTATATAATCCGTCAAAGTATTCTTCTGCATCTTTTCTGTAAACACTTAAATCTCTCCAGGCGGTTTGTCCTATTACTAGTGTTTCTGGCATCATTCTTCTTATTTTAAAAATAAGCCCGTATGGGTGATTGCCAAATGGTGCTTCACCTACATCCATGACAACGATTTCATAGTTCTTTTTGTTTAGAATTGTTTGGATGGCTTTTTTTCCGTTTGGCGTGGGAAAAACTAGAAAACCAGTATCTTCAAGGAGTTTTTTTGTTCGAAGTCTTGCAGGTTTATAATCATCAATTAATAAAATATTGAACTTAGCTTCCAAAGCCATAACTATACTACTTTTTACCTTTTTTAAAACTATAGATAACTTTTTATATTCAAAGTTTTAGTATTCGATATGGCAACAGACAATAAGATAAGCATGCCTGGAGTTTTTGGGGGTCTTGTAAGGTATGATGAAGAGTATAATAGCAGATTTATGATAGGCCCGGCTACGGTTATAGGATTCATTATAGCAGTTTTAATATTGGTTATTGTTCTGAAGATTTTTTGGCCAATAACTGTTGCTTAAAAGAGGCAAAATGGGAAGTAGTATTGATTTAAGGGATCATATGGAAAATGACGCAGTTCATAATGCTTTTTCTAAATTAGTTAGTGGGGGGAAAATGGGATATAAGACAGTTATTGAAAAGAAAAAGGTACCTCCTAAATGTGAGAAGTGCGGAAGAGGGGGAGATGATGGACAAAAATTTTGCCCACAATGCGGAGGGAAAATGAGCGTGCCTTTAACAAATTGTCCAGGATGTAGAAAGCCAATAAATGAGGGTCAACAATTTTGTACCGAGTGCGGATATAAGTTAAAGTAACAATTTTTGATGTCAAGTTCCTTGAGCATCCAAAGCATGATGTTAGAAGGGTTTAAAATAGCAAGATATTTATGTTTGAAAACATTGGAGAAAGGATGAATAAAAGTTTAGAAAAAATAAAATATGAGACTCTAGAGTCAGGAATTTATGATCCTAGTCATTCATTACATGATGAGCTTTTTTCAAAAGGAATTCGGGATAGTGATAGTTTAGAATTTTCTGACCCTGGGGTAGATGAAAGAGGCCTTACTGGAGGGATGAATTTTGAGAATATGATTACTAGGAGGATGGATAGAGATAATGAAATGGATAAGGCTCTTTATTCAACAGATTCAAGAGGAGGGTCATGTGGGCGGGGAGGTTTAATGAGATATCGTGGAATGGGTTCTTCAAAAAAGCAATTGCATTTTTTACAGACAAAAGAAAAAACCGCCAGTCATATTGGAAAACCTGATGGAATAATTGCTTTAGAAAAAATATTGTCTGCTAATTATACTAAGCCTGTTGAAATTACAAGAATTGATGATATGTTAATGACTAGAAAGCAAGTTAAAAGAATATATTTTGCAATGGAAGATAGCATATATCAGGTATGGGTTTTTAAGGCAGATCCAAAGCAGACTGCAAAAGAGCTTGCCATATATGAAATTGCTTTTAAGAAGGGGCTACCTACTCCTAGACCTTTGTTTGGAGGGAAATTTGCCAACGATTATCCGTATGATATTGCAATTTTAGGAGGAATAGTAGAACATGCAGGAGATTCTTATGATTCTTTATTAGAAAATCTTAGATTGACTCCTAATTTTGTGTTTCGTACTGCCGAGAGTATTGGCGATCTAATTACAAGAACTCATAAAGTATTGACAGAATCTATAAAAGATCTTGAGGAAAGAGGGATTGTTCTTGAAAGAGCTTCTCCAAGAAAGGAACTTAGGGAAAGAATGCTTCCTGTTTTGAAATTGGAGGATAGAGAAGTTGAGCCATTGATAAGGCTAAGTGAGGAGTTATACGATTTGCAAAGGGGAAAAATGGTTGTTTCTCATGGGGATTTACATACGGGCAACGTGGTAACTCAAATTGCAGATGATGATCAGAGTCTTGTTTTAGGGACATCCATTAAAAAATTTGGTTTAATTGATTTTGGATCTATAACACTTGATTATGAACAGGGAGATTTTGCTGATTTTTGGATTCATCATGAAAGAAAAGCTAGATCAATAATTGGTGAAAGTTACAATTATGCATATAATAATTTTAGGCGTGCTAAAGAGGAGTCACTAAACGATTTGGTGCAGTGCACTTTATGGCATTTATATGAAATGTTTGATCCAACTAGAAAAGAGAAGATTTACGAAAAAGCAGCTTATCATATAAAAAATTTTAGAGAGAATATGGATGAGATTTCAATAAAAATACCAAGAGAATATGAGGATCATTTAACAAAAAGATTGAATACGGTCTTGGCAAAAACAGAGTATAGAGAATTGTTAAAGGTTAAGTGAAAAGTATCCGCCTGTGGCCTCGTATGTTTTCTGAGTTATATTTATGAGATAGTGAATAAATAGGGCTTCTTTTCCTTTTGCAGATTGTATTTGCTTTAGAAGATTATCAAGTAGTGATTTTCTTTTGGAATATATTTCTTCTTTTAATTTTTTTTCATGTGTATAAAATAATTTGTAGAAGATTGTAAAATAATTTACGGTGTCTTTAAGAGAGTTTAAAAGATTTTTATTTAACTTTTTTTCTTTGGTGAGAAAATCGCAAATATATTTGAATTCATCAGCGATCTTTTCAAGATCTTTAACTACTTCGTATATTTGCATTGTTCTATTTTGAATTTTATATCCTCTTTTATTTAGGATTCTTATGCAAATGTCAGAAAATTTATTATTGATTGATTCTAAATTTCTTATTTCTTTTATTTTATCAAAATTATTGCTTTCTACAATAGAAATTATTTCTTTTCCCATTTCTTCTGTTAATAAGAATGTTTTTCTAAAGAGATTATCAAATTCTGAATCTAATGTAGTAACTATGCTTTTTATAAAGAGAGTATTATTTTTTTGGTCAATTATTTCATATCCTGTGCAATAGGGAAGTCTTTCTTTTATTTCATCAATCATCTTAGAATCTTCTATTTCTATTTCTATTTCATCATAACCTAACTGATACAAATGAGAAAGGTTGTTTTTATTGAATGGATATGAATCTTTTTTTATTATCTTTTTTTTTGGAGATGACTCTTCTTTAGTGGATACGATAAGGTTTGATCCTGATTCTTCAATGTCTATTTCATCTCCCTTTTTTAGTTTATATTTCTCTACCCATTTTATTGGAAGAGTTACTGTTAAAGAGCTGGAGCCATGCCGAACTATCTTTCTTTTCATATATTCTTAATGTAGTAAAAGTATATAAATTTTACTAAAATACACAATTATGTATTTGTATGTTTATTGTGTGGATAAAATATATATTTGCTTATTATTTAGATAGATCATGACATACACGGCCGAGGAAAATTTGCTAACAAAGCTTGAAGTTAATAATCTGGATCAGGATGGAGTGCAGTGCAATTTTCAAAGGACTTGTAGAGTGCCGGAAGGAAGAATAAACAGTTTACCTGCTGGACTAGGAAGTTTTCCTATTTACAAAGTTTCTGATTTTAAGTCTGGAGCTCCTAAAGACTGGAAAGAAGAAGGATATTTCTTTCCAATGTACAAGCAGGAAGCAATGTGGATAAACTTTAGTAGAAATTATAGGAATCCAAGGGCAATGATTATAGCTGCTGGAAATATAAATGCCATAACTGGGAAGCCTTTTGACTTAAGTAAAGATAAATTCGCTAGAAATAGAAGAAAAAAGAAGAGTGGAGAATTAAGTATAAGAATTGAAGAAGGCAATTATATTGTAACACCTCCTCAACCTTGGATAGATGGATGGAAGGCGGAAGATGGAAAGGTCTATCAGTTTGTTGCTGCTGAAATGGGAAGCGGTGAAACTGTCGAAGGACAAATTACTGGAGAAGAGAAAATAGGAGGAATTCAAATTATTTCTTATAAACTAAAAAAAGGAGTCAAATTGATTAGAGAGACAATGCCTAATGAATATATGATTGGAGGAGGTTGGCTTGAACCTTCATTTGATTCTTGTTTTGAGAGTGCTTTATTTATGAATTCTAAGGGCCTTGATTCCGCAGTTAGATGTTGTGCTATGAATTCCGTGCAAAGTATGGGTTTAGGGAGGGGAGGAGAAATATCACAAAAGATTTATCCAGATCCTTATGGATTGAAAGTTTGGGAACCTAATCCAAGTAAAGTAATTAGACTATACTTAGTTTCGAGTGCAGACTTTAAACAAGTTACTGGACATGATGCACCAGCAACTCCTGTAACTTATGAAGCATATCAAGCTTTAGGACTTCCATGGTTTGAACTATATGATTCTAAATATAAAGATATACAGGGATCAAATGTATTCGGGAAACTTAAACCAGTTAGCGGAGGAAGCGGTGCTAAACCAAATATACCTGAAAATTATAAACCTAAACCTATAGACTCAAAAATCTTCGAGGTGTTCAAATGAAAGAAGTAAGTAGATATGCAAATATACTCGATATTGATGAGCCGATTATCCATAAAAATATGGCCGTGGCTCATTTAATTGGAGTAGATAGCGGACTTGATTATTATACCTTAGATGGCGCGTTAAGAGCAGGACTTAAGATAAATGAAAGTGGAAATGTTCCAACTTTGCACTTTACAAATGGTAGCGGAAAAGAAGTTTTGATTATTCAGGGAGAGTATGTAAGAGGGGGAATGCAAAATAGAATGATTGAGAATAATATATTTATGACAAAAGGATTTGACAATAAAGTTGCTGTAAAATGTGTACAAGCTGGAAGATGGGGTTATCAACCGGGTAGAACTTCAGAATATACTCCTAGCGAAAAAAGAGCTTCTCCGGCAGTTTATAGAGCGGCTATGCATGGGCAAGGAGCAGTTTGGAGCGAAGTAGATAAGTTATCAATGAATTTGTGTGCTAGCTCAGAAACTAGAGATTTAGACGAAGTAACTGAAAAGAGAAAAGATAATATCGATGAATATGTAAATAGATTTTCTGTAAGGGAAAATGCAGTTGGATTAGTTGTTGCAGTGAATAAAAATGGAAAATTGTTTTTAGGAACAGATATATTTGATCAAAGTAAAACTTTAAAAGAAAATTACAAGAAGATTATAGAGAGTTATGCACTTGAAGCTATTAATTCTGGAAGTAATGTGGAATTAAGCAGGGAATCTGCAAGGTCATTTTTAGCAAATTTAGAAAATTGCGATTATCAAATAAGGAATCCTGTAAGCTTAGGAATAGATGCTAGACTGACAAAGGGAAATGAATTAGAAGGCTCCGTACTTAGTTATGATGGAAGGCCATTATATATTAACTTGGCAAGCAAGATTTCAATTAGCCCTGGAGGAATTATAAATCCAAGATATCAAACAGGATTTAGAAGAACTTGGATTTAAGTATATATTAAAGGAAATAAAAGTTTATTAAGGAATTATTTTTTAAATAGGGATGTTTGTTAGATTTCCCAAAGCTATTCCTGGGCCTAATGAGATTGAATGGATTAGAATAAGGGAATTACAAGAAAGATTTCCTTTAGGAGAGGATTTTCGTTATACTCAAAAGATTGAGAAGAAAGGCCTAGATTTTTTATTAACACTAGTTATGCCTGAAAAAGGAGTGTCTTTAAGTCCTTTTGGATGGTGTTATGGTGCAGGATATGGGTTTTATCATATACATCCTACACCTGATTTAGCTAATACAGAAGCGAAATCTATTTGTTTATTTAGTTTTGATGAAGGCGATTTGCCTGAATTGAAAAAGCCTTCACATTATGTGAATTTAAACAGATTTAATTATTTGGCAAAACATTTTATGGAAAAGACTAATATAGAAAGGTTAGTTTCTGCTGGATTAGATGTTCCTGTAAATTATTATGGAAAGTATGCATATTAGAAAACTATAAATATCTAATTTTTGAACTTGTTCTATGGAATTTATATTAAAGAATGCTCAATTAAAAGAAATAGATAAAGAAATATTTGCTTTGAATAAAGAGTATGGAATGGCACTCGAATCTCTAAATAAACTTCCAAATATATATGCTGCAAAGGAGATTATAAAAAATATTGACAAATTAAGGAAGAAAATTGTAAAATTAAATCTTGATGACGAGTTTGATATTCTTTATGTGAAGAATTCTTTGTATAATTTTGAAGCACAGGAGGCTTATTTGGAGTATTTTACAACTGCTGAGAAAGAGGATATTGATGGCTTGATGAAGAAAGAATTGGGAGATGATATAATAGATGTACTGAAGAGAAATTGTCAGAGTTTCGATTATAAGGCTTTTTGGGAATATTATTTATCATATCAGGAGTATACTTATAGAAAAATTCCTTCTGATGATGAAGCAATAAGAGAGACATTGAAAAAAATATTGGCAGATTTGAAGAAGGATACTGTGAATTATGCTGCTGAATTCTTTAATTTTCCAAAAGATTATCAGTTTGATTTGATTTTGGGACAGCCTTATTCAAGAGGAGCTTATTTTCACCCTACAAATAGAAGAATGGAAGTTTCTCCTGAAAAGTTTTTTGTTTTTAAAAATGGAGAGAAGATAAAGATAAATAATTGTATTGCAATTTCCGTTTTGTTTCACGAACTCGTTGGACATGGAAGACATGAAATAAATTCAAGAAATTTACCTTTAGCTTTACAAAATAATTCAATTAATGTTGCTTTGTCTCCTACGCATATTCATGCTGAAGGAGTTTCTCAGATTTGTAAGGATGATGCAATAGACTTTATGAAGAAATATAAAGATAAATATAATATTGAAGATGATTTTATAAAGCAAGAATATTTGTCTAAAATTTCAGAAAGTGCAATGAGTTTTTGGGTATATTATCAATATTTACAAATGAAAAAGCTGGAAAATGATGATTTTAATGTTGAAGAAGAATTTAAGAAAGTAAGTAATAATCATGGAATGTATTTGCTTTATTCAACATTAAAAGAATCTCCCATTTCATGTATTAGAAATGCTAATTATGTTGCTGGACTAGAATATATGAATAATTTGCTTGATGATTTAAAAAAAGAATTTGGAGAGGAATATTTTGAGAAAAATAGGGCTTTGATAAATCAAGCTATTTCTTATGGACTGTGGCATTTTAAAGTTCTGCCTGATTTTGTAAGATTATTTTTGAAAAGGCATAAAAAATAAATTTATAGTATACAAATCTATAAATAAACTTAAGATCTAAATTTTTAATGAGTTTTACATATATGACTCTTACAGATAAGGCCAACTATTTTGGAGTAGATGTTAAATTAACCAGTGCTTTAGGAAGTTTAGAAAAAATTCTAAAACCTAACGAGTTAAATGGACTGGAACTGTTGGATAAAGAAAGATTGGATTATCTTGCAGACTTATGGGCTTCTCTCTATGAAGTTAAAGATCACGATTATAAAAATGAATTTGAACCAACATTAATTACAGAATTAAGACCACTCTTTTATAGAACGTTAATTAATGTGAAATTTCCAGATAATAAAGAGATTATAAGAAAAGTTCCAAGATATCTTAAACTTGAAAAAGTTGAACTGGAAGAGGGTATAGCTGTGAAAGTTGGGCAAGTTTATTCGAGAATGCATGATTCTATATTTTCAGCTTTGAATGTTGATCATGAAGAAGATGACGATTAGAAAACTATAAATAAGACTTTATTTTTAGGGAAATATGTTAGGAGGGTTAGGAGGACTTGGAGGAATGAATCCAGGCAAGATGAAGGCCATGATGAAACAACTTGGTATAAACCAGGAAGAAATAGAGGCAGATAGAGTTATAATTGAAAAAAGTGAAGGTAGAATAATTATTGATAAACCAAATGTACAGAAAGTGACTATGCAAGGCCAGGTAAGTTGGCAAATTACAGGAGAATCAAGAGAAGAAGAAATAGGAATAAAGGAAAGCGACGTACTATTAGTAATGGAAAAAACAGGAAAGAGTAAAGAGAAAGCAATAAAAGCATTACAAGAGACCAATGGAGATATTGCAGAAGCTATTATTAAATTAAGCGAATAAAAAATAAGTTAAAATGAATTATCAACCATCAAAGGAGATTTTAGATAAATATGCAAGTGTTCTTGTGAACTATGGGCTTAATGGGTGTAAAGGGATAAAAAAAGGGGATGTTGTTTTCTTGCAGGTGCCAGAATGTGCTAAACCAATGCTCTTTGCGTTAAGGAAGGCAGTATTAAAATCTGGAGGATATCCTATAATTCAATATATTCCAGATGGGTTTTCAAGAGAGTTTTATGAAATTGCTAGTGATGATCAGTTGACTTTTTTTCCTGCAAAATTGCTTAGGGGAAGAATTGACCAGATAGATCATATAATTTCTATTGAAGCAGAAGAAAATCCTACGGAACTAAAAGGGATAGATCCTAAAAAAATAATGAAGTCAAGTAAGGCTTTCAAACCTTATATGGAGTGGAGGACGAAAAAAGAAAATGAGGGAAAATTTACATGGACTTTAGCTCTATATGGGACGGAAGCAATGGCCAAGGAAGCTGGATTAAATTTGGAAGAATATTGGGAACAGATAATTAAAGCATGTTATTTAGATGAAGAAGATCCTATAAATAAATGGAAGGAAATAAAAAAAGAAATTGAAAGGATAAAGAAAAAACTTGATAGTTTAAAGATAGAGAAACTCAGAATTAAGGGAGAAAAAACAGATTTAGTTGTTGGACTTGGGAAAAATAGGAAGTGGCTTGGAGGGGACGGAATGAATATACCAAGTTTTGAAGTTTATATTTCTCCAGATTACAGGAAGACAGAAGGGCATATACAATTTACAGAACCGCTATATAGTTATGGAAACTTGATAAAAAATGTTTATTTAGAATTTAAGAATGGGAAAGTTACGAAGGCAAGTGCAAGTGAAGGAGAGGAAGTTTTAAAAGAGATGATTGCAACGGATGAAGGTTCTTCCAGAATAGGAGAATTGTCTATGACTGATTTTAGATTATCAAGAATTACAAAATTTATGGCTACAACATTATTTGATGAAAATGTTGGAGGAAAATATGGAAATACACATTTAGCTTTAGGAAAGGCATACAGAGACTCTTATATTAGTGATCCGAGTAAAGTGCCTGAAAAGAATTGGGATAAAATGGGATATAACGATTCTGTTGTTCATACAGATATAGTACAAACGTCAAATAGAGAGGTAACGGCCTATTTGGAAGATGGAAAAGAAATTGTGATATATAAAGATGGGAAGTTTACGATATAATTGGAATAGGCAAATATATTAATTTTGAAAGCACTAGAAAAGCATGGAGAATATACACAAGGAGTTTCTTGAAAGTCTAATAGAAATTGAAAAATTATGGAAAAGCGCAGATCATATAGTGTATGTGACTTTACCTGTTGTTAAGGATCCTAAACTGTTATTGACCGCTTTAAATGATTTGCATATATTTATGATAAAAAGTATATCCCTAATATTGAAATTTGAGTATTTTTACAAGAGAGTAATATTACATGAAGATTCAAAAAAGAATTTGGAAGAATTTTTTAGGAAATGTGCAGGAAAGTATGGTTTAAACGGAGAGGATATTGAAAGCATAAGAGAAATTATTATGCTTGGAAAGAAGCATAAAGAGTCAGGATTTGAGATAGCCAAAGATAATAGGGTATTGATTTTTGATGAGGAGTATGGAAAAAGTGAATTAAATAAGGAAAAATTGAAGAATTTTATAGCCGTTGGGAGAAAAATCTTAGAAAACATTAACAAGAATTTAAAGAGCTTTTTTTAGAAAGCTATATAAAGGAGAACGTCTTTAAAAAAATTCAAGTGTATCTTAAGAGGGATGACTATTTATGGAGAGAATAATTAAGGAAAAGATTAGTGCTGATCATCTGTTATATGTAAGTTTAAAGTACACTAAGACGTGTGATGTTATCATCAATTTGCTTCTTAGGTGGAAGTATATGATAGAACTAGCTATGGAGAAGCTTGTTGAACAGGCTAAGAAACAGAAGAAGTGGAAGCCAGTTCCTGATGCGCCTAGAGCGAAACTTGTGCAACTTAAAAAAATTTACGCCGATGATGCAATGTTGTGCGAAGTTTTTACTTTATACGAACTCTTTAGGGATATTGAAACTCTTGAGAAGGTGAGGGAAAGCGAGTTTAGAAAAGGGGTAAATCTTAAGGTAACTTATAGAAATGAGATTATTAATATTAATTTAGATAAGCTTAAGGAATATTCCACTTTATTAGAAAAGTTTATAAGCTCTCTGAAATAACCTCTTTTACTTTAAAATTTATTATGGAAAAGAGACAAAGATGGTTAAACTTATTACGATAACTTCTGGGAAAGGCGGCGTTGGGAAGACTACTACTGCAATTAATCTTGCTGCTGCTTTGAATAATTTTGGCAAAGAAGTTATTGTTTTAGACGCAAATTTGACTACTCCCAATATAGGTTTACATTTAGGTGCTCCGATTGTTCCAGTTAGCTTGAATCATGTTTTATCGGGAAAGGCGGACATTGTTGATGCAATTTATGAACACGAATCTGGTACAAAGATAATTCCGAGTTCTTTATCTGTTAAAGAACTTAGGAAAACAAATAATAATAGCGGAAAGCTTAAGGATATTGGAAAGAAACTAAAGAGAATGGGAGATTATATTATTTTTGATTCTGCTGCGGGTCTTGGAGATGAAGCTATTTGTGCTATAGAAGCGGCTGATGAGTTAATAATTGTGACTAATCCAGAAATACCTGCTGTTACAGACGCTTTGAAAACTGCTAAATTAATAGAGCAACTTGGAAAGCCAATTAGAGGAGTGATTGTTACTCGCTCGACAGGAAGTAGGGTACAAATGCCAATTTCAAATATAAGTGATATGCTTGAACTTCCAATACTTGGAGTTGTTCCTGAAGACAAAAATGTTCCGGTTTCTGTAACTTTAAAGAATGCACTTGTGCATACACATCCAAGAAGTAAGGCAGCAAAGGCGTATAGACAGATTGCTGCAAGAATTATTGGAAAGAGCAATTACAAGGAAAACAGAAGTTTGTGGGAAAGAATGTTTGGATGATTTTTTCTTTTAAGTGAAATTATTTTCTATCTGTAGATTATTGATTCTATTAAAATGGCTCAGGTTTAGAGTAGCTAGGGTTTCCCCATTTTTAATCACAGTAGAGGCGATCATTATGTCTGCCAGATCTATAATTTGTCCATCAGATTTTAGGTTTTCAAATATTTCAGCAGCTATTTTAGAAACTTCAAAATCGAACTCGTAAATCTTAAAATTACTTAAGAAGTCTAATACTTTTTGTTTATCTACTTTTGATGATCTTGGTATTCCTTTGATAAGCTCGAAAGAATTAATTGAAGTCGTGCAAAGCTGTTTTCCTTCTTCCTGGGATTTTTTAAACAGGTTTATTGCTCTTTGTTCTCTTCTCAAATAATTAATTAATATGTCTGAGTCTAAACAAACCATTATAGAAATCTCCTAGATTTAGTCTTCCTTTCTTTGTAAATTTCTTTTTTTATTTCTTTTGCTTCTTTTTCTGACAGAATTCCTGCAAAT
>Ga0209542_10011108_pt1 | contig 16051 bp, 22 predicted proteins | sample RifCSPhighO2_01_FD_184028 | JGI IMG/M metagenome (GOLD analysis project Ga0209542, IMG submission 184028) | Soil microbial communities from Rifle, Colorado - Rifle CSP2_plank highO2_0.1 (SPAdes) (version 2) | ecosystem: Environmental > Terrestrial > Deep subsurface > Rock core/Sediment ... | reverse complement strand
ATCTTCAGGGGTGTATAATCTTCCTTGTTTGTCAAAAGAGACTATTTTTTCCATAAACATCTATATTTTCCATTATTTATAAACTTTTCCATTATTCAAAGATTTAAACCTTGTTTAAAGGCGTTATCGAATATCGTAAAGAAATAACTTCTTCTGTGCTAAATTTATATAGAAGGTTCATTTTTATAATATAGGCGACTAAAGTGTCCCAAAATTTATTCTAACGTAGAAAAGTTTAGGTAAGTAATCTGTTAGAATAATTGTCTTTGAGCATATTTCTTACACTTGGGCACCATAGAAACATTTATATAGTTCTCATATATAACATATGTTATATGAAAAAACCATTTGTTCAGAAAAAATATCTTAAGTTATATGAAGAAACTGCAAAAAACAAGATAATTGAAGTTCTGTTTAAATATCCTGAAAAAGAGTTTAGCTTAAGTGATTTAGCTAAAGAAGCGGGAGTAGCTAAAGCAAATATTGGAAATATTTTAAATGAATTTCAAGAAGCAGGACTTATTACAATTGAAAAATTAAGTAAAATCTGGAGAATAAAGTCTAATCAAACAAATTGGCTATTTGTTAGAAGTAAAATAGTTTATAATATGGGTTTTGTATACAAAAGCGGACTTGTAGAATTTCTTATTGAACATTTTAAAAATCCCAAAGCAATATTGCTATTTGGTAGCTTTAGAAAAGGAGAAGATTTGACAAATTCAGATATTGACATTGCAATAGAATCAAATGAAATAATAGACTATCAAACAATTGGGCTCAGAGAATTAACTGAATTTGAGAAAATTATCGGAAGGAAAATTCAGATACATCTTTTTAATAGAGCAAGTATTGATGATAGTTTGTTTAATAATATCGCAAACGGTATTCTTTTATGGGGATTTTTGGAGGTTAAAAAATGAACATTAGATATTGGATTATGAAAGGAGCACTCAGAAATAGGCAACGAGACTTAGAAAAAATAAAATCTATGATTAATTCAGCAGAAGTTAATGCAAAAGTAACACAAGAAATTAACCTTGATGATAAAACTGCCACATTAGTTTTCAGAGAGATTTACGAGTCCATTAGGCAACTTGGTGATGCAAAATTATGGCTTATCGGATATGAACCTCAAAATCATGAAGTAAGTATGGAAATATTAAAAGAGTCGGATATTAAAGATAAGATAAAACTAAATTCACTTGATAGATTAAAAAAGATTAGGCATGACATAAATTATCGGGGCTTTAGAGCATCTATTGAACAAGCTGAAGAGATTCTTGAATTTTGGAACAAATGTGGGATTGAAATATCTATAAAATTAAAAAAAGAAATGAAAATTTCCGATATTAAATGTGTAATAATACATGGCTGTCCTTCTGATGCTGAAAAAGCTATGAATACGGAAACAAGAACTTATGATAAACACTGGATATCCTGGACTAAACAACAAATTCTTTCTAAAGGAATAAAAGTAGAAATCCCCTTAATGCCCGAGCCTTGGCAACCAAATTATGGTAAATTTAAGAAAGAATTTGAAAAACATGAGGTTGATGAAAATTCTGTTTTGATAGGACATAGTTGCGGATGCGCTTTCTTAGTTAGATGGCTGGGCGAAACAAAAAGGAGAATTAACAAACTAATTCTTGTTGCTCCCTGGAAAATACCAGATAAAAATGACAAATATAGAATAGAGTTTTATACATATTCTATTGATAAAACAATAAAAGAGAGAGTTAATAAAATTGTAATGTTCACATCTGATGATGATGAAGAGGATGGAAAAAAAAGCCTGAAAATATACAATAAAGATTTAGATGGAAAAGTTATTGAACTTAAAGGACATGGACATTTTACCTTGGGGGACATGAAAACAGAAGAGTTTCCCGAATTAATTGAGGAAATAATAAATTAAAACAACTCGTGTAAAACTGAGTCTACTCTAAACAATAAATTTGGGAGTTCTAATAATACTTGAGTTTCCATATTGAAAATACTTCTCGTCGATAAGCTTCAAAAGTTAGTGACTACCTCCTCGTCGAGGATACTTGGAAAATGGAAACTCAAGTAATAAACTCTGCGTGGAAAACCTGTAAGGAGTTTGTGCATTATTTTTTAGTCTGGGCTAAATTTATATAGAAGGTTCATTTTTATTTTGTATGAAAGTTACAATAAATGTTCAAACAGGAAAAGGCAATAAATCAACGAGGAAAGATATAGATAAAAGCGTTGATATAATTGAGAAAATTAGCGAATTTGTTGAACTAAAACTTAAGGCTAAAATGGGGGAAGTTAAATGTTACAGGGATGGAACGAGTGCGGTTTTTGAGAAGTAATTGAGGTCTTCCTAAACTTTTGCATTGTGAATTGGGCGTCAGGCATAGTTTTAAAAACTTTTAATTATAAAAATAATTATGGTTTTAAAAGAGATGGAAGATATTAAGAAAAAAATTCCTGTGATTGTTAAGGCAATATCCATCTATTATCTAGTTTCTGTAGTTTTTGTTATCATTTCAATAATCTTGTCGTTTGGTGGCTCAACCTTTTTAGGATTTAACTTGGCTGATACAAAATCTTCAGGAAAGGGGGCAGGATTTTATATTTGGTTGGTTTTAGCGTCTCAACTAACTCCAGGAAGTATGTTTTTATTTTTTTTCTATAGTGGTGGTTATGTAAGGATTGTTGCTTCTATATTATTAGCTATCTTTAGCATTATAGTTGCTAGAAGTTTATGGAAAGGGCAAAAGTGGGCTCGGATTGTTGTCATAATATTTGGACTCTCAGATATTTTTGGACTAAATGTTTTAAGCCTTTTAAGTGCGATATATATGTTATCCAGGAAAGAGGCAAAAGAGTTTTTCAATATAAAAATTTTAGAATATGAAAAACAAGGAAAGAAAAAAGATAATTATGCAAAGTGGAGTTTAATTTTTGGAGTGGTTTCCTTAGGTTTATCTTTCATGTATTTATTTCTCCTTGTTCTACTGACTGCCGCACCAACAGCTCCCCTTTATTATATTCTCTTAGGATATGCAGCCATGTTATCCCCAGTGATTTCTCTAATATTGGGAATAATCTCTTTGTTTAGAATTAAAAAGAACAAAAATTTAGTAGGCAAATCATCTGCGGTAACTGGAATTGTTATATCAAGCTTAATCCTCCTATTTTATCTCCCAGGATTTATTATAAATCAAACAATGAAGTCAGATAAAATTATTATGAATTCTTGCCCAAAAATTAAAGGATTTTTTTCTTGGGAATCTGGTTATTTTGAAAGAAGAATAGGATTTAATAATACTTTTAAAGAATACCATGGTCCAAACTGCGTCTATAGCAATAACAAAACTATGCTGTTCTACTCTTACATTGTTTTTGATAACGAAATCGAAGCAGAATCTTTTATAAAAGAAACGACCCAGAGCAATATAATTAAGATATCTGAGACAGATATTTATATATTTATAGATGTTGATAACAAATATTCGGCAAAATGGAAAAAAGGCACATCTGGATTTTATTTTAGTTCTACAAATTCAGAGGAAGAATTAAAAAGATATACTCGAGAATTGATAGATCAGGATTTTGATTATAAAATTCCTATAGATTAATTCGTAAATATATCCTAATTTCCTCCTTATCGATAAAAGTTTTAATTGAATTTTAATAATTTAATGGGGCATTAGTTATTCGTTTTAAGATAGTGGACACAATGTCCAGCATATTTATAAGATAGGCGACTAAAGTGTTCCAAAATTTTTCCTTATTCTTTGCTTCTTATTTTATTCTATCTTGTGACCAGGAAATCACAATTATATTCAAGCAATCACTATATTGTTGGTTCTTTTTACTATATATTCTACTTTAAGAACCACTTCCATGCAGGAATTACTGAAATACTTTTATTGCCTATCTTTTGTTCTTTCTCTTTGTCTCTTGAAATAACAAACCACTCTTTAACATTGAATAAATCCATAAATTTAAACATCCCATCAATATCTTTTATCTCGCCATATTTGACCTCTATAGGAATTATTTTCCCTTCATCTAAAACAATATCAACTTCGTTTTTATAAGCGTCCCTCCAGAAAAAATTAAGCCATTACAAGATAAGGTTATTTTTTCTCAATGATTTTTTAGTATTATTCTGGTTTTATTACAGCCTGTCGAGTTTGGTTATCAAATCATATTGAAGGACATATAAAAATTTGTTATCTTGCTTACGCAATTTTATCTTTAATGAATTTTAAATTAAAAAAACTAGGAATATCTGCAATTGAAGCTTTAGAATCTTTAAGACATGGATATAAGGCAACTTTAAGGGATTCTACTTCGAATCATGAATGGAGCATTCATGTCCCTCTTGAACCTAGGCAAAAAAAGGTTTTGAAAAACTTAGACGTTGTGTATAAAAAATAGGGAAAACTTAGGTATCTAGAACCATTTACCAAACTTATTAACCATTTTCAAGACATCAACAACTCTATTAGAATATCCAAACTCATTATCATACCAAGCCAAGACTTTTATCAAATTTCCATCAACCTGCGTAGAAAGAGAATCAAATACTGAAGAACTCGGATTTCCTATAACATCAGAGCTTACTAATTCATCTTCTGAATACTCTAAAATTCCTTTCAACATACTCAATGAATATTTCTTAAACGCAGCATTGACCATTTCAACTGGAACTTCCCCTTTTAATTCTGCAACTAAATCTACAAGTGAACCACAAGCTACTGGCGCTCTTACGGCTAACCCGTTTACTCTCCCAGCCAGCTCAGGCATTACATCTGCAACTGCTTCTGCAGCCCCAGTTGAAGTAGGTACTAGATTTAATCCTGCTGCGCGGCCTCTTCTTTTTTTCTTATGAAAGCTATCATGCAGCATCTGATCATTGGTATATGCGTGAACAGTTGTTACCAAACCCCTCTCAATTCCAAAACTCTCATTCAAAACTTTTAGCATTGGGACTAAACAATTTGTAGTGCAGGAAGCAACTGAAATAATCTTATGTTCTCTCTTTAAATTTTTATGATTAACTCCAGGAACAATTGTAATATCTGGCTGTTTAGCAGGAGCAGTCACCACAACATATTTTGCTCCTGATGTAAGATGTTTAGAAGTACTATCTCTATCTGTAAAAACTCCTGTAGATTCTACAACAATGTCAACTCCCATTGTCTTCCAATTAACCTGCGCAGGATCTCTTTCGCTGATAACTTTAATTTTCTTTCCATTGACAATTAAAAACTCTCCGGAAAAACTGACATTCCCCTCATACTTTCCATAAATAGAATCATACTTTAATAAATAAGCAGCATATTCAGCTCTATGAACGTCGTTAATTGCAATTATTTTTAGCTTGCTCTCAAGAGCAATTTTCAAAATAATCCTCCCAATTCTTCCAAAACCATTTATTGCTATATTCATCATTCCTCTTTTTTAAAGGGAAGTTTGATTTTTGCAAACTTCTCTGAAATTTATTACTTAAAACAAGAAACTATTTATTATAAAGGTTTTGGTGGTTGTTAGTAGATGAGCTTTTCCTTGTAAAATGAGCTCACCTACAAACCTTTGACATTATTTTACCTTTTTTAGTCCTTGATCTACTGCTCTAACTATAAAAAATTGGATATCGATTTTCTTATAACTCTTGTCTTTGGATCATGGATTGTAAATTTAGTTAGGGGTTCCGGTTTGTATCTAAGAGTTTCTAAATCTTTTTTTAATTCTAATAAGTTCTTTTGTAAGTCTTTTTCAAACTCTTTAACATAAAACTTTTTAGGTTTGTTCTTTTTTGCTTTATAGAATGATTTTTCTAAATTATTATAAGAACATAACTTAGGATGCCGGTTCTTGTAGGTTTTCATGGTAATATTATACCCTGGCTTGCTTGGGACAGGTATTTGGTCAGCTCCAGTGCCGATGGTCGGGTAAATTTTGCGCCGCAGGCGCCATCGCAAAAAAAATAGAGACCTTACAACATAATTTTCTTAATTCTTTTTCCTTTGTTTGATAAGCGGTAAATAATACCTTTGACCCCATGCTCTTTTGTAGGATTAAGACATTCAGCATATCCTCTTTCAGCAAGCCATTTCAAAGCCCTAGAGGTTTCCCTCAGAGTTAAAGTTTTTCCTTCTTTACTTTGTTCAATACTCTTGTTCACCTTTCTTGTTACCTCTGAAATCATAAGAGATTTTTCTTCTAAAGCAATAAAAATAAGCTTATGTTGGCGTCCGCGAAATATCTCGGCTCTTGCGATTTCTAACTCCTTTTGCATACCTTTTGCGTATCAAAACATTTTTACTTGACTTTGCCTAAGAATTAGCCTATTTACCCTAATTTGACATTTGTCCTTCTAAACTGAGCAAAAATATAATTTGACAGTTGAGATATTTTTCTCGGAAAATCAATAAATTAAGCTGTTTTTTGCTAAAATTTGGCGAATTTTTATATCAAAATTAGAATAAATGCATTATTTTACATGATTTTTTTGATAAATCTTACCAACTGTCAAATTCATTTAGGAATTAAATGCTAAAAATAAGCTTTTATCGAATATAAATCATCTGTCAAATGAGATGGTTAAAAACAATGAAAAAATGCTAAAAATCATCAATAATCTTTCAAAAAATAAGAATATATTTAACTGTCAAAGTTGGGTATTTATTGTTAACTGGCGAAGTCAAGTTTTAGAAAGAAATATTCTACTGGTATGGATAAAACCTTTAATAATAGCACAACAAAATAGGTTTTGTCCATTAGAGAAAACCGGTTAAGCAGTGCGGCAATTATCGGTTTTCTCTATATCATCTACTGGGTTGTGCTTTTTTCAGAGAAAACATATGAATAGATAATGTAACAAGTTCCTTAAATCTTTTGCCCTTTATTTTACTAAGCTCCTTCAAAGCCATACCCCGATGTTTTAAAGATTCTACTAGAACCAATTCCGGTTCAGCAATATTAAAAGGGGTATTTTTTCTTACATCTAACCCTACAGACTTCCTAACTTCTTCCTCATTACAATATCTATCCTTCCAATCATCAAAGAACTGATAGCTAATGCCAATATTTCTTCCAAAATTTCTTAAATGATTTACATCTGATTTTTCAGCATCTCCTAATATTGCACCTATTGCAGCAGCAGCACCCATTAATGTACCAGTTTTCCAATCGTAAATTAAAGCAAAGTCATCTAAAGTCCTAGCCATTCTAGTTTGTGAAATATCCGCTTCTTGTCCAATTGAGAGCGTTTTTTGGGCAATATTAATTTCCTTTTCAATTACCCTTTGTTTTTCTATTTTTAATGATGTTAAATAAATTGCTTCTCTTAAATCAGAATCCAAAGAATAACAAGAGAGTATAGTTCTGGTCTCTCCAAAAGTCCTATGGCAAGAAGGTTTACCTCTTCTTAAATCAGCGTTATCCATGCAAGGTAAATCATCCAAAGCTAAAGTCCCAGCATGAACTATTTCTAAAATCGCCCCATACCATAATGATGTTTTTTGTTGTACCTTGTATGGTCTTGAGGCACCAAGAACAAGTCTTGGTCTTAACATCTGCCCAGAACCATCACAAATATATCTAGAAGTTTGTGGAATTATTGAAATATCAAATGGTCCGCTTTCAGAAACAAAACTTTTACTAATTATTCTCTCTATATTTTGTATAATTTTATCTCTCAACTCATCATTATCCATAAAAATGCCTTTAAACCCTGCTATAAATAGTTTTATATACAAGATTTCATTGTAATAAATATGAATTTAGCCCTTGATATTGGCGCAACAAACATAAGAATAGCCATACTCGATAAAACTAAAATAAAAGATAAAATAAAAACTCCAACTCCCCTAATTAAAAAAGAAATTTTAAGAAAGATAATTTATCTTATTTCTCAATACAGCAATTATCGCTCAATCTGCATTTCAATTGCAGGCTTTGAATATCAAAAAAAGATTCAAGGCGTATTAAACATGGATTTTAACAACGTCCCTTTAAAGTCCATACTAAAAAACAAATTTTCAAAACCAATATACATTCAAAATGATGCTCGTTCGGCAGCATTAGCAGAACTAACTTATGGAAATGGAAAACCCTTTAAAAATTTTATTTTATTAACAATGGGCACAGGAATAGGAGGAGCAATAATAATTAACAAAAAACTTTACCTTGGCCGCGGCGCAGCAGGAGAAGTTGGAAGCATGTTTATCGAAAAGAATAAAATCTTTGAACATCTTGCTTCAGGTTCAGCCTCACTTAATATCGCAAACCAAATTGGTTTAAAAAATATTTCCATCTATGATATTGAATCCCTAGCAAAAAAAGGAAATAAAAAAGCTCTGGGAGTTTACAAAAAAATTGGTGAGAATTTTGGTGTAGGTTTAACAAATCTTGCCTACATTCTAGCCCCAGAAGCATTTATTCTTGGAGGAGGATTTTCCAGAGTTAATTTCATCTATCCTCAAACAATCAAAACATTTCATAGCCTATATAAAATAAATCCCAAACCAAAAATAATAAAAGCCAAATTCGGCGATGATGCTGGTTTAATTGGTGCCTCTCTCCTGCCAGAATATAAATATTAATTTTCAGAATTAATAAGTGTTAAAACTTCCGAATATAATTCACTAGACATAAAGTATCCTTTTTCAATTAACTTATTTACTAAATTTAGGCATTCTTTTTTATTTATTTTAGTATTTTGCAAATTCCAGAGTAAAATTCCCAAAACCCCCATTACTTCAATATCTAAATTTGTTGCATATCTTCTTGCCTTTTTATCATCCGATAAAAATTTCTTGATGTTTTTCTCTAGACATAAAGAAATAGCCTCCTTTTCTCCATTGTCAACAGGAATATCTTTAACATTTTTTACTTCAGAAACAATAATAAACTCTCCAATCTCTTTTTGAATTAAATAATTCTCAACTTTGTCTTTCTCAAGTATTTCGTCTAAAACCTCTTCAGAAATAATAATACAAGAAAACATGTTCCTTGCAAGTCCAAAAATATTTAATTTCGCGAGAAAAATAAGCGAACTTGTATTAGATACTATCTCTTTTTCCATTTTATGGTCTTTAAATCAAGAGCTAGTTCCTCTTTATCATAATTAATAGGGGCCTTCTTTTCCTTTAATAAATTAGGAAATTCCCAAACTCCAACCTCAGAAAACTTTGCTGCTTGTCCAAACGAAAATTCTCCTTTTTTATATTGTTCAACAGCATAATCTTTTTTCCATTCTTTTATAGCAATAGCCAACAATTTTCTCACAACTGTAGAAGTATCTACGTTTTCTACTCTAGCTATTTTTCCCAAACTAAAAACAAATTCATCAGGAAGCCTAGTTGTTATTGTCTTTGCCATTGTATTAATTGTAATACAATGTATTATTTAAATCTTTCTAAAACTTAATCCCTTCCAAATTCCTTAATATCTTTTCAGGATTCTTCGCATCTGCAATCGCAGAAGCAATTAAAACACCCTTATATCCTAGCCCACGTGCAACAATTACATCTTCCAATAAAGAAATTCCCGCCCCGCATATCGGCAATATTCCAGTCCCAGAAAGAATTTTAACAAATTTCTTCAGTTCATCAGTTTTGTAACTCGTAACAGACTTTCCCGTTGCAATCAGCTCAGGATCTTCAAATGCAATTGCACAAGGTTTAACTTTCAATTTTAACAACTCTTCAACAAATTCTAAAGTAGGAGCACATACAACTGCTTTCAATCCAACTTTCTTTAAATTTCCAACAATTAAATTTATTTCATCCAAACCAATATGATGTTCTGAATGATTTAATAAAGTCCCTACGGCTCCATGAGATTTTATAGCATCGATAGTCAAAAAACCTGTCGCTCTTTTTTCAGAAGATAAATCAACATGCTGAGCATAAACATTCAATTTAGTGTAATATTCCAAATATCCTATATCGACAGCAGAAACAGCAATCGCCGCTTTAGGCAAATGCTTTTCTATTCTCTGGGCTAATTTCAAAGCTTTTTCTCCATGCACATAGTTCTTGAAGTTTATTATTATCATCTTATAAATTCAACGTTTCCTTCATTTATAAACTTTGAATCTCCTGGCTGCATCCCAAATAAAGAATAATTTTTAACTTTACAGAGATTACCGAACTAAAGGTAACCAAATTATCAGGAATCTCTGTACATGAAATGCTTATTCAGGCGAAGCTTATCATTCCTTTGGCTAGCAGGAGAAAAGTAGGAATCCAGAGGAGTATGGAAGGAAGGGTAAAAAATATTGAAAGTATTAAGATTATAGAAGAGAATAAATCTACGATGCTTAGGACGTCTCCTGTTATGATAAATAATCCTTTTACGAAGAGTAAACCTGCGGCGAATAAGATAATAGGCAAGATAACATTTACCCCGAAGAGCAGCATTAAGAATATAACTGCTGCTGCGAAGTCGATTGCGCCGAGTATTTTTACTAAGACCATTTTAATTAGTATCCCTTAGGGTTTTTATTGATTATGTATCTCTGTTATGATAGGGGAAAGAGATTTAAATGACCATTAACTTGTTTTTAAATGAAAGAAGAAATAAATTTATTCATGAGAAAACTTAAAGAAAGAAAAGATTTTGATAGAGTGAAATTTGTTATTTTATTTGGCTCGCAAGTTTTAGGAAAAGCAAATAAAATGTCAGATTACGATTTTGCTGTTTATTATGATGGAAATAGCAGGGAAAGATTTGATTTTAGAGTAAGCTTTGGAGGAAATCTGCCAGATAGTTTTGACTTGCAGGTTTTTCAAGATTTGCCTTTATATGTTAGAAAAGAAGCTTTGAAAGGCAAGGTTGTCTACTCAAAAGACATGGGCTTTGTTTATAGTATTGCTTATGAAACGATAAAAGCTTTTGAAGATTTTAAGAGATATTACTATGATTACATAAGTAGGAGGCCTAGCGCGATATGATTGAGAAGAAGGGATTAAGAATAAAAGAAATTGAGAGAAGCATTTCTGATATAACAGATTCTATTGAGATTGTAGAAAGTAATTTGCCTGAAAATTTTGACGAATTTAGAAATTTTGGTTTGAAAAAAGATGGCATTTATAAGAAAATAGAATTTGCAATACAAAATATTATTGATATTTGCAATGTTATAAATTCTGATTTAAGATTGGGTGTGCCTGATGTTGAGGACGATATTTTTGACAATTTAGAAAAAAAAGGAATTTTTGAAAAGAAAATTATGGATATTCTCAGAGAAATGAAAGGATCTAGAAATATTTTAGTTCATAAATACGGAACAATCAATGATAAAATAGCTTTTGAAGATATTAAACAGGGATTAGAAGATTTTGAATTGATAATTCAAGAGGTAGAAAAATTTTTGGAGAAACATAAAAATAATGAAAAACAAAAGAATTCGAATAAAGATTGGAGAAAGAAATCTAATGGAGAGAAAGAAATTAAAGAAAACAAGAAGAATACTTTCGGATGATAGATAATATTGCTACTTCTTTTTTATAAAAAACGTTTGCGAAAAGTTTATAAAGGATTTAGTTTTATATAGGATTAGTTTAAAAGAGAGGAAAGATGGATAAACAAAAAGTTGTGGTGGTTCTTTTGGTTATTGCGATAGTAATGTCTGTGGTTTCTGTTGTTATTAATGTTGCTATGAATTCTGGGATGAGTGGTTTTAGCCTTCCAAGAAATACTATAACAAATTATTTCTATAAAGCAGATACTAGTCAGAGCAATCAGGCGGGAAGTATAGGGATAACTATTCTTCCTAACAGGAGCGGACAATGAGCAATGATAAAAATTTGATGATTGTTGCAGTTATTGCTGTGGTAGTTTCTGTTATTGGTTTGTTAACGTCTATGTTTGCTTATAGCAATTATAATGATTGGCTTGTTGGTGGAGCTGGGGTATCATATTCACCTAATCAAACTACAGGAATTGTCAATGTTACTATTGTTCAAAATTTAGTTATTAATTTCTCGAGTGATCAGATAATTTGGGGTATAGGGAGCGTTGATGCAAATAAACAGAATGCTACATTAGATAGTGCTACAAGCGTCATAGCTATAAATGGCAATTGGAATAGAAGCGATACTACTGTTGACGCAATTCCTCCCGGATTTGGAGATGGAGTAACTACTCCTTCTGGGTTTGTTTTAAAAAATATTGGTAATACCAATGCTAATCTTTATTTGAGAACTAATAATAATGCAACACAATTCCTTCCTGGAACAAATCCTGTTTATCAGTATAATGTAACTAGTGGTGCTACTGGATGTGCTGCTGCGAATCAAACAGGGCCAACTTATGGGACTTATGTCGATGTCAACACTACCATTCCTGGAACGAAGGTATGTAATCAATTTGTTTTCTCTCCTGCTTCGAGCTTAAGAATAGACATAAAGTTGGTAGTTCCATATGATGTCCCTACAAGCAATACTCCAAGAACGAGTAATATGATTGCGACTGCAGAGTTATCTTAATTTTTAAAAAAATTTTAGAAAGCTATAAAAACTATCTTAATTATATATGGTGCATGAGGTTAGAGAGAATTTATATAACTAAGTTATCCATTAGTATAAATTCTCTGATAAGACAATTTACAAATAAAGTAACACTATCAAGTAAATTGTCTATAAAGAGAGGTATTTTGCTTTTAGTTTTTGTAATTTTATTTATGCATTTTACAAGAGCTTATGTAGGCTTGACGCCCGCAGCATATAGTATTGATTTTCAGCCTAATCTAAAGCAGGTTTTTAATTTTAATTTTTATTCAGACGACCCTGAAATAAAGTTTAATATTTCTGTTTCTGGGGATTTTGCACAGTATGTTGAATTAAACAGGGATGAACTTTCTGGGTCTGGAAATGTTAATGTTCTTCTTAAACTGCCAAAGAATGTTGAAAAGCCGGGTGTGCATAGAATATATATTGCTGCTACACAACTACCTAAACCGGGACAGGGAACTTTAGGAATTGTTGCAAGTTTAAGAGGGATAATTGACGTTAGAGTTCCTTACCCTGGAAAATATGCTGAAATGGAATTTTCTGCAACAAATGCAAATGCGGGGGAGCCTGTTAACTTTAAATTGAAGATTTATAGCAGGGGAGATGAAGATATTGTAACTGCTTCTTATGTTGAGATTTATAATTCACAAAATAAAAAAATAGATGGTATAACTTTAGGAATAAATGAGATTAAATCCAGAGAAAATGTCGAGATAAATAAGGAAGTTGATACGAAGAATTATCCTGCAGGGAAATATAAAGCTATTGCTATTGTTCAATATTATGACAAAGAAGTTAAGGCAGAGGCGCCTTTTAGGCTGGGAGAACTATTTGTTGATATAGCAGATTATAAAAAAGAATTTGAGAAAAATAAGATTAATCCTATAACTATTGATGTTGAAAGTTTTTGGAATGACCCTATAGAGAATGTCTATGCAGAGGTTTCTATTTTAGGATATGAAAATTTAATTCCTGCATTTAAAACTCCTTCTGTTAGTTTAGGAAGCTTTGAAAGAAAGACTTTAGAGGGTTTCTTTAATAGTGCTTCAATTCAAGAAAATAAATTTCAAGCTAAAATAGTCTTGTATTATTTAGATAAGACTACTGAGAAAATAGTTGACTTAAGGTTTAAGAGAGAGATAAATTATGTTTTGATAGGAGCAATTGCAGGAGCGGTTTTGTTAGTTATAATAATATTATTCCTTATATTTTGGATAAGGAAATTGAAGAAAACTGTAAAGAGGAGATAAAACTAAAAAAGGATTTTAGAGGCAAACCAAAAAGCTTATAAGCAACATAGTATTTGCTACTTTAATTAGTAAATAAAGTAAGGGGATACGCTCTGTTGAGAAACAGAGCAGTAAGTTTCCCCAATTAAAATAAGATGAAAGTTTTGATTCTAATTGACGCGAAAAATTTTGAGCAAGGGGTCTTTAGCTTGTCTGAAACTAGAAAGGAGTTTAGGTTTATTGATTTTTATAAAGTTAGCAATTTTATTGTGCAATATCTAAGAAATAACTCCCAATATAGAGAATGTGAATTAAAACATTTAAGAACATATTTTTACACAGGAGAATTTACAGATAAATTAATAGATAAAATTCAAAGAACTCTGGATAAATCAAATAAAAACAAAGAAACAATAGAAAAGATATTGGAAAAGGCTAAGAGAGGCAGAGAGAAGCAGACAAAATTCTTTAAAATAGCAAAGGATTATTATTTCTTTGAAATTAGATCTAAACCATTACAATTTAGCCAATCAGATTTAAAGATATTACAAAAAGGAGTTGATGTTCAATTAGCGACAGACTTAGTTGATTTTACACATAAAAACATTTTTGATATAGTAGTAATATTATCTGGCGATATAGACTTATTGGAATCCATAAAAATAGCAAAAAATTATGGAAAACAGGTTATAATTTTTGGCAACGAAGAGGTTACTGCTGAAGAAATGAAAAAATATGCAGATTTATTTATTAATGTAAATAGATTTACAAATGAGCAATTAGATAAATTTACACACGTTTATACTGGAGATAAAAAATACAATGATAAAAATGAAAGATAGAAAAAATATGAATTGGACATTAATATTTGCAGCTTTAATTATTTTATTAAGCATAGTTTCTCTAGTTTTTTCTTTTATTAATTATTTAAATAAGCCAATAGAAAAAAGAGAGTTTGAAGTTAAATTTTCTGTTGAAGAAGGCAGGGCGGGGTTCGATATAAACGGCACTGCGCTGACATTTGGAATAATTCCTCCTGGGGGCGGGGGAACGAGAAAAATAGACATTGAGAATAAATATGATTTTCCTGTTAAAGTTAAATTTTCTATAAGTAATAATTTAGCTGATTATCTGGAATTGCCTGGAGAAATGTTTTTGGAAAAGGGGCAGAAAGAGACAGCAATTATAAATATTAACATGCCAAGAGATGCGGAACAGACTAATTATACTGGAATATTTAGAATAGAGTTTTACAAGGTAGAAAAATAAAAAATGAAAGTTTTTTATATGCCTGATTGTTATCTCTATGATGAAAAAGAGGGGGATTTTATTAGTTGGCATATTTTTTATATTATTGGTTGTATTTTTTATTTCACAAGTTTATTCTATTGAGGATATGAGTTCTATAAGTTTGATTATATTGCCCTCGAGTTTGCAGATATATATTCATGCTCCTTTGAATGAGACGATTAACATGGTAAATGTTGGATGTAATGGGCCTTTTATTGTTGAGCTAAATGTTTCTGCTAATTTTGATGTTGATTCTTGGTGGTATACCATTGAGGATTTGAAATATAACCAGGTACAAAGTGATGTTCCTCTTCCTAAAACTACTAATACAACAAGTGTGACAAACATAAGTGCATTTAGGTGGCAAAACAGACTAACTATTTTTGCTAATGAATCTACCGGCATTGTTGTAAATAAGAGCGTTGTTTTTTATGTAAATGTCTCAAATCATGCTCCGATTTTTGGGACTATTCCAGATTCCTTGTATGCGTGTGAATCAACTAATTATGATTATATCATTAACGCGACTGATTGCGATGAGGATAGTTTAACTTTTGGAGGAAGTAGTAATGATCCTTTCTTTATTCTTAGTCCGAATCCGAAAACAGAAGATATAATCCCTAATTTAGGAATGTTCGGGGAAAGCGAGATATTTTCTTTACCATTAAATAAATCAAATATTAATATAAATTACTCTCTTAGTGCGACTGTTACTGATGGTTATTTGATAGACGTGAAGAATGTTAATGTTAGTGTTATAGAAATAAATAATCCCCCGCAATATTCTGTTTTTATTCCTGGGGCAAATACTGTCTGGACGAAAGGCGAGAATAGTACTTTTATTAGAGAATTTAATGCCACCGATGTAGAAGACGGAAATCAAGATTCTGGGAACTTGAGTTATAATATCTCATTTTTAGGGACAACATTGTTTGGAATAACAAATCAAGGAAAAGTAAGCTATATAGGTAATATAGCACATTTAGGAAATCATTTTGCAACTGTTTGTGTTACAGATAAAGGAATACC
>Ga0209542_10011107_pt1 | contig 16056 bp, 16 predicted proteins | sample RifCSPhighO2_01_FD_184028 | JGI IMG/M metagenome (GOLD analysis project Ga0209542, IMG submission 184028) | Soil microbial communities from Rifle, Colorado - Rifle CSP2_plank highO2_0.1 (SPAdes) (version 2) | ecosystem: Environmental > Terrestrial > Deep subsurface > Rock core/Sediment ... | reverse complement strand
CTTTTCGCTTAGACTTAATGATATCCCTAACGCGCCGAGGATTATCATGCTTCCAGCGCCTATCTGGATGAGAGATAAAGTCTCTTTCAGGACTATGAACGCGAGTATGAAATTGAACACTGGGATCATCTGGAACAGAGGAACTACCGCTGACGCGTCAGTCATCTTGATGGACGCGTAATACGGGAATAAGTACCCTATCACGAGAAAACTGTTCACAGTTATAAGAAGCGCTGAGACAGGATCAATGCCAATGACTTCAGGCTTGAAAAGCAATATCAGCAGAAAGACAGGAAGCCCTATCAGGCCTGTGTAGACGACAAGAGTTCCGGAGCTGGACTTGAAATATCTGCTCACTAGGAATCTGTCGATGAAGACAGAGATTGAGAATAACAAAGGCGCCAGTAAAGCGATAAGGATCCAGTTCATGATTTCCTCTCTTTGCGTGGCATTAATCCCTAAAAATAAGTAGCCCCGCACGGATTTGAACCGTGGTCAACAGGTCCAGAGCCTGTTATCCTTGACCGCTAGACGACGGGGCTGTATTCTCTCAATAGAAGACAGCCCCTTTTTAAATGTAATTGTTTGTCAAGCTTTGTCCTGAATCATTCTTTTTTGCCGCCTTTACAGTCTTATCCAGCAGTTTCTTGCAACAGCATATGATGACGTCAAAAAAGTCTTCATTCAAAGATTCAGGACATCGCCAAATCCTCAGCAACATTTAAATACTGTACGGAGTATCCGTATCCTATGCTCAAGGACAATAATCTAAAGACGCTGACAGATTCTCATAAAAGATGGATATTCGTCATTTTCTTCGTTGCTCTGATAAGCCTTACGATCTTCATGATCAAAGACTTCCTTATGGCGCTGCTCACTGCAGGGCTCATCGCCTATCTGCTCCACCCATTATATATCCGTCTGATAAAGAGCGGAAGATCAAGGACTCTCGCCGCGTCAATATTAAGTTTGCTCAGCATAGTGCTGCTTGTGATGCTGGCATTCCTGTTCATGCCTCCGATGATAGAGCAGACGCAGATACTCTATCATAATTCAGACAGGTATATGGCGGCGACAGAGCAGTATTTCGCGAACAAGGTGCCAGTATTCTTCCCCTGTCCTGAGATCCCTACAGGCACAATCTCCTGCTCCCTGAATGAGATGCTCACTCCAGTATTCGAGGACGGTGAATTGCGTAAGCAAGTGGTAGAGATAACAAAGTCAGCGTCTTCTTACTTCACAGGAAGCGTCTCTCGCATAATCGGAGAGCTCGTTGATTTCTCCATCTTCATAGTGATATTAATCTTCGCGATATTCTATTTTCTTGACAATGGGACAAAGATAAAGCGTATCTTGATCGAGATAATCCCTCTAAAGGCCGCGCATAAGGACATGATAATCAAGAAAGTCCAGCAGACAGTCCATGCTGTCATTGTAGGCAATATAAGCATGGCTCTGCTGCAGGGTATTGTCGCGAGCATCCTTTTCTTCGCTTTCGGATTCCGCGCTCCTCTGCTCCTCGGGCTATTGCTCGCTGTCCTCGCGTTCCTTCCCATGATAGGTCCGACAATAATCTGGATTCCTGCGGCGATAGTGCTTCTTGCGGAAGGGCATCCTTTAGCCGCTCTGCTGTTCGCAGCCCTCTCAGCCACATTCCTAGGGCTTATCGAGAATTTCTTAAAGCCTATAGTGATCGGAGACAGGATGAAACTTTCTGCGTTCATAGTGTTCTTGGGAGTCATAGGGGGGATCAAGGCTTTCGGCGTCATAGGGCTATTCCTAGGCCCGATACTTCTTGCGCTCGTGACAACCTCGATAAAGATATACCGTGAAGATATCATCTGAAGATCGTACGGAGGGATCAATGGCTAGGATTGTGGTCAAAGAAGGGAACAGCCCTATAGAGATAAAAGTTGGCGGAGAGAGCAGATGGATCTGCATGTGCGGCTTGTCCAAGAATATCCCTTATTGCGACGGCAGCCATAAGAAAGTCGCTGATGAGCAGGAAGGCAAGGTCTACAAGTATCTGGATGACGGCTCTCGTGTTGAAGTAAAACAGTGATTGTTCTTGATCTCTTCTTGCGCAATGACTTATAGGAGGTAATGGTTTGGTTTTCAGGAAGATAGCTCAAGGCGCTGAAGCCGTGATAACTGCAGACTCGAAGATTGTCAGCAAGCAGCGCGTCCAGAAGCGTTACAGGCATCCGATGCTCGATATTCTTCTGCGCAGGCAGCGCTCAAGGCATGAAGCCAGGATGATGCAGCGTCTTCATGATATGGGATTCCCTGTCCCTGAAATCCTCTCTGTGGATGAGAAAGAGAGCGCTATCTCTATGGAATTCGTCAAAGGGAAGCTTGTGAAAGATTTGCTCGCGACAAACCCTTCAGGATTGAGCAGGGAGATCGGGAAGAATGTCGCCGCTCTGCATAGCGCTGACATAATCCATGGGGATCTTACCACTTCCAATATGATCCGTTCAGTCAAGGACGGCAGAGTGCATTTCATTGATTACGGGCTGAGCTTCATCTCTCTCAAGGAAGAGGACAAGGCTGTTGACCTGTTTATGCTGCGCAAAGGGCTTGAAGCGAAGCATTATGATATCGCCGATGACTGTTTCAGGGCTGTTGTTGAGAGCTATAAGAAGAATTATCTCAGATCAAGCGCTGTTCTTGAGCGGCTTGCGAAGGTCGAGAAGCGCGGAAGGCATAAGAAGCGCGCAGGCGATGTCCTGAATCCGTAAATGAAATTTCTTTGCCATCGCGCAACAGCCAGTTATGTAATCGCTGAAGTCAGAGAATACTTAAGCGACGGAAAAAAGAAAGGATTCAGCCAAGCGTGAATTAAAGATAATCTTAATAATCCTGCACATAAGACGTCAGCATTATCTGCGGAGAGCCTGCAGTCGTGAATTCCAAAGGCTTCTGCGGCTGCGCCAGAGCTTTCTTAGGCAATAATGGCATAACCATATCAGTCGCGTCTTTCGCAAGATCTCTCGACAGCCAAGCGCTGTCAAAAGCCAAAGTCTCTACCAGACAGCCCATCTCTGAGCATATGTTCGTCACTCTGTGCTTGGCAAGCTTGAGCGCCGCGACTGAAGGATTTTTTATAGTCTTAGTGGCGATCCTTACATTGTCAGCTGCCCTGACACAGTTTTTTGATGCTGTAGAGAATGCGTGAGAGATATTCTTAGAGAATTTTATTGCCTTATTTCTGTCAAAGAATGAGGTCTTCTGCTGTTCATTCAGCCCACAGGCTAAAATATCGTTATCCATATGTACACCCCATTTCTTGCGTATCAGTTGAAGGCACTATTTAAATGTTACGCTTGGCTTCGGAGTCTCTCTTAGAACGCCGTAATTGTTCCGGAAAATCAGGGCAAGAAGATATAAAGCTTATATTCTTTTAGATATTGATGGATGAGCGCATTCTATTGATAGCTTCTGTCGCCTGTTCGCTTGTCGGCATCGCAGTCCTTTTCATATTCTCAGGCAGCGTAGCTGCTGAAGAAAGCTCAATCTCTAAGATAACCGGCGGAGTGATAGACGGAACTGTCGCGGCTTCAGGCAGGGTTGTCAAGATAAGGGATAGCGGCAAGGTCTCTGTGATAGATATAGAGAGCGAGGACACTGTCTCTGTCGTGATGTTCAAGGAAGGCAATGAGCATATACTCCTCTCGAAAGGGGACAGGGTACAGGTCCGCGGCAGAGCTGGCATTGAAGAAGGAAAGGCGCAGATAATCGCGGATGAGGTCAGGGTTGTAGGGTGAAAATCTTATCATCTTCTGAAGCTAAATCTATCTTCTTTATTCTCATCAGACTTGACCGCTTTTGGATTAGGCACCCAGATATCGATAAGTTCGATGAGGCAGTAGAACAATGGGAAGAACAGTACCATCGCAAGAACGAACTGCCAGGTCACTGCCACAATGCCGTAAATAACTGGAGTGAACATGACAAGCACGTAAGTGACTTCGCGGATCCTTCCGTAGAATCTCACGAAATGTCTCGCTTTGATCCCGTAATATATTATCGTGAACCCGTAGATTATGACCAATAAGCAGAGGAAATACTTGAATACGATCATAGCGCTGAACTTCAGAGTTCCTTCTGTGAGCTGATTAGTGATATACCTCGCCCAGTCAATTCCTATTATGAGCGGCACAGCGCCGTTGCTTATGGCATTGCCGAAAGACGTTCCTCCTTTCTCCTGGAAGAATTCCGCAAAGAACCAGTTTATCCAGATAGGGATTATGATCCAGAGCATCTCTGGATTCTTCAAAGGGGAGATGAAGAGCAGGAGCCAGTCTATGAACAGGCTCCAGAGGAAGAGGAGTGTTGAGATGATCGCGGAAAGGAACGGCATAGTAAGTAAATATCTTGCCGCGTATTTAAATGTTTGTTAGGGCACTGGCAGGGTAGTTTAACTCAATTGTTTTTTGATGATATCTGATAAAGTATGACTTTTCTGTCTCACTATTTACCGAAAAGATTATATATCCCTTTGGTTATATACTTCGTAGAGAAAGAGAGCAATATCTTAAAATTTGACAAATTAATGGAGATATGACTCGCGTAACATCTTAAAAAAATAGTATATGTGATATAATGATAAATTACGAGGGTAAATGTTTGGGTAAAGCAGATGGTAAAGTTGTAATAGTCAGTAATAGCGTTGAAGAAGTTATGGCTACTCTTAAAAAGAAATATTCAACATGCGTGATTTCTATATCTTCTATACCGAAAAGCAATAAGATATTCATTTTATAAAGTGATTTAATGGTAAAACCGATAATTCTTAATTATATTGAATATCCTATAAGCCGTCAGGGCAGTAAAGGAGAACCGGCTTCTAATAAACCTATGTTAGAGATGCCTATCACAGAAAAAAGAAAGATAGCCTGCTTAATCGATTCAGGTGCGGATAGGTCAATATCTTTTAAGAACATAGGGGAAGTTTGGTTTGGCCTGAAATTTAATAAAGAAGATGAGATTGATAAGAAGATTTCTGGTTTTCATAGTTGTCCTGATGAGGGATGTGAGAAACATCCTGTCAAAGCACCTCAATATCTTAAACCAATAAGTTTTAAGATGGGCGGTAAAAATATACTCTTAAATGTTATTTGGATTGACAGAGGGCAGAATCTTGATGAAGACGTTTTATTTGTGTTAGGAAGAGATTTCTTTGATTATTTTGATGTTCTTTTCAAACAAAGAGAAGAGCAGGTATGGTTATATCCCAGAAAATGATTCCAGGCATAATCTCTATTGAAAATTGCATAGAGTGCAAAATTCTGTCATTTATGCGCAATCTTTCCGGTATTCTCTATATATTCCCGCAATAACTTCGCGGAACACAATCGTATTTCCGGAAATCCTTGGCATAATGATATTAATCTATTGTGCGCATACTTTATCATGCTCCTCTCCATTTTCCTCGCAATAGCTTTCGGCATCATTGCGGGAGTCTTCACAGGGCTGACTCCTGGCATCCACACAAATCTTGTCGCTGCGGTCCTTGTCTCTCTTTCTCCTGCCCTGCTGCATTACACAACCCCTGTAGTCCTTGCAGTGTTCATAATCAGCATCTCTATAACCAATTCTTTCCTTGACAGCATCCCTTCGATATTCCTTGGAGCGCCAGAGTCGGATACTATTCTCGGGGTGCTTCCAGGGCATAGATATCTGCTGAAAGGATGGGGTTATATGGCTGTGAAGCTCACTCTTGTCGGAAGCATCGGCGCAGTCATCATGGGAGTATTGTTCTTTCCCTTAAGCATACCTTTAGTGAAGATAATCTATCCTCTCGCAGAGCCAGTCATAGGTTATCTGTTGATCGGCGTCGCACTTTTCGGCATCTGGCAGGACAAGAAGAAGTTATGGGCGATATTCATCTTCTTCTTATCAGGAGTCTTTGGCCTTGTTGTCCTGAACATGCCTTTGCTCAAGCAGCCATTATTCCCTCTCTTATCAGGTCTGTTCGGAGTGAGCACTCTGCTCATAAGCCTTAATGGGAGCACTTCCATTCCGGAGCAGAAGATCGCTGAAGAGATAAAGCTCTCCCCATGGTTGACTCTCAAAGCCTTGCTTTCAGGGCAATTCTCAGGATTCCTGACAGGGATATTGCCTGGAATGGGGCCTGCGCAGGCGGCAGCGCTCTCAATGCAGATAACAAGGAATCTTGGCGATCACGGATTCATGATACTTAACGGCTCGATCAATATGTTCAATTTCATCTTCTCTATAAGCACGCTTTACGCTATCGATAAGGCGCGCAATGGCTCTATCGCCGCTATATCAGAACTGATGGACGCGGTTACTGTTCCGGACATAATCATATTCCTTGCCGCAATATTGATATCTGCCGCGGCGTCTGTCTATCTCGCGCTAAAGATCGCTCAGCTCTTTGCCGCACTCATGAACCGAGTGAATTACAAGATAGTCATCCTCAGCGTCATAGGATTGATAGTATCTTTCACAATATTATTGTGCGGCTGGCTTGGTATCATCGTGCTTGTAGTCAGCACATCTATAGGCCTTGTGCCCGCGATAGTCAAGACTGGAAGGACGCATGGCATGGCCTGCCTGCTCGTGCCTGTGATACTGTATTTTGTGATGTGAGGGGTGAATTTGCTGTTCTCTTAAGGCATCGCGTTCATTCAGTAAACTATATAAACCCCCTCCTGAATCTTCCTCGTATGGACGCTTTGATAACTCATTTCAGAAGGGGAAGGAATACCCAGCATAGTAGCCAGATGCTGATAATGGTCCCTAACACGGCTACCCGCGCGGCGGCTCAGAAGCTTGTCGGCAAAGTTGTCGTCTGGGAAAGCCCTTCAAAGAAGCAGATCAAGGGAGTAGTCCTCGCGCCGCACGGCAATAAAGGCATTGTCAGAGCCAAGTTCGAGACAGGAATGCCCGGCCAGGCTATAGCTTCTAAAGTCACAGTCCAATGATTTCTGATTTATTGGGTTAGCGTTGCTCTTAACCTCTTTTGGATCTTTGCTTTGAGTCTTTGCGTTCTAGTCAGGACTTCTTAATTTGGCATCTCTAATATAATCTTCAGAAAGATTAATATACCAACTGGACTATATTCCTAACAAAACCATTATCTCTATCATATAAATGTATATTCCAGATGGTATAGAATTAAATAAGTATATATTTTAGATTAATTATATATCCGGGATATACTTCTTCTCATAAGTATCTAGAGGATATATCAGTATATGCTAGTTTTTCGCGTAAACTTGGCGTATTCTTTGTTGCCTCAACATAATCTATGCCTGACTGGATCCTCTGCTCAGTCTACTATCACAAAAGACAATCTTTATATACTTCTAAAGAAAAATAGCTATATACCAAAGAAGAACTATACCAAACGGAATAGGAGTCAATAATTTCGTCAAAGAAATACCGACGGAGGCGATGTCCTGAATCGATAAATGAAAATCTTTTTGACGCCGCGCAACAGTAAAACAATGACGATTAGATATCCAGACTAAGAAAGCGGCGGCAAAAAAGGAACGATTCAGGACAGAGCCCCTACGAGAACAATAGACAGATTAAGAGAGGTAAGATGCGAGAGACGCTTGCGTTAGAGGAGAAATCAGAGAGTTCTCTAGCCAGAGTGCTGTCAAACACTCCCTCATTCTCAGCGGCGATAAAATCTGTCGAATCAGGAAAGAATTCACTTATCCTGGGGCAGAGAGGGATCGGCAAAAGCTGGCTCCTTAGGCAGGCAGCTTCAACGCTTCTGAGACAGAAGACCCATATTCCGGTCATCATTGACGCCGCGCAGGCGGTGACCTCTCCTGAAGAATTCGCTATCGAGCTGATAAAATCCGCTTATGCCTGGATCAATGACCTTTCTTTGAAAGATTATCGAACGCTTTCGCTAGGAAAGATAAAGACAGAGGCGCAGTCCAAGAACTGCCTTCAGGCGATCTATGACATCGAGAATGAACTGCAGAAGATAAAGCCAAATCATATGATCATAGTAGAGAGCGCTTTCAGGTTTGTTCAGGAAGCGGGGAAAGATTCAGGGAGCAGGATCGCGCTGATGATAGACAACTGCCACGAACTCCTGTCGTTGAACAATTATCCGCAGATAAGGGATATCGTCTCTACAATCAATAATATGCAGCTGAGGAATGTCGCAATTCTCGCCGCGACTTCAGACGCTCAGAGCGCGCGCGCAGAATTCAGGTCGTATGAGCGCATAGAGCTTGTTCCTTTAGACAATAAAAAGACTTCAGAACTTGTCTCTCTCACTGCTCAGTCTGCAGGAGTCCAGAGCTCAAAATCAGAAGAGGAGAAGATATTCCTGCTCTCAGGAGGAATCCCTCTCGCGGCAGCCGCGCTTGCCAGATCCCTTGTAGGATTGAAGAAAGAGAATGGCAATAAGAAGAATAAAGAGATTGAGAGCAGCGCATTGACTGAGGAGTTTGTCGCCAATGTCCTTACCCTCGGCAGAGAGCTCAACACAGGATATTCTTCAGCGCTCGCAGAATCCCTCAGCCGTGCGCGGGGCCAGAATCTGCTGATGAGCGTGCTTCGCGCAACAGCGTTCTCCAAAGAGATGCGCTTGAGCGATATCGCGCGCAGGATCTACCGCAGCGCTCCAGTCACTAAAAGCCTTCTTGAGCGCCTTATCGCTGTCGGTCTTGTAGTCAAGAACGACTCAAGATACCTTATCCCAGACCTTGCATTGAGGACGCTCATAAAGAATTCTCCAGCATTGAGCTGCGTGAGATCAGTTCCTTCAGAAATAATAAAAGACATTTCAAGCGAGCTCGAGAAAGAGCTAGGGGGTGTGGTGAATGGCTGACGCCAAAGAAACCCTAAAGAAAGCTAAGGACTCGCCCTGGACAATCATCATTGTTCTCATCCTTCTAGGCACTATGCTTTATGGAGGGGTGCTGATCAAGAAGGCTGGTTCGCCTGAAAGCGTTGCGAACGATGTAAGAGGATGGGTCAATGGCAAGCAAGGACAATTGAATAATATGCTTGCAGGAAAGCTTGGTGAGGTAAAAAAACCATTCACTAAGGAGGATATCAAGCCAATACTTATCAATGCGGCACTGGCATTCGCATCGTTATTCATCCTGCTACAGCTGAGCACTAAGGCAGCCACGCTTTTCAAGGTTGAGAAAGGCCACACTGCACGCGCAGTCCTTATGTACGCGATTCTCATAACTGCGAGCCTGACTTTAAGCTTCTTGTCAAAGAGGACGCCTTTCTATGAGATCCAAGGCCTCAGCTGGATCATCAGCGGCAAAGTGCTCCTGAATTATATGCTGATAGCACTGTTGCTGTATGTCATCGCCTCATTCACGCTGCTGAAGAGCTACAAGGATAACGCGCACGCGACATACGCGATCATAGCGCTCATCTTTGTCAGCGCGTTCTTCATCACAGGCATGATCAACAATCCAGGCAATACTCCTAACACGAACTTCATCTGGGAGCAGACCGGCAGTACTGCAAGCAGTCTTACTAAATTCCTCTGGGCAGGAGAGGGCAGTGATTACCAGTATACAACTGGCGCAAGCCTATTGCCGAAATACAGCATATTGAGGGGAGATCATCTTATAGTGTTCATCTTCGGAACAATACTCCTCATCTGGGTGTTCCATTCTTTGACTCCAAGTCTGGATAATAATAAGTATCATCTTACCTGGTGGCTTTCTGCCTTCCTCGCTGCGCAGATCGCGAACAGCGGAACAACCAAGCAGTCATTCTTCGTAATCATGTACTTCACAGCTCTATTGCTTACCTATTCAGCGTTCAAGAAGAGCATGGGGCAGGATAAGGCTGCCACTGCTGGAGCGGTAGCGTTCATGCTTGTCGAGACCCTCTCAAGGCTTATCGGCACAGGATTCTCTCTCACTGGAGGCAGCGAGTTTTTTGGCACAGGGACAGGAATAATCACTCTCTTCGTAATAGGTTTAGCTGTCTCATCAATACTAAGCGCTGGCAAGAAGGAATATTCAGCTGCATGGGAATTACGTCAGAGCGGCGCTGCAGACAAGCTGAAGAAAGGGAAAGGCTGGTTGCCTCTCATTTGGATTGCAGGAACAAAAGGAGTTGCGAAGAGCGAGAAAGAGAAAGAGGAGAAAGATAAGAAAAAGAAAGCGCTTGAAATCGAGATCCAGCAACTTAGTGATATGCTCCAAGATGCACAGAATAGGTATGTTCAGGTAAGCTCTCCGTATAGGAATCGGCTTGATTTTCTAGAACGCCGCTTGCAAGAGCTTAATGCAAATATGCGTCAGGTAGTGGAGGACTTCACATCCGGGAGAAGATCCTCTCGCGCAGATCCTGACATATTAGAAATGTGGAGAGAAATCGTCAAAGAACAGAAAGAATTGCATGATCAGATGCATCTCGAATTGACAGAAGAATGGGATCGCGTCGAGCATCTTGAGAATAGAATCCGTGAACGCAAGATTGAAAGGATGAAACTAGGATAAAGAAGGACACAATGGCAGCAATGAAACCAAGCGACATTGAAAGGCTGGATAAAGTCATGGCCAGAGGCATCACTGCTGTGCAGAATCTTTATGCTGTGTTCACTGAACAGACCTCTTTCAAGGCTCAGCAGGCAGATAAATTGCGTGAGTATTCATCCTATCTGAAGAATAGCGGAAAAGAAGGCGATGCATGGTTTACTACAGAGTTCCTCTCGAAACTTAAGCAATACTTAGCTGATCTAGAGACCAGGAGAGAGATATTTGAAGATCCCACTCTAAAAGATCTAAGGCCTTACATCAGGAAAGGGCCTAAAGCTTTCTGGGAAGAGACACTGTATCTCACACAGATAACCGCGGCGCTTGAAGCGGCGTCAGCAGGCAAAGGGCTTATAGAGCCTGCAAGCGGCACAAGATGCGGAACATTTTCTGAATTCATCGTTCTTGTTGAGGATGCGCTTAAAGGAAGATTCGCGGATTCATCCATAGCTTCGCTGCTCAACAGGCTTGAAGAGGATGAGCGCGCAACAATCACATTCATGCGCAATATCCTGCAGAAGAGAGAGGAAGCGCAGACGCTGTTCCCGGACAATGACTTTGAGAAAAGCAGGATATGGATAAGGAATGCGATAGAAGAAGGCCTGTTGACAAAACAAGGTTCTGAACTTGTCAATAAGATGCTTAAGACTCTTGATATCAGGCATCTCGCAAAGTTCGATGAAGAGAGAAGACGGCTGCGTGATCTTGCGGAAAGCATCGCGCATGATGATGAGAAATGGACAACTTTCTTCAAGTTCACAGCGCAGAACAAGAAAGGGATCATTGAGAAAGAGTTCAAAGAACAATTCGGAGATATGATCATTGCTGGCGAGCTGCATAAGCTTGCGCCTCTTGAACAGGACAGGAATGAAGCGCTTAAAAGGCTCACTCGCATAGCTGAAGGGATGTCTGACCAGTCAACTCTCAACAGAGTGAGAGAGAAAGGGATGCAGGCAATGATCGCTTTATTCAATGATACTCTTGTGAAGCTTAATGTTGAAGAGAAATGGCTTGTCAATAAGATGCAGAAATTGATCAGCAGCGAAGCAGAGACGCGCCTCAATAATCTTGCTGCGTTCAAAGAAAGCGTCATTGACACGCTCTCTAAGCGCGCAGACCGTATTGAAAGGCGTGATGGAGACATAGGCAATATATTCTTTGAAGGGGCAATGCTCATAGAGATGTTGTTCAAGATGATCCAGAATAATCAGCTTTTTTTGACGAAAATCGCGACTATGGGCGGACGGGCAAAAGACACTTCTGAAAGAATACTGAGTGAAGATAACGAGATAATATCCTTAGTGCAGGAATCGATTGAGATAGCGAGACGCAATGGCTTGTCTGAGGAAGAAGCCATGAAGCTGGGTGAGAGATCCAATGAATCGCCTCAAGATGTGATAAATGAGATCGTTGAACGTGATAGGAAATCCCCTTTCCTGAAAGAAAGCGATAAGACAGAGTTTTTCGCGATATACCAGCAGGTCAAGAGCAGACTTACGGATGAACTTAATATCTCTCGCTCAATCGATAAAGAACGTAATGCTCTGCGAGCTGAAGAAGAGCGCATCAAGGGAGAACTATTTAAAGATATCAGAGTGATCACAGAAAAGACTGAGGCTATCAGCAATGTCATTGCTATCATGGAGCGGGGAAGAGCAGAGCAGGCGAGAATAGCGCCTAGAGTTGAGGAAGAGCAGGAAAGATTGGCAGCTTAATGCAAGATAATCATATCATGGCAAAAAGAGATATAATACGGATAACATGAATCACACAATAAGAGGGCACAAATGAGCGATACAAGGAAAATGCTGGCTGTGGGATTCCTTATAGCTCTAGCGCTCATAATCCTTAATCTTGTTCAGGAATCAAGCGCTCTCTCTTCAGGAGCGGAAGGCATCACTGGCGCAGTCGTGTTCAACCCTAACTTCTACGGAATAATAGGCACGATGCAGAATCCTCCGATAATTCTTGATGTGCTCTTGTTCTTCACGTTGTTCTTATCAGTATGCTGGCTCGGCCTGCAGAAGACGTTTCCGGGAAAAGAGCAGCGCGGCGCGCTCATCATGCTGTGCGTCACGATATCTCTCATAATGACTATCGGATTAGTGTTCAATCCTGTGTGGCCTGTCAGTATCGCTGATCTTGGGATATTCATCATCATCTTCCTGATATTGATCGCATTGCTGCTCATCTATTCTTTAGTCTTGAAAGTTCTTGGAGGACAGAAGAAAGTCCTCTCGCTGCTGATAGCCATAATCCTTCTTGCAATACTTTACTTGTTGTACATGATATGGAAGAACGGATGGAACGCAAGCCTTGGATGGCAGAGCGCGTTCAGTTTCGGCCTGACAGGAGGGTTTGGAACTCTTGACTGGCTCAAATATCTTCTTGTCTTAGTTGCGCTTGTCCTCGCGTTCTGGGGACTTTTTGAGCTCGCACGGACGATACTCGGCAAGGATCAGCATGGTAAGACGCGTGATCTTGCTGCAGCGCTCATAGCTCTCGCTTTGCTCGGTCTGTTGTATCTGATATATCTCTTGGCAACCAATCAGTGGAGCTTCAGCACTTCTTTCGGAGGGTTTAATGGAGGCTATGGCCTCTGGAATAGCCTGAAATCATTGTTCACAGGCACTAATCTCTGGCTAGGCCTGCCAGTCATACTTGCACTGCTCACGATAATCTTCTGGATGATGCTTGAGAACTTCCTCGGAGAGACGCCTTACAAGATTGTCATCGCTCTGCTCATAGCGCTCCTCATCGGCATGTTTGGATTGTTCATAGCTACTGGCGGAGACCTTAGCAAGATAGGCATAGGGAGCGGCAAGATCACTGGAACTCCTGAAAAAGTTATTGCTGAGACTGGAGCTGGAGGCACTGAAGAGCTTGAAGTCTGCTCAGAATTCGCTGATCTCGTGTGCGGAAATTACAAATATGCAGAATTGGATTCAGCAGGACAATGCATCTGCGCAGAGCCTCCGAAGACTGTCGTTGAAGTCGCGCCGCTCGCCGCTTCATTGCTCTCGCTGAAGCAGGAGCAGAATGTGGCATGGAAAACCTCATTCGGAGAGAAGCCAGTTGATTATTCTAATGATGCCGCATGGGAACAGTGCGGTGATAAGTGCAGCAAGAACCAGGAAGGGATCAATAAGATACTCGCGGATAGCGGACTTCATGCAGGGCCGATTGAAGAATCTGAGGCATTGGCTCTGACAGGCATATTCAAAGAATGCCAGGCAAAAGGGACTTGTGAGAGTGAAGTTACTGCGTGGGAGAATGCGCGCATCATTCGGCTTAAGAATGATGATAACACAAAGAATCTTCCTGAAGTCAAGAACATGCCTGCATCAGGCTGGAAGTATGCTGGAGTCTCTGCCGCAGGACAAGAGCCTAAGAAAGAGGGTGGCGAGATTATTCCTCCTGTGGGTGAAGAACCAACTACTGCAAAACCCCCAATAAGTCTTGCTAAGCAGACAAGCGCATGGAGTAAATTTATCTCAACTGACAAATTATTCGGGGGAGGGGGTATAGGATTATTGATTGTCATCCTCTTGATAGCTGTATTTGCAGGCAAGAAAGAGAGCAAAGGGACAGCGGCAGTCAAGTCCGCATTGCTTTCAGAAGAGAAGATAAGAGAGAAACTTGAAGAATTAAAGAATAAGCTCAGTCCTATCTTAAGCAGGCAAGTTCCAGGACAGCTTATGAATGCCGATGACAAGAAGGCTATTGATGAGATCATCAAAGAATTGGATGATCTGGCGAAGATTCACGCAGCAGCGCCGGAATACGATGGCAAAGTCCTGTCTGAAGTGCGCGAGGCATGGAGACAGGCTAAGGGAATCTGATGATGGATCATTAAAGGGAAACTATGGCAGTATCAATAAGAACAACGCCGAAATTGGATGAATTGCTGGTCCGTCTAGAACGAGGTATAAGCTTCATATCAGGAATAAGGAAAAAGACTGGTGAGAATATCGCTTCAGCGCAAAGATTCTTGACGGCTGGGCAGCCTGATAAAGCGCTCGAGTCGATGAACAATGCGATTGAAACGCTTAATGAAACGATAAAATTAAGGGAGCAAGAGAAGAATCTCCTTCTTGAGCTTGAACAAGAGGAGAAAGAAGAACAGAAAATCTCAGGGCTTATCAAGAAAGGAGTTATCTCTCCTGAAGAGTTTGTCGAACTTTTCAAGCTTACAGGTTCTGGAGAGAGTGCTGGAGCGCTTGAGAGATTCCGCAATATATCTCTAAATCTATCAATCCATCATGCGGGGATCAGAGCGAGAGTCATCGCAGTTCGTATCGACGCTGTCGCGCTTGAAGGATTCACATTTATGGGGCAGTCTCTACCTATCCAGATCAATGTGAAGGAGATCTCTCACTCATTTGAGGAGAAAGTGGCTATTGAGAAATACCGCAAGCCTTTGCTGGACGCTGAAGAGATACTGAGGAAAGCGAAGCCTTTCGGCATAACGACAATGGAAGAGCTTGCGCGACAGATTGTGGAGAAGAAAGTCTCTTTTGAGGATCTGAAGTTATGGGGATATACGAAAGAAGAGTATAATGCGATACTCGCTTTAAGCGCGTGGGAGAAGGAAGAGCGCAAAACTATCGAGTCAATGCCTCGATTCAGCCAGCAACCTTTCAGAGAACAGGCTGGTGAAGGCATCCATAAAGTGATGTAAAGCGGTTTCTGTATCCTAACTACTTTTTCGTAGTGAAGACAGTAACATTTATAAACCAGAGATATCTTGCGCCTATCAGAAGCATCATAGGAGGCACAATGATCGAGGAAATCTTAAGTGGGGCGGCTATTGCCTGTGTAAGTGCAGGCGCAACATACCTTATTGGAGTTCGACCAGGAGTTCTCAACAAAGTTTCTCGCGCTAAGATAAGCGCAGGTGTCGCTGCTGGAGCACTTGCTCTAGGCGGCATGTTCTGCGGAGGAGCTTACTGGGGAAAGAATAGTATGCCTAATGAAACACGTTATTCTATTGAGAATGGCAGATTAGGGATCGAGGTAGGTCCTTTAGAGTCAAAGAATGGCGGCCAATTATTTCCAGGCCCTGATGGAAGCCCGTATAATATACGGATTGGCGATGGTCTTCCAGAGGATAAGATTGAGACAGTATGTGGAAGTCTTGGCAGCAATGGAAAGATTGAGGATATTGTCGTGTGCACTGCCGCAGGAAATTCTGGAAAAGAGCAATCCATATGCAAAGAATATGATAAAGTCTCTGGACTGCAATCATCTGGCGGGAAGAAGAAAGGCAGCGAGTTTGGATTATCTAAATAGTCACGTTGCTTTTAGAGGATGGTTAGCATCATGTTTCCGGGCTTGTAGCTGGCGAGACACGAGTTATATATGACACAAAAATTAGATCCATTTGAACCTTCTGACTTAGATAGGGCAAGAGTAAGGGACTCACTAAATCGCGCAGATGTTGATCTAGACAGAGATTTTAAGAATATGGATATTGAACAGCTTGCTTCTAATTATTTTAGAGTAACTCAAAATATAAACAATCTTATTCATGTTGAGGGAGGAGAGG
>Ga0209542_10011105_pt1 | contig 16057 bp, 21 predicted proteins | sample RifCSPhighO2_01_FD_184028 | JGI IMG/M metagenome (GOLD analysis project Ga0209542, IMG submission 184028) | Soil microbial communities from Rifle, Colorado - Rifle CSP2_plank highO2_0.1 (SPAdes) (version 2) | ecosystem: Environmental > Terrestrial > Deep subsurface > Rock core/Sediment ... | reverse complement strand
GCCCTTCAGGTGCTTGCCTTCAATGCGGTCATTGCCCGGCAAAATTGAGTCGGAAAACGGCACATTTACTCCTGCGTCCGCCGCGCCCTTCATTGCGGCAAAAATGAGGCCGCCCTTTGTGGCCGTATGCCTCCCAATGTCAAGGACAGCTTCCTTTACTCCCTTTTGGAGCGCTTCCTTTCCGCAAAGGAGGCCCGTCAGGTAAGCAGAAGGCGTATTGCACTTGCCCGGATAGCCCATTTTCAGGAGCGATTTGGATGAGCGCGTTGCAAGCACTTTGTCTCCTTTAAGGTCAAAATCCGCAAAAGCAACAACGACGTACCTGTTCGTGCGCCGGACGATCAGCCGGGTTTTCCCCGACTTCAGGTGGGCAAGCCTTTTGTTGTAATCCGTCCTGCCTTCCCTCCTTCGCCGGAAATGCACTGCAAATGTTGCGCCCGTTGCCTTGGTCATTTTATTCTTCAACCTGTTTTTTGGTCATTTTCCTTATGTATGAAATCAAGCAGCTGCTTCCTTCCGCGGAATGCGTTCCCGGAAACCATGCCGTAAGCCTTCCGGTAATCGGCAGATTCAAGGCGGAAGGAATTGTTCTTGAGCGTCTTCCTTAGTGCGCGCACCTTGCGCATCCACAATTGCTTGCGGGTAACGCCCGCGAATTGCGCGCCTCGCTTGGTTCCCTTTCCCCTGCCCCTTCCGGCTTGTTTCCGGCTTTGCCTAAAGCGCGCCTTCCCCCGGGAAATGCCCGCTTTGGGCAGCACAATTACCGCCTTTTCCTTAATCAAATTCCGGATGTCCTCAGAGGTAAGCGCTTCGGATGCACGCTTGGCATCAAGGATGCGGATCCTGCTTTCGCCCGCATTCAGCAATTTTGCAGCAATTCGCCGCACGGTTTTTACAGACATGTTTTATCACTAACTATTTCAGTTAAGCACTTTTATGCCCAGGGAAGCGGCCTTTTTCCGGATCAATTCCTTGCTTTTCTTCGAAAGCCCTGCCTGCAGCCTTAATAGGGAATTTTGCCATTCCGCCTTGTTCTTCTCCAGCTCGCCAAAGTTGCGGACAAGCACCTCCGCCTTCCCAAGCGGGTGAAGCCCCCTGCTAACAACGCTTCCCCTATAGCCCTTGTTGACAACCGCGCCCGCCCATTTCAATTTCTGGCGCTGCTTGCTGTCGATGCCGTGGGGCCTACGCCACTTGTCCTTTACGCGCTTTACCTTCCTTAGGTTTGGGCGCACGAATTTTGGATGCTTGACCATTCATTTCACCAATGATACTCAATAATTACTCCAGTCATTTCACCAGATAAATGCCATCCTGGAAAACCCTCCGGTCCTTCCCGGTTATCCTAACTGCCTGTATGATGTTTGCTGCGGTTTGGCCCACGCCGTCCTTGCTTGGGCCCTTGACGGTTATGTCCTGCCCGCTTACCGCAACTTGCGCCTTGCCTACGATATCCGCTTCCCTTGGAAGCTTCTCACCAAGGAAATTCTTGATGTTCACCGTCTGGCCCTTGACCTCGACGCTTATTGGGAAATGCGCGTACACAACCTGCAGTTTTTTCGAATATGCATTTGCAGCGCCCGCAAACACGTTTTGCAGGTGCTTTAGGACGCTTCGCATCATCGCATTCGTCTCGCGCCTCACTTTTCTCAAGGGGGTGATCTCTATTGCATCTCCCTTGGCCTCAACCTTGATTTTTTTCGAGTCGAAGACAACAAGGCTTTCCTCCCCCGAAATAGTGGCAAGGATCCTTCCGCTTTCCACCCTGACATTGAAATTTGAGGGAATCTTGACTTCCATAGTATCACTAATAAACGAATGCTATAAGCCTGCCGCCGATTTTAGATTGCTTTGCGCCCTTGTGGGACATGAGGCCATTCGAGGTCGACACGATGAGGGTGCCAATGCCCTTGGCGGGCAGGTACCTGCTTTCCCATTTGTCCCAATCCGATACCTTGGCAGAAAACCTTGGCTTTATCGCCTTGCACTTGTTGATCTTGCCCGAGAGCTTGATCGTGATCTTTCCCCCCAGCGAATCCTCGATAGTCTCGAAGGCCTCGATATACCCTTCCTCCTTGAAAATCTCGAGGATCTTCCTTAGGATTTTTGAGGGACGCCTGATGAGCGCCGTATCCCTGCCCTTCGTTTCCGAGACCGAAATTGTATTCAGCGCATCCGCAAGAGTATCAACCATCAATTTCACCCAAATTTCCGAAAGCCCAGCTCCTCAGCGTGCTCGCGGAAGCATTTCCTGCAAATGTAAAGGCCGTATTTCTGTATGAGGCCCCGGACATTGCCGCAAATTTTGCACTTCCTTGTCCCGCGGTGCTTGAATTTCAAATCAATGCTCTGCTTCGCCATCCCATCACCGATTATTCCTCAGAAGGAACCTCTACCTTGACCTTGTAACTGGTTACCATGAAATCCTTGGCCTCCTCGCGGCTGACCCGCTGCTTTTGCGGTATGCGGCTTGCCGATATTTTGCGCCTCGCAACACGCCTGCCCGCTTTTGCAAGGGTGACGCAAACGTCGAATTCCTTTATGCCGAATGCCACATTCCCGAACTTGTCAAAGCTCGATTCGAGGAGCGTGAAATCGCGCACATCCAGGGCCTTCCTTAGGACCGCGTCCGCTTCGGGGCCCCTCAAGGTGACCTTTGCCCCGATGTTGTCGCCCTTCCTGATCTTGAATGTAGGGTTGCGGTCCTTCGATTGCGTCATCACCGCCTTCCCGCCGGAGATCCGCTCCAGCAGCACCTTTGCGTTCTCCAGCCGTTCGCCCGGGGCGCCCACCCCGACATTCAGGGTCAGCTTTTCCAGCCGGACTGCCTGCATAACGTTTGCCATTTTTACCACAAAAATAATATATTTCCAAAATTCAACAGATGCGAATGAAAATTACGCACCCCATCGATCCTAAATAATACCCTAATTCATTTTCTTCTTCTAGCCAAGATGGAACTCCTTGACACAATGAGGGGAACACATTTCCCCCACTTGTGTCGCTTCTACCCCATTATTGCCCATAATCAACCCAAATGGAACTCCTTGCTTACCGCAAAGAGGTAATCCTTCCTTGTGATCAGCTCCTGATCGCCGACCTTGAGCTTTGCATCCGACGGCTGGCCACCGGGCTGCTCAATGATGTCAAGGAGCGTCCCAAGGGTGCCCGAATGCTTGCCGCGGTATATGTAGCAATTGCAGCCTTTCTCGAGCTTTAGGAATGTATCGACCTTGTAGTCCGGGATGGTTATCCGAACAGTGTCCCCGACCTTGAAACGGTCCTCCTCCTTTTCAATAATTATGTTCTTCCCATCATGCAAGTTCAGCTGGACCTTGCCTCCGCGGATTGGCGATTTGTTCACGATCCGGCATGACTTGAGCTTTGCATCATTTGCATCTATTTCAACTAGCCTAAGCTTGCCCTTGATTGTGAAAACCTGGTAAAATTTTCCAGCTTTCGGCATTGCCACAATATCCATGAGGCCAACCGCGAAATCCGCAACCTTGCGTACCTTTCCATCAACGACAATGTCACCTGCTGAAAGAAGGCGCTTTGCTTCCTTTAGGGTCCCGGCTATTTTGAGAATGTCGCGCAGGAGGACAAGAAGAGGCATGCTTTCGGCTGTGGCGTGGCTGCCCGGACTTGCCTTAATCAACCACAGTGGCCCCTTTGCAGCTATTGGCAGCATGGGGCTCCTTGCGAGCCTTTTCAGATGACGGTTATTGCCTTTCAATGCCATTTTTTTCACCAAATAATCATAAAATCAAACATCGACTTTCGCAGGAATTGCGCCGGAACTGGGCTTTGCCTCTGATTTTGATGCGCCTTGCGCCTTCTTGCCCTGCGGGATGGCCGTTTTTTGGGTTATTGCAGGCCCCCAGGTTTTTCCGGTTTTCCGGTGCTTTTCCTTCCGCTTCGGCTCATTCCACTCGATCAATATGCAGTTGGATGGATCAATGGGCGCAAAGATTTCCTTCCCGCCCTGCTTTTTTTGCAAGATCCCCTCGATGAACAGCCTACCCTCGATTGCATCGACTTCGGTGATCTTCCCTTCGGCCTTGCGGTGATCCCCGCGCACGATCCTGACCTTGTCGCCCTTCTTTGCCAGGAGCGCACGCTTCTTTTGCCGCAGGCGCAAATCCTTGCTCAGGTGGACCCGCAATAGCCGTTTCACCAGGTGGTTTGGCGCATGCATGAGCGCCTTCCTTTTCTTCCTTGGCTGGGATGTGGCTATTTTTGAGAATTTCATTTTTTTCACTTTCAAACTACTGATGCGGCAATTGCCACGACTTTCGGGAACCTCTCCGAGATCTCGCGTGCAACTGCCCCCTTGATTTCGGTGCCCCTTGGGAGGTTTTGGTCGTCAATCAGGACGCATGCGTTGTCCTCGAAACGGACGCGCTCCTTGCCTCTCCGGAATTCCTTCTTTTGGCGCACGATAAGCCCAAGTTCCTTCTTCTTGATCATGTCCGGCTTGCCTTTCTTGACCGAAACCCTGATGACATCGCCAACCCCAGCCGATGGGTAGCGCCTAAGCCTTGCCTTGATGCCGATGACGTTTATGATTTCGACTATCTTCGCACCGGAATTGTCGTCGCAGATGAGCCGGCTGCCCCTCGTAAGGCCCTTTGTGATCCGTGCGGGAACTCCCAACATAAATGATTGCACCAACGAATTCAAAAAATTTTTTAAAAATGAAACGAATGGAATTGGCGGAAAAATCCGCTTTCTCCTCAATCAATTATCTCACAATTCATTCGATGATAACGAATGCCTTGGTCTTGCTGCCACCTATAGGAAACCTAGGTTTCCTACTCGTGTCGCCTCTACCTTCCTAATTACCATATTCATTCAATGATAACGAATGCCTTGGTCTTGCTGATCTTCCGGCATTCCATGAACTTGATCATATCCCCCTCCCGGACCTTGTAGCAATCGGGGATGTGCACATGCATCTTGCTCCTGCGCTTTTCAAATCGCTCATATTTTGGGACGCTGCGCAGGTATTGCAGCTCGACAACAGCGGTCTTCTTGGTCCTGGCGCTTACTACCTTCCCTTCGAAAATGCGCCCCCTTGTTTTCAGGCCGCCATGGCGCGGGCAGCGCTCGTCAGAGCAAGATCCATCCTTGGGAGTGCTGACTGGCGCGCTTTGCACTCCTTGGGATTTCTTGGAATTTTTCCTCGCCTCTTCCTGGCGGGGCTTTTGCTTGACTGCCGGCGATGTTTGCGCCGGTTTGGTTTCTTCTGCCATATGATCACAATTTCAATTCCTTTGCAAGCCTCTTGGTCCTGTCTTCGGGCCTTCCGACTAGCAGCCCTCCATCCACTGCCCTCCCCCAACGGGGAAAGCGGAACGTACAGCTGGCTTTCGGTATCCTTTTCCTTCCTGAAGAAGTTGCGAGCAAAAACGAATTTCTGCTCTCGTCTATTATCCTGCCTTCCAATCCTGTAAGGCCTCTGCCGCTCGAAATTTGGACCCTTAGTTCCTCGCCAATCAATTCATCCAGCAGGAAAGCGTATTCCTTGCCCAGTTTCTTTCGCATAAGCGCAACTTGGATAGAAATTGCTAGCGTTGATCTGACAGGCCCATTGCGGCTTTCAGCCCCCAAAAGGAGGAAGTAAGCGATAACCAGACGCTCCTTTATTTATCTTAAAGTTGATTTAAAAAGGTTTCCTTGGGGCGCCTTGTATGGTTATGGATAATTGCGCGTTAAAAAGGATCCTTTGCCTTGGTTTATTACCAGTGAGTGCAAATGGCCGACATGCTGATTGGGATGCTGAAGCGGGGCGACATAAGCCACAGGGAAATCCAGTTCCTCCATCACCACATGGTCGATGTTGATGCCGCCATCCATATTCCGGAACATAAGCAGAAGGACATTGCCCGCATAGCAGGCAGGGAGCGGATAAATTTCAACGACCTTCTTCGCCGCGCAATTAAGGCCGACTTGATCCAGCAGAGGGGCGCTGCAATCCACATCAATCCCGAGGAAATTCGGGAACTGGCAAGGCTCGCCCACCTAAAGCAATTAAACATAAGTGATTTAAACACGGACAGGCAAATGGATCTCTTTAAAGGAAAGATAAATCCCCAAATGAAATTTTTTGATTGAACGCGAGGCTGATTCGAAATGGCCATGAACAAACTAATTATTGCCGGGCTCGTGATCGTGCTCGTGATCGGGGGGCTTGTGGTTTTCACATCATCGCTTCCGGGCGAATATGACAAGTTCGCGCAATGCCTTTCGAACAAGGATGCCACGATGTACGGCGCATACTGGTGCTCGCATTGCGCAAACCAGAAGAAAATGCTCGGGAACTCGTTCAAGTACGTAAATTATGTGGAGTGCGATTCTGCGGGCCCCAATGGGAAGCCCGATCTTTGCAGGCAGAAGGGCATCACCGGCTATCCCACGTGGATAATCGGGAACCAGACGTACGAGGGAGAGCAGAACCTGCAAACCCTCTCAGCCCTTACGGGATGCCCGCTCGTAGCAAGCTAATTATTTTTAAGGAAAGGGAATAATTCAATTAGACTAGAGGGCATAACGGATTCAAGCAGATAAGCTATCCTTTCCGGTATTTCCTGCCGAATTTCTCCTTGTGCTCCGGCTTTGCGCGCTTCAACTCCTCTTCCGGCAAGGATGCGACCAGCTCCCAGCACAACTCCAGGGATTGCTCGATTGTGCGGTTTTCGTACTTGCCCTGGGTCACGAACCTTTGCTCGAATGCGTCGGCAAACCGCAGGAATTTGCGGTCGCGCTCCGTAAGTGCTTCCTCGCCAACCACTGCGACAAGGTTCCTCAAATCGCGCCCCTCTGCATAGCTTGCATATACCTGGGATGAAATTCCGGCATGGTCTTCCCTGGTTTTCCCATCGCCGATGCCCGAATTCATGAGCCTGCTAAGGGAGGGCAGCACATCGACGCAAGGGTAGATGCCCTTGCGGTAAATGTCGCGGGAAAGCACAATCTGCCCCTCGGTAATGTAGCCGGTCAGGTCGGGAATTGGATGGGTAATGTCGTCATCAGGCATCGATAGGATCGGGAGCTGGGTGATGGACCCCTTCTTGCCCTTGATCCTGCCTGCGCGCTCATAAATCGAGGAAAGGTCGGTGTACATGTAGCCGGGATAGCCCCTTCTGCCGGGTACTTCCTGCCTTGCTGCAGATAGCTCCCTTAGTGTGTCGCAATACATGGTCATATCGGTAAGAATGACGAGCACTTGGTAGTCCTTTTCAAAGGCGAGGTATTCGGCAGTTGTCAATGCAAGCCGGGGAGTGATAAGCCGCTCGACTGAAGGATCGTTTGCCAAATTCAGGAATAAAATTGCTTTTTCCAAAGCGCCGGTCTTCTCAAAATCCTGGATGAAGAAGTTTGCCTCAGAATACGTGATGCCCATTGCGGCAAAAATCACGGTGAAATCCTCCTTTTCACCCAAAACAGTTGCCTGCCGCGCAATCTGCACTGCAAGGTCATTATGGGGAAGGCCGGATGCCGAGAAGATAGGCAATTTCTGCCCCCGTACGAGCGTGTTGGTGACATCGATTGTGGAAACACCGGTCTGGATGAATTCCTTTGGCTCAGCCCGGGCAAATGGGTTGATGGCATTGCCGGTTATATCCTTCTTTTCCTTGGAGATGATCGGCGCCCCCTTGTCTATTGGCTCCCCCGAGCCGTTGAATACCCTCCCGAACATTTCATCTGAAACTGGGAACCGCAGCACATCCCCGGAGAAACGTATCCGGGTCGCCTGCGTGTCGAGCCCCTGGGTGGATCCGAAAATCTGCACTGCCGCAAGCCCCCTGGAGGTCTCGAGCACCTGCCCCTTCCGCTTGTCGCCGTCGGGCAAAATGACTTCCACAAGTTCCCCATAGGCTGCTGCCTCGACGCCTTCAACGAACATGATTGGCCCGAAAATTTCCTTCACGGTCTGGTATTCCTTTATCATATGTTTCACAAAATGGTTTTTTTCTAAACTGGCATATCGTTCAGGACTATTTACCTAAATTTTGCCAACAATTGCATGCCTTTAGGGGCAACTTGCCCCCATCTTCTCCGCTTGAATTCAAAAAATACATCATTTATTGCTCATTTCAGGAATGCAGTATCGAGGCTCTTCATCAGCTCCGAGATTGTTTTCGACGCTTCGTCCTCCTTTTGGCGCTTTAGGAGCGAAATCGTGTGCTTCTCTTTCACGCTTGCAATCTTATCGTAAGGCACGTCGCGCTGTAGTGCTATGAGCGCATTGTCGTAGAAGTGGATTATGACCTTGAGCATTCCATACTGCTTCTTAAGGGAGGTGTAAACATCCACCTCATCGTACGAATTCTGCTGAAGGAAATCCTCCCGGATCATTTTGGTCACTTCCAAAACCAGCCGTTCCCTATCCGGCAGCGCATCAGAGCCAATCAACTGGACAATTGCCTGGAGCTCCGCTTCCTTTTGCAACAGCTGCATTGCCTTATTCCTTAGCTCGTAAAAGTCGGCCGAGACGTTTTCCCCATACCATGAGCGCAAATCATCCAAATAGAGCGAGTAGCTCTTCAGCCAATTGATCGCGGGGTAGTGCCTCCTCCTTGAAAGGTTGGCATCAAGTGCCCAGAAAACTTTTGTAACCCGGAGGGTGCCCTGGGAAACCGGTTCGGAAAGGTCGCCGCCAGGAGGCGAAACTGCGCCCACCAATGAAACGGAGCCGGTCCTTTCCTTGCTTCCTGTGGTTTTAACCCTGCCCGCCCTCTCATAAAACTCTGCAAGCCTTTTCGCCAAATAGGCAGGGTAGCCCTCCTCGCCAGGCATCTCTTCCATCCTGCCCGATATTTCCCGCATCGCCTCCGCCCATCTGGAAGTGCTATCGGCCATCATTGCCACATCATAGCCCTGGTCACGGTAGTATTCGGCCAGGGTGATTCCGGTGTAAATGCTTGCCTCCCTCGCAGCCACAGGCATATTTGAAGTGTTCGCAACAAGTACGGTACGGTTCATAAGGGGCTTCTTGTTTTTCGGGTCAACCAATTTCGGGAATTCAGTCAGCACATCGGTCATCTCATTACCGCGTTCCCCGCATCCAACATAGATGATGATATCGGCATCGGCATATTTTGCCAAATCTTGCTGATTGACCGTCTTACCGGACCCAAAGGGGCCAGGAATTGCCGCAGTGCCGCCTTTTGTAACGGGGAAGAAAGTGTCGACGATGCGTTTTCCAGTAATGAGGGGGAGCGTGAGGGGCAATTTTTCAGAATAGGGGCGTGGGATCCGGACTGGCCATTTTTGGGAGAGTGTCACATCCTTCCCCCCAATCTCGGCGATTTTTTCCGTCACGTTGAAATTCCCGCTTTCAATTGAGGCGAGCTTGCCCTCGATGCCGTTTGGGACGATGATGCGATGCTCGAGATCGATTTCCTGGACGGTGCCAAGGACATCCCCCGCCTTGAGTGAATCGCCCTTCCTTGCCTTGGGCTCGAATTTCCATTTTTTCTTGCGGTCAAGGGCAGGGACGGAAATTCCCCTCGCAATGAAATCGCCGCTCTTCTCGCGGATGGACTCAAGCGGCCGCTGGATCCCGTCGAATATGCTTGAAAGGAGGCCAGGCCCTAGCTCGAGCGAAAGGGCGGCATGGGTGCGTTCCACTTTCTCCCCGGGCCTAAGGCCGGAGGTTTCCTCATAAACCTGGATTGATGCGCGGTCATACCTAAGGGCTATGATTTCGCCCATAAGCTCGTTTTCGCCCACTTTCACGATCTCATTGATTTGGGCCCCCAGCATGCCAGTTGCCTGCACGACCGGGCCCGAAATCTTGGATAGCACCGCTCCATTGGAAGCCATAACTGAACCTTTTTTTACCCGTTCCTTGAGCCCTGCACCTTAAACTAGCCTGAAAAGGGTGTTGGACGATATCAGATGTGAGATATTTAAATGGGAAAAACATTTTTATACATATTGTTGTAAGTGAGCCCTGATGCGGATGATGCATTGAGGTTTGCCGCCGGCCCAATTGGATGCGGCGTATTAAGCAAACATCCGCTGACGATGATGTTCTATGATCGATGCACACTGCCACATAATGCACGAGCAGTTCAACCAGGACCGGCACGAGGTGCTGGCTAGGGCTAAAAAGGCGCTGGATAGGATCGTTGAGACGGGCGGGAACCTGGAGCAGAATGAAACGACCCTTTCGCTTAGGCGCCAAAACAAGGATTTCGTGTATGCGGCAATAGGGCTTGCGCCCCATTACGCAACAACAGCAAATGCTAGGGAGGAATTTGAATTCATCGAGAGGAATGCGGAGGATGCGATCGCAATTGGGGAAATTGGCCTCGAATACCATTATTTTCCTGAGGAGAAGGATAGGGAAAGGCAGCGGCAGGTTTTCCGTGAACAGCTGATCTTGGCAGAAAAGCTCGGGCTTCCGGTGGTGACCCATTGCCGGAAGGCCTATCCGGACCTTTTCCTGGTCCTCAAGGATTTCCCCATGCAAAAGGTGATGCTCCATTTTTTCAACGACGCAAAATTCGCCCAGGAGGCCCTTAGGAGGGGGTATTATTTTTCCATTTCAACATTGAAGAGCAAGGACGTCGATAAAGTTATAAAAACAGCGCCCCTAAATAACCTCCTCTCCGAGACCGATTCGCCATATTTATGGACCGGGGGAAGGAATGAGCCCGCAAACGTCAGGTTTGCGGTCGAGAGGATTGCGGAGCTTAAGGCAATTCCATTGCAGGAAGTTGAGCATGCGCTCATGGCAAATGCGTCCAAATTTTTTGAGGTATCTTTCTGAATAGGGGGAGTGCTGGGGCGGATGGACAAATGATTGTTTGCATCCAACCAATGAAAATATTCTTGGTGATCTGAAAAATGGCAGGAAAGGAATCCGTACGGCCTACAAGAATGGAAATGCTAAACACCAAGTCCAAACTTTTGCTTGCAACAAAGGGCCACCATATCCTAAAGCAGAAGAGGGATGCACTGGTCCCGGAATTCTTCAAGATAGTCAAGAAGGCAAAAAACCTCCGGGGGGAGGTGGACGCGGAAATGGCCGCGGCATTCAAGGCGCTTGCGATTGCAAAGGCATTCCATGGCGACCTATTCGTGGAAACCGCGGCAATAGCCTCAAAAAAGGTGCCGGAAATCGAAGTCCATACCCGGAACATCATGGGGGTCAAAATCGCCGAAATTCGCGGGATTGATGTGCGCAAGGACCTCGAAGGCAGGGGCTATAGCATCCAAGGATCATCCGCAAAGTTCGATGATGCGGTGGAGCATTTCGAGAAGGCGCTAGACCTGATAATTAAGCTCGCGGAATTCGAGACCGCGCTGCGCAGGCTACTTAGGGAAATAGAAAAGACCAACCGCAAGGTGAATGCACTGGAGTACAACATCCAGCCGGACCTCAAGGAAACCATCAAGGAGATTGCCGCGCACCTGAACCGGCTTGAGAGCGAGGCATTCTACGCTCTGAAAGTGACAAAGAAGAAGCTTTCAAAGGCCGAGGAGGCCGCCCAAGCAGCGTAATGATTGCTTCATTTTTTCCTGATTTATATTTGGCGGGAATTGCTCCCAATAATGTTGTTCAAAACCAACCCGGTCTCATTTAATCCAAATTCATTACGTATTCAATTAAGATCATAATTCCGCTAATTTTTTACCTTCTGAAAACGCGAAGATCCCCGCCACAATTGTTGGGATCCAGATCCGAACAACATTCCAGAGGAGAAGTCCAGCCGCTACAAGCGATATCCCTGCTGAACCGCCGAGGACAAATATCCCCACCAGTTCCGTGATGCCAATCCCCTGGGGGACAAATAACGCTTTTGAGGCAAAAAAGAGAAGTATGAACACCAGGTAAGCGGTAACTAAATCGAGGGGTATCGAAAGTGCATAAAAAGCAAGGTAAAACGAAAGGAACTCGAATGCCAAGGAGAGGAAAAGGAGTGCAAGTATTGACTTATCCGGAGAGTCGATAAACCACCGCAATTTTTTCGAAAAATCGCGGATATCCTCCCGGCGAATTTTCCGCATGGAAATGGTCGAAATCAGGATGGAGGCATAATTCCTGGTCAGGAAATAGAGCCCAACGAGCATCAGGATTGGTATGCCAATTCCAAAGAGTATACTGCCTTCGAGTTGAGAATGATTGAGTAATAGCGCCCCTACGCCAAGGGAGGAAAATGCAAGCGCGATCCAGATTTTATGGAATTTGGAAGCAAAACTGGCGGCAAATCCGTCTACGAATTTCCTGCCATTTCCCTTCGCTAAAACCCCCCGGAGGAAATCCGCGCCAAGGCTAAAGGGGGTAAGCCCCCCAAGCTGCGCAGCAAAACCGGCCTGAATCGAGGCAGGCGTATCCAACCTTATGAATCTGCCCCACGCGACATTCCAAAATGCAATGGAGAGAATGTAGAGAAGGGCAGAAGCTACCCCCACGGCAATGTTTATTTCATCCATGTGCTGCTCGCCGTTGAAAACCTTAAGGAGGCCGTAGATTACCGCCATCAGTGCAACGGCAAAAAGCACGGTTCCCCAATTTATCTGCTTCATCTTTTCCCTTTTTTGAAATATTCCTTGAGAGGGTTCCAGTAAAAATCTATCCATCCCTGTTTCAGATCTCCCAATAGCTCGGATGGGACATCCGCCTGCATAAATTTGAGCAAGGTGCCTTTGCCTTTTGCATAAAATGAAAGGATTACCTTGGACGGTTTTGCACCCTTTGGCCAGTTGGTAGTTTGCCACTCCTGCACGATTTTCTTCCCGCGGGCAAGGTCCAGGTTCCTGCCAAATGAGTACCCATCCCAAGTGGAGAACTTTCCGCCAAGCCTATCAGTCCCGGCTGCCTTTGCACCCGTGAATTCGGAATGCTTCCTTGGATCGGCCAGCATATCATACACTTCGGCAGGGCTTGCCGGCAAGAGAACCTCCTGAACTATTTTGTTTTTGCCCATTTCTCCACCCCCCTTCCGCTATCTAACCGATTAGTAAATACCATTATATTAATAATCCTCTTTTCCCAAATGGTTCCGTGCGGAGGTCGCCTAGTGGCTATGGCGGCAAGCCTCTTTTTCTTTTCAAAAGAAAAAGACCCTTGGGAGAAAAAGAAAGTCTTTTGCCCTGGAAACCAGAAATTGAGGTACGCAAGCCTGCTAATAGGTTGCAGCTAACAGATAGCTGTTGATGAGTAATCGTCGCGTGGGTTCGAATGCCTTGCCCCTTTCTTTTTTTCAAAAAGAAAGTGGCGGAAGGCGCCGCTGGAAAGAAAGCCCGACTGTTTTTATTTATCCAGTAGCGCATTGCAGGAAGTCCCACCCTCCGCGCTTTATGATCCCTACTTCGGGATAGAAAAGATACCTTTAAAAGTGGCTAATTCGTCATTTTTTTTGGAAAAATTATGCAAAAAAAAATTAATTGGTTCGACGCTCTAAAACCCACGAAAAACAGGCTTATTATTTTTACCTTTTTGCTCGTTATGTCCGGTGCTGCGTTTTTAATGTTGTTTTCGGGTTTAACTGCTATTCTTGGCGTAATAGCGGGAATATTTCTTTTGGTTCCCATGGGCATATTCGCATTTCTGAATCTGTATGAAAGCCCGTTAAATCTTTTCCCATTATTTATTGCGATAGAAATTATTTATCTTTACCTGATCGCAGGCTTTTTGGAGAAATATTTAGAGGAAAAAGAAAAAACAAGGAAGGGTATGTTAATATTCTTCATCATTTACGTGGCGGTTTCAATTGCATCAGTATACATTAGAGGCCAAGATTTCCAGAATCAGATGAACCGGATAAAATACCCTACTTTGCAAGATTGCAAGACATATCTTATGAGCGCTTCGACATGTGTGAATTCAACAAATGGCAATTGGAACCCCATTGGTTGCGGTAAAAATGGATGTTTAGCGTCTGATTACGGAGTTATTTCTTATTGCCTAAGTGATGGAAATCCTTTTGATGGGACAAATTGGAAAATCGATGAAACTCATTTTTCCTGCGGAACAAGGCCTTATTGATTTTTCCCGCTGTAACAGCTAACTTTAAGTCACATCCACCCTCCGCGCTCATTCTCTTTGGATTTCAGCGGCCGCCTTGGGGACGGCTTTGCTGACCGCATTGATGACACGCATAAGAACCGGCTCCGGCGCTGCAGCAAGCCGTATATAATTATCATAATGGTCGCGCCTTCCTCCTAGGAAAGTCATGGACCTAAGCCCATGGTCTTTCAGGTAACCATCCGGCACATGCCGTATCACGTGATCCATGCTCAATCCAGGAGGTAGGTCAAATGGCGTTCCATGGAAGCTGGAAAATACGGATGTTGCGTACACGGTATTGCGCGGACGGACGAATCTAACAAGCCCGCCGATAGTCTGCAGGAAGCGGCCCGTATCGTGCGCTTCCCTTGCATACTTTATCTCCATACTTTCATGCTTCCCAGACAGGAAATCGACTCCCTCCTTTAAGTCCTCCAGCATGAATGGCCGGGGGCTTGTCCTCACATCGGAAATGGCAAGAGCGGGCTTGCTCCAGAGGATGCCACCCACCTTTTGTTCCGGAATCGCCAGCGCCTTTGATGCAGACCAGACGACAGCAACCTTTTTGCCATTATTGTTGGCAAAGCTGAGGATGTCATGAAGCATCTGCCTGCGGCCCTCAACAATCCCCTCGTTGCCGAACTGTTGCACCAAAGTATGGTCGAATATCAATAGCTTGTCCTTGTGGAGATGGTGGATCAGATCCCGCCACCCTTTCCTTGTGAGCTGCTGGCTTCCAGGATTGGTGGGATTTGGGAAATATACTATCCCCTCGCCGGGTTGGCTGATCCTTTCCCTCAACGCCAGATGGTCGTAGGCCAAGGCGCCATTTTCCTCCCTGATTTCGGGGATGGTTTCAAGCTTGAAATTTTCGCTAAGCTTTGCCTCGCCAAGCGGCCGCCAATAGGTCATTTCCATCATCATCAACGAGGGCCTAGGCGTACCTGAGTGCCTAAGGAAATCAAGAAGTATCTCCTGGAAGCCGCCAAATCCGCCCTGGGAGAGCTCAAAACCGAATTCCTTGCCATGAGTTAGGTCAAGGTAATGGGATATGCGGCCGTATTGGCGGTTGACATCCGGATTTTCCCCTGATTTGAAGTGGATGTCACGGATCGCACCGGTAGGAACACGCGTATTCCCAAATGCTGCCCTTGCGGCCTTTGCAAAGTATACCCTCCCGGCAAGGGATGCATGCGCTGAAAATGCGCCGGGATTTTCTAACCACTCATTTGTTTTGGGATCTTTTTTGCCGGCATAGGCAAACGGGCCGCTTAGGAAGAGGGAGCCAAGGCCCTTGTGGTCGGCCAGGACTGCTATATTCTTCCCGCGCGACCTTGCAAGGGTGGTCAAATGCGAGATGATCTTTCGAGCGTCCTTAAGCTTATTTGGGCCGCTTGCGGCAAGAGCACCCGAAATATCCACTATAAGCACTGATTTTGGATGCATGTTTTCCACAATGCCCGGTATGCTCAAATAATCCGCGGGATCTTCTGAGAGGCGGTAGTAGCCAAGGGCATTGCTTGCCATCTGTCTTTTGAAATCAGGGGCGTGGTCAAAATGGACGCCGAATTCAGGGGGCACATCGGCATTCGATACCCGCCGCAGCACAATCCCCCTTTCGGTAGCATCGGCAAGATTGGCGGCGTGCGCAAGATCAAGCCCCCTTATGAGCTCGTGGGTAAGCCCGGCAGCAGCATCAAAATCAATGCCCCTCCTTGAGCGTTTTAACTTTGCCAAACGGAGGAGACGGCCCGTTTCCCTTGCATAATTCTCAAACATGCGGCTGTAATTCCTGCCATGCCCGACATCGTCCACGCGCTGGAGCCTGTGCACCCAATTTTGGAACCACATGCCAGAGGCCTTGAAGATATTCGCCATATGGAAAAAAAGGGAAATTAGATTATTAAACCGATTAATTGGGGGCTTAATAATCGGTTATAAATTCGGCAAATTAAGTTGAAAATAATCTATTGATAAATGCAGGGAGGACGCATTGGATGGAGGAATGAATCACCAAACATTACACAGCTA
>Ga0209542_10011104_pt1 | contig 16058 bp, 18 predicted proteins | sample RifCSPhighO2_01_FD_184028 | JGI IMG/M metagenome (GOLD analysis project Ga0209542, IMG submission 184028) | Soil microbial communities from Rifle, Colorado - Rifle CSP2_plank highO2_0.1 (SPAdes) (version 2) | ecosystem: Environmental > Terrestrial > Deep subsurface > Rock core/Sediment ... | reverse complement strand
GCGCTCGCGGAATGGGTGCCGCCGCCGGGGAGGATGCGCATCATAAAGGGGATACGCGGCTCGACCATCATTGATGACACATACAATTCCTCCCCGGTCGCCGCCCTCGCGGCGCTTGACGCCCTGAAGGAAGTCAGGGCCGAGAGGAAGATCGCCGTTCTCGGCGACATGCTTGAGCTCGGTAAATATTCCGCCGAGGCGCACCGCAATGTGGGAGCGCGCGCGGCCGCGTGCGCCGACCGTTTTATCACCGTGGGCTTTCGCGCGCGTGCGGCGGGGGAAGCGGCGCTCGATGCCGGTATGCCGGAAGCGAATATCCGCGAATACGAACACGGCGAATCACAACGCGCCGGAGAAGAGCTCCGGAGCGAATTGAAGGAAGGGGACATCGTCTTGGTCAAAGGCTCGCAATCCATGCGCATGGAGCGCACGGTCCTCGCACTCATGGCGGAGCCCGACCGTGCCCCTGAACTTCTGGTGCGGCAGGACGCGGAGTGGCTACGAAAGAATTGATCGCTCTGATTCCGCCAACCTTATTCCACCATTCGAGCGAATTAGAGGAGGCTGATCAGCATACGCGCCGGTTCAGGCACCTCTTTCGAGAGTCGGTAAAACATCTGAACACTTCTCTGTTCACGCTCAAGAATATCTGCCGCGACCAAAAGCCCGAGATGCTTGGAAGTAGCCTTGATGGAAAGGGGAATCGAGTGTGCGATATCGGTGACAGAGACCTCACGATGCTTCTTGATGTACCTCACCATCATAAGCCTCCGGCGGTTCGCGAGCGCCTTGATGGGGCGTTCTAATTTGCGTACATCAATGTCTGCCATACCAACAATCTACCATTCGAACGAATAAGGGGCAGGTGCTGTGTGCACAGTTAATTTTCTTTGATAAGATGGCGACGATGGCTCCATCGTCTATCGGCTAGGACACCGCCTTCTCAAGGCGGGAAGCGGGGTTCGATTCCCCGTGGAGTCACTTAACGATTTTCTTTAGAAAATGCTCGTGGAAGAGGGTGGTGGTCAATTCGGGGTGGAAGGAGAGGGCAAGGTAATATTTTTTCTTCGACTCCTGCTCGCAGGCGATTGTCTCGCCGTCATATTTCGCAAGTACCTGTACACCTTTTCCAACTTTTGTTATCCGCGGCGCGCGGATGAAAATCGCGTGCAGGGGGCCGAGCACCGTCTCGATGTCCGCTTCGAACGACTCGCTCTGCCTGCCGTATGCATTCCTCTCCACCGCGATATCCATGAGTCCGAGTGTCTCCTGGCCCGCCATTTTGTTGCCGACCTCTTTTGCGAGCAGTATCGCTCCGGCACAGGTCCCGAAGATATTCGGTATTCTTTTCATGTCCTCGAATATTCCTTCTCTCCGGCAGAGTTTGTAGAGCGTCGTGCTTTCACCGCCGGGGATTATCAAGCCGCTCAATCCCGCGATATCCTGTTTTGTCCTGACCGGAACGACCTCAATATTTCTTTTAATTTTTTTGGCGGCGGCACGGGTAGCTTCGAGATGTTCCTCCACATCGCCTTGGTAGGCGAGCACTCCTATGGTGATGCGTTCACTCACATTATGTACCGCGCTCGGCGAGGCGGGTCGCCAATTTCGAGATCTCTTGTCCCGCCATTGCTTCGCCCAAACCTTCGCTCGCGGCGGCGACCTTCTTTGCGTCATTGAAATGGGCGACCGCATCCACTATCGCGCGGGCGCGCTTGGCGGGGTGGCTGCTCTTGAATATTCCCGAGCCCACGAAGACGCCGTCGACCCCTAATTGCATGCAGAGGGAAGCGTCGGCCGGCGTCGCGATGCCGCCGGCGGCGAAATTCACGACGGGCAATCTTCCGAGCTTTGCGATCTCAAGGAGGAGCGCCGGCGGGACGCGGTATTCCGCCGCCCTCTCTTTTATTTTCTTCAATTGCTTCTTTTTCAAAAAGTTCTGTAATTCCGCGATGCCGCGCTTGACCGCGCGGATGTGCCGGACCGCCTCGACGATGTTCCCGCTGCCCGCTTCGCCTTTGGTGCGTATCATCGCGGCGCCCTCGTTGAGCCGGCGCACCGCCTCTCCGAGGTCGCGCGCACCGCAGACGAAGGGGACGGTGAACACGGTCTTGTCGACGTGGAATTCCTCGTCGGCCGGCGTGAGGACCTCGCTCTCATCGATGTAATCCACCCCCAACGCTTCGAGTACCTGCGCTTCGGCAAAATGGCCGATGCGGCACTTGGCCATCACGGGGATGGTCACCGCTTTTTGTATTTTCCGTATCATTGCGGGGTCCGACATCCGTGCGACGCCGCCGTCCTTGCGGATGTCCGCCGGCACGCGCTCCAGCGCCATGACCGCCACCGCGCCCGCCTTTTCTGCTATTGTCGCCTCCTCCGCATTCGTGACATCCATGATGACGCCGCCCTTTTGCATGCGCGCCAACCCCGCTTTCAGCGAGAAGGTCCCTTTTGACGATCTTTTGACCACATTCCGCGTATTCATACGGACGAAAGTATACTGTATAATGCCTCGCATGTCACAAATCCTCGTATCGGGTTCTCTGGCGTACGACCGCATCATGGATTTTCCGGGTCTCTTTAAGGACCACTTCGTCGCCGACAAGCTCCACAACATCAACGTGAGTTTTCAGGTCTCCGATCTCTCGGAGCAATTCGGCGGTACCGCGGGCAACGTCGCGTACAGCTTGGCGCTTCTCGGAGAACAGCCGAAGATCATCGGCACGGTCGGTGCGGATTTCGTCCGCTACCGCACATGGATGGAGAAATTCGGCATAGCGACCGGCTCTATCCGCATCTTCCCCGACAAGCCGACCTCGGCCGCGTTTATCATCACCGACCATGCGGACAACCAGATCGCGGCATTCCATCTCGGCGCGGGAGGGGAAGCGTACGGCGGCAAAGTCGAGACGGATCACGTCCCTCTCGCGATGGTCTCGGCGGGGTGTGTATCGGATATGGTCTTTTTGCCCGAGCGGTACCGCAAGGACAAGGTGAGGTTCATCTACGACCCCGGGCAGGCGATATCCGCGCTTTCGGACGAGCAGCTACGCGGAGGCTTGAGCGGGGCGGAGGCTCTGATAGGTAATGACTATGAGATCGGGCTTGTTCTGAAGAAAACCGGATTGACGGAGCGGGAGATATTGGAGCATGTGCAGACGCTCGTCGTGACGCTCGGCGAAAAGGGTGCCCGCATCATCACGCGCAAAGAGGAGATACAGGTCCCCGCGGTTCCGGTCGAGAATGCTATAGACCCGACCGGTGCGGGTGATGCGTATTGTGCGGGATTCATCAAAGGCCTGCTTGCAAAATTCCCGCTCGAGATGACGGGCAAGTTTGCGAGCGCGGTCGCATCCTATGCGGTCGAAAGCTACGGTACCCAGATGCATCACTTCACTATTCCCGAGGTCGCGGAGCGCTATGAGAACGCGTATGGTGACGAACTGCCAAAATTGTGAGCAATCGTGTATATTGTTGAGATGGAATCCGATATTAAAGATAAGGGTCTGGCGGCCGAGGGACAGCAGCGTATAGAGTGGGCCGAGCGCGACATGCCGGTCTTACGGCAGGTCCGTGCGCGATTTGAGAAAGAGCAGCCTTTCAAGGGTAAAACGCTGGGGGCGGTACTGCATGTCACGGCCGAGACGGCGAATCTCATGCGGACACTAAAGGCGGGGGGCGCGAATGTATTTCTCTCCGCCTCGAATCCGCTCTCGACGCAAGACGACGTCGCCGCGGCACTGGTCGGGATCTATGACATCCCGACATTCGCGATAAAAGGCGAAAGCAAAGAAACATTTTTCAAACACATCGAAGCCCTCATCGCACAGAAACCGCAGCTCACCATGGACGACGGTGCCGACCTCGTCTCGACCATCCATCAGAAACACTCCGGACTTTTGCCGGATATCCTCGGCGGTACCGAAGAGACGACGACCGGCGTCATCCGTCTGCGCGCCATGCACCAGGCGGGTGCGCTCAAGATGCCGATAGTCGCGGTGAACGACGCGAAGACGAAAAATCTTTTCGACAACCGCTACGGGACGGGCCAGAGCACGCTCGACGGCATCATCCGCGCGACCGATGTACTGCTCGCGGGCAAGACCTTCGTCGTTGCGGGCTACGGTTGGTGCGGCAAAGGACTTGCGATGCGCGCGAAGGGGATGGGCGCGGGGGTTATCGTGACGGAAGTCGATGCGGTGAAAGCACTTGAAGCGGCGATGGACGGTTTCGTAGTGAGCACGATGGACGAGGCGGCGCCGGCCGGTGATATTTTCTGCACCGTCACCGGCAATATCGATGTGCTTGTCGGGCGCCATTTCAAAGCAATGAAAGACGGTGCCATCGTGTGCAATTCGGGTCACTTCGACGTGGAGATAAATATCAATGACCTGAAGAAGGCGGCCGGGGCCGCGCCGAAGACGGTCCGCGAGAACGTGCAGGAATACGTCGTCGGTGGGAAGCGCATCTATCTGCTTGCCGAAGGGAGGCTCGTCAACCTTGCGGCGGCCGAAGGCCACCCCGCCTCCGTTATGGACATGAGCTTCTCCACGCAGGCTTCCGCCTGCGAATGGCTTGCGACGCAAAAAACAAAGCTCGCACCCGCCGTCTACGATGTTCCGGAAGAAATGGAAAAGAATATCGCCGAATTGAAACTTGCCTCGATGGGCAGTACTATCGACACGCTGACTGCCGAACAAAAAAAATATCTTGAGAGTTGGCAGGAGGGGACGTGAGTATATGCCCGACAGATTCCAGTCGTTGGAGATGATACGGAGAGAAGACGGGACGCAGGGCGATACGATCAAGCTTCCGAAAAAGAGCAAAATGCTTGAACGCCTTATTGAAGCGAGTGTAGAAGCAAAAGTTGATGATGCAGATCTACGGGAGCGTTTCTACCCGTTGCTGCTGAAAAGAGGAGAGTTGATAACTACATCCGATGGTATCGTGGTGTTTTTGGCAGCCGCTCTCGCAGAGTACGGAGAAATGAACCCTCCTCCCAAAGTCGCGGATTTGAGTAAACACGCCGACGAATTCATCAAAGCGCTTACCCCGGGCGCGAAGGACGATGAGAGAATTGCCGGAATACGCGGGGATGCCCTCAAAAGATGGAATGAGGCGCAACTTATGAAAGCTAAGATTGAAGAATGAACAGTCACCTATGCAGCCAGCTCATGTCATCGAAATAACGACGCCGAAGAAGTTTGTCCTGAACGGATTGTGGTTTGGGGTAAAGAAACCAAGAACGGTCGTTATTTGGGTGCACGGGCTTGGAAGCTCGATGTTCAGCAAACTTGCTATCGCGGATAGGTTGGTCGACGCGAAATCGGCAGTTCTTGTGTTCAACAATCGCGGGCACGATACTATCGCGAACGTTCCGACTACGGGAAAGAAACGCATCAAGGGCGGGGCGGCGCATGAGAGATTTACGGATAGCGCCGATGATATTCAAGGGGCGATTAATTTTGCGCGGAAGCAGGGAGCGAAGAATATTTTTCTCGCCGGACATTCGACCGGTTGCCAAAAATCGATCTACTATGCATCAAGGAACCCATTTAGGACACGCCGTGTCCTAAATGGGATTATTATCCTTGCGCCGATGAGCGACTACTCTGCTCAGCGCCATGAGTACGGCGCGAAAAAAGTTGCAAAAGCCGTTGCGTACGCGGGAAGAATGGTTCGCGGTGGGAATGGCCGACAGCTTCTTCCTCCACATGTGTGGGATTGGCCGTGGAGCGCACAGCGCTTTTTGAGTTTGTATTCGGGAAAGGGGACGGAAGAGATATTTACGTATTGGGACGCGAAGAAAGATCCGAGGGCGCTGAAATCGGTCAAAGTTCCCGTGTTGGTGCTACTCGCTGAAAGGGACGAGTACGGTGACCGCCCTGCAAAGAAAATAGGCGAGTGGTTCGGGAAGCATCTTCAGGCGAAGCATCAGGTTACTATCATTCCAAAAGTCGGGCACAGCTTCTCCTCCAGAGGAGGATCCGCCTCCGGCGGAAAGGTAGGCGAAAGGGCGGTGACGGCTGCGATACGAAACTTCATGAAAGGGAAGTGATGCGGAGCCGTCTTCATTATCGCGCCGCATTGTCCCCAAGGCCTTGCGGGTGTATAGATTGGGTGTTGCGAGTATTACAAGTCTAAATAATCGCTGATTATGAATGAAAATAAAGGAATTTGGCTCGGGGGGCTTGCCCTCCTCATCGTAGCCGTTTTGGGGTTGTGGTGGTTCTCGGCCAGCCGGTCGGCAGGCATCGCGGGGGTTGACAATGCGACGACATCGACGTCCGGTTCGGTCTCGTCGGTGAGCAGGACGGATCGCTCGTCGTCCGACGTCGTATCCATCGCGCAGAGCATCTCGGGTGCCTCGACGTTCGGCGGATGGCTGAGTTCGTCCGGTGTATCCGCGCAGATAACGGGGAAGGGCCCGTACACGATATTCGTGCCGACCGATGCGGCAGTCGCGAAGCTCAAGGCGGGGACGTTCACCAATCTGAGCGCGGCGGGCAAGAAGCGTTTCGTGCAGTACCACATCGTCAAGGGGCGTGCCATCGATGTTGATGCGCAGGTGTCGAGCACCATTCCCTCGCTTTCCGGAGATGACCTCAACTTCGACAACACGAACAACATCGCGATGGTCAACAGCGGCATCATTATCGCGCAGTACAAAGGTTCCAACGGTATGGTGTATGTGATAAACACTGTGCTGGTACCGCCCGAGAAAGACCCCGCCTTCGAGATCTAAGAAACGTGTATGCCCACAAAATACCCGCTTTCAGGCGGGTATTTTGGCGTGTATACTAGCGCGCATGCAAGAAGGCATTCACGTCGCCATCGCTTCCGAAAAGTTGGGGGAGTTTTTCGGCATCCCCATCACCAACACGCTCGTCACGAGCTGGGTCGTCATTGCACTCCTCGTCATCGTCGCATTCGTCGTATCGAAGCGCCTGCGGATGGTCCCTAGCAAATTCCAGACGCTTCTCGAAGAAATGTTCAGCTATGTGTACGGCTATGTGGCAGAGACCCTTGAGAGCAGAGAAATGGCGCGCAAATTCTTCCCGCTCCTCATGACGATATTTCTCTTCATCTTCGTGGGCAACATGATCCACTTCGTCCCGGGCATCGGCTCGATCGAATACCACGGCGAGCCGCTCCTGCGCGCGCCCGCCACCGATCTCGTCCTTCCTTTGGCGCTCGCGCTCATTTCGTTCTTCGTTGTCGAGGTGGTGGGCATCGTGGGGTTGGGCCTCGTCAAGTACGGCGGCAAGTTCATCGTAAATCCCTTGCGCGACCCGATGGGTTTCGCGGTCGGATTGGTAGAGCTTATCAGCGAGCTCGTGCGCGTCGTCTCGCTGTCGTTCCGGCTCTTCGGCAACATCCTCGCGGGCGAAGTCATCATTGCCGTGGCGATATTCTTCGCACCGTACCTCGGCCCCCTGCCCCTCATGCTCTTCGAGATATTCATCGGCTTCCTTCAGGCCGCGATATTCGCCCTCCTGACGCTCTTTTACATCAAGCTGGCGGTCACCGAACCGCATTGAGAGGGAGCACATTGAAACGTTGCATCCCCATGCTAGAATGTCGCCATAATCGTTATTAATTATCAGATTTTATTTTTAGTACTTAGTACGTAAAACTTGGTACTTACTCATTCATATGGACATTGAAGTAGCAAAAACACTCGGCATGGCGCTTGTCGTCGGTCTCGGTGTCATCGGACCGGGTATCGGTCTCGGTATTTTGGTCGGCCGGGCACTGGAAGCGATAGGCCGCAATCCGGAAGCTTCGGGCAAGATCCAGACGACGATGTTCATCGGTATCGCCGTCACGGATGCCCTCGCCATCTTCGCCCTTGTTATCGGCTTTATCATCAAATTTACTTAATTTTGACGCAGGGCGTCGTTGGACTTCACTTGTCAGCGCTCGCCGTATTATTAAATACGTCTCGCGCTTCAAAATTCGTCCGCCTAGCCCTGCATTCAAAATGAAGTAAATTACGTTCCCATGTCAGAATTATTCGCAGCGTTCGGCGTTAATTGGAAACTGCTTCTCGTGCAGGCGGTCAATTTCGGCGTACTGCTCGCCATCCTCTCGTACGTTCTCTACCGGCCGATTTTGCGGATGATAGACGCGCGCCAGAAAAAGATCGCCGAAGGCGTTGCCACGGCGGAGGCCGCCGCGCGACGCCTTGAAGAGGCGAAGACTGAAGGCGAGGGCATCGTCGGTTCGGCGACACGCGAAGCGGAAGGGCTTGTGGCGACAGCGCGCGACCGCGCCGGCGTGCGGGCGGGGGAGATACTGAAAGGCGCCGAAGCGGACGCCGACGCCATACTCAAAGACGCGGCGGCCCGTGCCGAGGAGACCAAGCGGCAGGCGGTTTTGGCGAGCGAAAAAGAGATAGCCAAAGCGGCCATGCTCGCGGCGGAAAAGATCTTAAGTAAGAGATCCGCGTAAACTCCGGTATGGAACATTCGTACGCGACGGCACTGTGGAAAATCATCGGGGCGGGGACCGCGCCGAAGCGCGCGATCTCTCAATTGCGCGAACATCTCGCCCTCCGCGGACGTCTCGCGCTTTTGCCGCGGATAGCGCGCGCGTTCGCGCGCCATGCGACGCGCGAACGCGCCAAGAATACGCTCACCTTGAGCGTCGGCGCACAGGGCGCGGCGGAGGCGAAAAGGGAAGCGAATGCACTTCTTGCCGGGATGCATATCGACCGACATGACGTCGAGACCGTCGTGGATGAGACCCTCGTCGGCGGATGGAGACTTGAGGGGCGGGAGTACCTGTATGACGCAAGTTACAAAAGATATCTGTTGGACATCTATCGCCGCATGACAAATCGGGTATAATCACCGCCTATACACATTTTTCCGGAACCTAATCCCTAAAACCTATTCACTATGGATTCATCCGCCGTCGAAAAGATCATCAGGGAGATCGAACAATTCACCCCGCAGTCCGAAGTGGAGCATGTCGGGAAGGTGACCGCGGTCGGCGACGGCGTCGTCGCCATCGACGGTCTTTCGAAAGCGGTCATGAGCGAGATCGTCCTCTTTGAAGAGACCAAAGGGAAAAAGCTCGCCTCCGCCATGGACACGCAGAATGAACTCTACGGCCTCATATTGAACCTCGAGGAAGACAGCGTACGCGCCACTATTCTCGGCGACACCTCGCGCGTCTCCGAAGGCATGACGGTCAAGTCGACCGGAAAGATCCTTTCAGTGCCGTCGAGCGAAGAATTGCTCGGCCGCGTGGTCAATGCCTTGGGCGAGCCGATAGACGGCAAGGGCCCCTTCAAGAAAACAACGCTCATGCCGATCGAGCGGCAGGCCGCGGGCGTTATCTTCCGCAAATCAGTGTCGGTGCCGCTTGCGACGGGTACGAAAGCGATCGACGCGATGATACCGATAGGTCGCGGCCAGCGCGAACTCATCATCGGCGACCGCGGCACGGGCAAGACGACCGTCGCCGTCGACGCGATAATCAATCAAAAGTACGAGCCCGCTGAGACGCGCCCCATCTGTATCTATGTCGCCATCGGTCAGAAGGAATCGAAGACCGCGCGTATCACGCAGCAGCTGCGCGAGGAGGGCGCGATGGATTACACCATTATCGTCGACGCTCCCGCGTCGGCTCCCGCGGCGCTTCAGTATTTGGCGCCGTTCTCCGGCGTCGCCATCGGCGAATATTTTATGGACAAGGGACGCGATGTCCTCATCATCTACGACGACCTTTCCAAGCAGGCGACCGCGTACCGCCAGCTCTCGCTCCTCTTGCGCCGTCCGCCGGGCCGTGAAGCATATCCGGGCGACGTCTTCTATTTGCACTCGCGGCTTCTCGAGCGCGCGTGTCGCTTGAGCGAGGAGAAAGGCGGCGGCTCCATCACGGCGCTTCCCATCATCGAGACGCAGGAAGGCGACGTCTCCGGCTACATTCCGACCAACGTCATCTCCATCACCGACGGCCAGATGTTCCTCGTGACCGACCTTTTCAACAAAGGCATCAAGCCCGCGATCGATGTCGGTATCTCGGTCTCCCGCGTCGGTTCCGCCGCGCAGACCAAGGCGATGAAAGCGGTGGCGGGCGGTATCAAGCTCGAGCTTGCGCAATTCCGCGAACTCGAAGCATTCATGCAGTTCGCGTCGGACCTCGACAAGGCGACCGCAGACCGCATCGAATCGGGCCGGCGCATGGTGGAGGTGCTCAAACAAAAGAACGGCGCTCCCATCCCGCTTGAGAAGCAGGTCGCCGCGCTCTATGCCGCGGGCCACGCATTCTTCCTCGATGTGCCGGTGAACAAAGTCACCGAAGTCGAGAAGCAGTACGTGGATTTTCTCGACGGCCAGTACTCGAAAGCGCTCGGCGAGATAAAAAAGACCGGACTTTTGTCCGAGGACATGAAAAAAACACTGAACAAGGCGATGGGGGAGTTCAGACTCGCACATCCGGAGTTGTTCTCGCTCGCGAAATAACCGTATGAGAGAAGCGTTCCGGCCACGACCGCCAGAAGAAAACCCGTCACAAGAAACGATGGACCGCTTCACGACGATCGCGGCGGAGCTCATACGGAATAAGATCGCGGAACTGTCCGATCAGAAATTCCTTGATAGGATCGATCTCGAACTCATCTTTAAGAAAGCCGCGGAAATGCCGCTGAAGCCCGCGAACGACCGAATGAGCGACGATGACGCACGGGAACTCATAAGCCGTGGTACCTGGATAACGAATACGGCAGGGGAGTTGATTGCGGCGCATATGGACGGATGACCGGTATAGCTATGGCTTCACTAAAAAACATCAAGCTGAAAATACTCTCGTACAAGAAAACGGGGACGGTGACCCACGCGATGGAGGCGGTTTCCGCGGTGAAGATGCGCAAGGGGCAGGAACGTGCGCTCTCCGGACGCTCGTACGCCGCCGCGGCGCTTTCCGTGCTTGAGCGCTTGTCGGGCACGGCGGACATCGCACGCCATCCGCTCATGCAGGACCTGCCTGCCGGCAGGCAGGGCGGGGAAGGGAAGATCGCGCTCATCGTGATAACTAGCGACAAGGGTCTTGCGGGAGCCTTGAATAGCGGCGTCGTCCGCAAGGTGGAGAGCGAGTTGCGGGAAAGGAATTTGAGCAAAGAAAACGTTGTCGTATACGCGTTCGGCCGCCGCGGCGGGGAATATTTTTCCACGCGCGGGTACGACGTCGGGACCACCCACACCAACGTGAGCGACGGCATTTCGGAGAGCGAGATGAGTGATATGACCGGTGCCATTCTCGGTCGCACGGACATCGCGAGCGTCCTCGTCGCATACCAGAATTTTATTTCAACGTTCGAACAACATCCGGTCGTGCGCCAGATCGTGCCGATACGCCCGGAGATGATGAGGGAAATAATCGCGAATATCCGTCCGGCCCGGGGCAAGTACGCGCCTCACCATGCGGAAGACCTGACGCATCCGGCGGCTTATACCATCGAGCCGGATGCGGACAGCGTGCTGGACATTCTTTTGCCCAAGCTCCTCAATATCGCCGTCTTTCATGCGATGCTCGAATCGAAAGCATCCGAGCATTCCGCCCGCATGGTCGCCATGAAGAGCGCCACCGACAAAGCGCGCGACATGGCAAAGGGGCTTACGCGCACCTTCAACAAAGTCCGCCAAGCCGCCATCACCCGCGAAGTCTCGGAAATTACCAGTGGCATCGAGGCGATGAAATAGCATGACCGATGAATGGAGTTCGTACGCCGTCGCACTCGTAGTGCTCGCGGGTGTTTATGCCATATTGTTCGGAGTACCCGCTCTGCTGGTGCACTACGGGGTTATTACGACACGCGAACCAATCGTTGTAAGACAAATGCCCGCAATTCGTGACTGGGTACTCACCCTTCTCAATCTTTCCGGCGCTGCCGCTCTCTTCTTCTGGAAAGCGATACCGGACATGGCGGTATTCGCCGTCGTATCCATATATTTCATTGCGATGCCCTGGTGGATATGGCGCTCAGTTAAGGGGGTCATGTATTTCAAACAGCATCGCGAAGCACTAAGTGCCGGTCAGATATTGGGTCTTGCCACGACTAATATGCTTTTTTACTCGACAGCCGGTTGGGCGCTATCGACGGTTCATATAATTTAATACACACAACTTTTGATCCCGTCCGTATCGCTTTTGATTATTATAAAATTCATATATAATCCACCGATCATATGGCTACGGGAACCATCACCCAGATCATCGGACCGGTCGTCGACGTGCGCTTTGATGAAGGGCTGCCCGCTATCAAGCATGCGCTTCACGTCAAACATGACAAAAAGATCCTGACACTGGAAGTCGTTCAACACCTCGGGCTTAATCGCGCGCGTTGCATCGCGATGCAGGACACCGCCGGTCTCGCCCGCGAGACGGAGGTCGTCGACACGGGAGCCGCCATATCGGTGCCGGTAGGGGACGTCGCGCTCGGCCGCATGTTCAATGTCGTCGGTGACCCCATCGACGGTATCGCGGATGTACCGAAAAACGCCAAGCGCCTGCCCATTCATCAGGACCCGCCGGCCTTCACGCGCCAGTCGACGAAAGCGGAGCTTTTCGAGACGGGCATTAAAGCGATTGACCTGCTCGCGCCCTTCATCAAGGGAGGCAAGGTCGGCCTCTTCGGCGGCGCGGGAGTCGGCAAGACGGTCTTGATTCAGGAACTCATTCACAACGTCGCGAGCGAGCACGGCGGCGTCTCGGTCTTTGCCGGTGTCGGCGAACGCGTCCGCGAAGGCAACGACCTCTATCACGAAATGAAAGATTCGGGCGTGCTTGATAAGACCGCGCTCGTCTTCGGGCAGATGAACGAAGTGCCCGGTGCCCGCGCACGCGTCGCGCTCTCCGGCCTCACGATGGCTGAAGCGTTCCGCGATGAGGGAGGCAAAGACGTACTCTTTTTCATGGACAATGTGTTCCGTTTCGTGCAGGCAGGCTCGGAAGTATCTTCGCTCCTCGGTCGTGTGCCGTCCGCGGTGGGCTACCAGCCGACACTCGCGGAAGAAATGGGACTTTTGCAGGAACGCATCACTTCTACGACCGAAGGCTCTATCACGTCCGTACAGGCCATCTATGTGCCCGCCGACGACCTCACCGACCCGGCTCCCGCGACGACCTTCGCTCACCTCGACTCCACCGTAGTGCTTTCCCGCCAGCTCGCGGCACTCGCGATTTTCCCCGCCATTGACCCCCTCGAGAGCGGCTCGACCGCGCTCACGCCCGAGATCGTCGGCGAAGAACACTACCGCGTGGCCAACGAAACCCGCCGCGTACTCCAGCGCTACAAGGACTTGCAGGACATCATCGCCATTCTCGGTATCGAAGAACTCTCCGACGAAGATAAGAAATTGGTCTATCGCGCGAGGAAGATTCAACGCTTCCTCTCGCAACCGATGTCCGTTGCCGAGGCGTTCACCGGTAAGAAAGGCAAGTACGTGTCGCTCGCCGACACAGTTCGCTCGTTTGCAGAAATTCTCGACGGCAAGCACGATGCGCAGAATGAACAGGCCTTTTACATGAAGGGCAGCATCGAAGATATTAAATAGCAAAAATAAAATAGTAAATAGGCGAAACACACTTTTTGGATCTTGCATCTCTCTATTTACTTTTTTCGATTTGATATTTTATATGAATTCTTTCCACCTCGTCATCGCAAGCGTCGGCGAGACGCGTTTTGACGGCCCCGCCGTTTCGGCCACGCTCCCCACGACCGGCGGCGAGATCACCATCCTTGCGCATCATGAGCCGCTCGTTGCAACGCTTAAAAAAGGGACGATAACCGTACGCGAACATACCGCACCCTCCGACGGGGGGCCTGCCTCCGCCGGAAAGGAATTTTCCATCGAGAACGGTGTGCTTGAGATTTCCGGCAATCGCGCCGTCGTGCTTCTCTAAAGAGACCAAGGTTTTCAACACGCTTGAGCCTCGTTGGCTCATTACTGGGATACAATGACGGACATGCGCCCCCTATTGGCGTTTTCTCTTGTGCTTCTTTTTGGATTGCCCGTGTATGCGGCGGACGCGCCGCCGTCCGGAGGACCCGCAAAAGACGCCAAGCCCGCCTATCAGGGCAAAAAAGATCAATGCCTCACGGAAAAGGTCTCCATCGAAAAGGGCAAGCTGGCGACCGAGAACAACGGTGACTCTGCCGCGTACAAAGCGTGTGTCGAAAATAATAAAAAGACAGGCTGTACGGCGACGCCGAAAACAAAAGCTGAAGCCGCAAAATGCACCTGCGGTACCGTCGCCTATAGGGCTCTCGGCGACAAAGTATGCGGCCCGATATCCAAATGTGATCCGGAGTACGATAAAAAAGTGAAGGCCTGCAGCGAGGGGGCAATGGGGAGGGCCCTCGCCGATGCCGCGATACGGGACATCGCGAGCGACGCCGTCAAGAATATCCCGCGCGACGCGGAGGGTAATCTGACGGACGCGGGCCGCGAACAACTCTCGAAAACCCTCCAGAATCTCGGAGTGGACGAGGCGCGTGCCAAAGAGATTGTGAACTCGGAGAAAGACAGTAAGAGTGCGTACGACATGGTACAGGCGCTCGCCGAGGGGGACACCGCGAAAGCGCAAGAACTTGCCACGACGCTCGAGCTCAACGACGAAGTCAAGACGAATTTTGCCCGGCTTGAAGCCAAGGACCTGCCCGACGTGCTCGACGGCGTGATGACAAAAGACCAGCAGGATACGGCGCGGGCATTTGCGCAGAGCACCGGTTTTCAGGCTCCGGCCGATCCTGATGACGTGACTGCCGAGCCTGCGGCGCTCAGGCAGGACCCAGACCAGGTTGCGCCGCTTCCGAAACAGAGCGCCAACGACCAGATACGCTCGACTACTCGTGCGCTCTGCCCGTCTTTCGGCATACAAGACTGCAAGCAGTTCGAGAACAATATGATCCCGGTGTTTTATCAGGAATGCGGCGGGCGCGCGAATTGCCAGTGTTCGCGGACGATAGAGCCGGAAAAGTATTGCGGCTCTTACCAACTCTCTAAAGTGGAATATGCCAACGGCGTCCAATCGTATGCCGCGAATTGCGAAAGTTCAGCCGATGCGTGCGTGTATGTGCGGCAAAATTGCTCGACCGATTCCGCAGGCAGGTTCGACCATATCTGCAATACCGCCGCCGCGGCGGCGAATCATGCGCGTATCGAGCGGGGAGTGCAGGCGGCCACGAGCGACCCGCGTCAGCAGGCGGCCATGCACATGATGTACCAATTGATGCCCGCGCAGACGACGCGAGCCCTTACCTCGGACAATCCTTCTTCGATATTCAACATGCAATTAAATAGCGGGGCTTTGAGCGCGCTGTGCAGTAACAAAGTCTGCTTCGGGAACGGTGCGACGGGCGGTGATGCGGTCAACGGCATTATCAGCCGGTACGGGACCCTGCGGCGGGGCGTGGAAGTTGCCACGGGCATTGCGGACTCCGGTCTCGGCGGCTTGATACCTTCTCAATCGAGTGTTTTCCGCGGGACCGATATCCTTGCGCGCACCGGCGCGAGTCCGTTCTCGCAGAGCATTCCGTTCATGAGCAGTAACCAATACCAGCCGCAGCAAACCGCTTATTACCAGTCGGGGACCGGCGCCTACCCCGCAACGTATTATCCCGGGACGCAACAGCAGGCGGTCCAACAGCAACAGATGCTTCAACAACAGCAACAACAACAGCAGCAGCAGATAGCCCAACAACAGCCCGTTTCGCAGACTGTTTTTCAGCAGGGAAATATTCAGACCGGCGGGAACGTGCCGCAGACCGTGCAGGCGGTCGCAAGCATCATCGCTCAGCCGCGCGAGGTCATGCGGGGGAATCCGGTCATCGTCTCGTGGTCTTCGGTCGGCACGAGCCCGTCGGCGCCGTGCGAGGTGTTTTTGCGGTCGGGCACGGGCACGAGCTCCATCGCGCGGGGGAATGAAGGTTCGGAAAGGGTGCCGACAGGCGGTGCCGCGACGGTGCCTGTCATATGGGGATTCACCCTGCAGTGCACCGCGCTTTCGGGGGCACAGCTGATACAGCAGGCGACCTCGGTCTC
>Ga0209542_10011103_pt1 | contig 16059 bp, 10 predicted proteins | sample RifCSPhighO2_01_FD_184028 | JGI IMG/M metagenome (GOLD analysis project Ga0209542, IMG submission 184028) | Soil microbial communities from Rifle, Colorado - Rifle CSP2_plank highO2_0.1 (SPAdes) (version 2) | ecosystem: Environmental > Terrestrial > Deep subsurface > Rock core/Sediment ... | reverse complement strand
CGGAGCTCATGATGATTTTCAGTGCCATTATGAGAAAATCCGAAGCACGAAATCCAAAATACGAAACAAGCACGAATGCTCAAAATTCAAGTAACTAAAACCGCGGGATAAATAAAGGAGAGTTTATGAATTTAGAATTTATAGATTTAAGTATTGTTTCGGATTTCGATATTCGAATTTCGAATTTAAGTCCATGAGGATTTTGAGCGGCATTCAGCCAACCGGACAAATGCATATTGGAAACTACTTGGGAGCCGTGAAGCAATGGACGGAACTTCAAGCGCAGCATGAATGTTTCTTCCTCGTGGTTGATTTGCACGCGCTTACGGTAGAACAAAATCCTAGGGAATTCGCCAAAGCCACCATGGAAAAAGTGGTCGAATTGATTTCCGTGGGCCTCAACCCCGAGAAGTGCGTTCTGTTTTTGCAGTCGCACATAAAAGAGCACGCCGAGCTTGCCTGGATTTTCAGCACCATAACGCCCATAGCGGAACTGGAGCGGATGACCCAGTACAAAGATAAGGCGAAGAAAAACAAAAAAAATATCAATACAGGTCTTCTCACCTACCCAATTTTAATGGCGGCAGACATCTTGCTGTATCAGACGCAGAGCGTGCCGGTAGGCAAAGACCAGACACAGCATCTTGAACTTACGCGCGTCATCGCGCGCAAATTTAACAAACTCTACGGCAATACGTTCGTGGAACCGGAAACCTTGGTATCAAAAGAAGGAGCAAAAATAATGTCGCTGCAAGACCCAAAGAAGAAAATGTCCAAATCCGATGGACCGCAAGCCTATGTGTCGCTCTTTGAGGAACCCGCAAGCATTCGGAAAAAACTCATGAGAGCAATAACCGATGCGGGCAAAGAAATTGTTTACAACCCATCCAAAAAACCCGGGATTTCCAACCTTTTAACCATCTACTCTCTCTTTGCCGAAGAATCTCTCAAAGATGTCGAAAAACAATTCCGCGGGAAAGGATATGCCGGCCTGAAAAAGAGCGTGGCAGATCTGCTCATCGATAAATTGGAACCTTTCCGGAGAAAGAAAAAAGAACTTCTTGTCCGGAACCTTTATCTCAAAGAAATTCTCAAATCGGGCGCGAGAAAAGCCCAATCGGTAGCAGAAGCTACCATGGAAGACGTCCGCTCAAAAATCGGCCTCGTCACCCCGTAGGCATCGCTGTTAGGCAGGATACCACTCCTGACTTACAAAGGTATACTTTTTCAATTTCTCGCGAAATAATTTCTCAACCTCCTTGAGCCTTTCTGGGGTTTTTGCTTCGAACCGAAGCACGAGAGCGGGAAGATTGGAAGAAACCCGTACAAGGCCCCAAGCGCCCCCTCCGAAATATACTCTCGCCCCACTCACATTAACCACCTCATATTCTTTCTTGAAGTCCTTCGTTAGCTCTTCGACAACCTGATACTTTTTTTCATCAGGGCATTCCGCGTGCAGCGCCGGGGTTGAAACATAGTAGGGGGTTTCTTCGACAATTTCAGACACGGTTTTGTTTTGACTTGAAAAATACTCCAAGAGTTTCAGAGCGGCAAACATTGCGTCGTCAAACCCATAATAGCCTTCTTTGAAGAATATATGCCCCGACATCTCACCGCCAAGCAGCGCGTTTTCTTGATCCATTTTCTCTTTGATGTACGAATGCCCCGTTTTCCACATAATGGGAATTCCCCCATGAGCTTTAATATCTTCCGGGAGCGCTTCTGAAACCTTCACGTCAAATACGATTTTCGCTCCCGGGTTCTTTTCCAGAACAAGTCTTGAGAGAAGAATAAGATACCGGTCAGGCCAAATGTTCTGCCCTTTTTCGTCAACTAAACCTAAGCGATCTCCATCGCCATCGAAAGCGAATCCGAAATCTGCCTTGCCCTCGAGCACAATTTTTCCCGTATCCTCCATCATCTCGGTTTCTGCCGGATTTGGCGTATAATGCGGATACGTAGGATCGAGCTCGGTGTAATGTTCGATCACCTCGCATCCGGCTTCTCTTAGAAGCTGGGGCGCAAAAATCCCTGCCGTTCCATTTCCTGTATTTACCACTACCCGAAAATGCTTAATGCCTTTCACGCGAGAAAGCAAATCTGCCCGAAAGGGGGCGGCAATATTCTCTTGTTTGATAACCTCCCCTTGTTTTTGAATAAAATCTTCGCGGAGGATTGTTTCATAAATCTCCTCCAGTTCTTTGCCGATAATCGTATGGGAGTAGCCCAACGCGAGCTTTACGCCGTTCCAGCCGGCGGGGTTATGAGAGGCCGTCACCACCAAACCGCCTTTTGCCCGAAAGTAGTATTGGGCCCAGTAGAGCATAGGAGTTGTGACAATTCCTACATCAATAACTTCACATCCAGTCGCAAGAAGACCCCGTATCGCGGCCCTATAGAATGCGTCTGAAGTAGCGCGGTTGTCATGCCCTACCACGACCTGATTTACGCCTCGCTTTTGCAGAAACGTTCCATAGCCCTTTCCGATAAACTCCATAGAGGCTTCATTCAATTCCTTGTCACTTTCGCGGCCCCGAATATCGTATTCCCGGAACATGGTCTTTTCCAGCTTTGCCATAATGCCCTACTATAGCACAGTTGACTGAATTGGTGGAGCGTGCTACTCTAACCCTATGAGAAATTACGACCTGACTTTGATTTTCTCGCCCTTGCTTGCCGAAGGGGAGGCAAACGACCTATTCCAGCGTTTTGTTTCTTTTGTTCAAGAGCAAGGAGGAATCTTGGGAGACCAGCGCCTGCTTGGTAAAAAGCCTCTCTTGGCTCCAATTCGAGGGGCCAAAGAAGGATACCTCGCGATTGTCACATTTTCTCTGAACGAGGAGAAACTTCCTTCTTTAGAAAAAGAGTGCAAAGAGAACGCGCAGGTGCTAAGATTCTTTATCTTGAAACAAGTGAAGAGAACGAAAAAAGCACGAGTTTCCCCTGTTTCCGCACCCGCGCCGATTGCAATGGAAGAGAAAAAAGAAGAAAAGATTGATCTGAAAGATATTGACAAGAAGCTCGAAGAAATATTTAAGGAGTAAACGCCTGTGAATTACAACAAAGTCGTCATTATCGGAAACGTCGTGGCAGACCCTGAAGTACGGGCTACACCTTCTGGCCAACAGGTATGCTCTCTGCGGGTGGCAACAAACCGTATCTGGACTGACCAGGCTGGAGCAAAGCAGCAGAAAACGGAGTTTCACAGTGTGGTACTCTGGCGCAGACTCGCTGAAATCGCGTCTCAATACCTTCGCAAAGGAGGGCTCGTCATGATTGAAGGAAGGCTGGAAACCCGAAGTTGGGATGATACTGCCGGCGTCAAACACTATCGCACCGAAATCGTGGCAGAAAATATGCAGCTTGGCCCACGAGGAGCGGGAGGGGAAAGAAGCACCCAACCACCGGCCCAGAAAGAGGAGCAAGCGGACACCAAAGAAGAGATACCTATTATTGAAGAAGATGGAGAGATCGACGTGAAAAATATACCGTTCTAACAAACTCGAAATTCGAATATCAAAATTCGAAACAAATTCGAATATCAAATGATAAAAATTCAAAACCTGTTTCGTATTTCTGATTTCGTGCTTCGGATTTCTTTTACGAAGTAAAAGCTATGGAATGCTATTTTTGCAAGAAAAATATTCAAGATATTGACTTTCGCGACACTATTTTGTTACGGCGTTTTCTCTCCGGCCTCGGAAAAATCCGGAAACGCGCGAAAACAGGTTTGTGCGCCACTCACCAAAGGCAAATCTCACGCTCGGTAAAACGCGCGCGCCACGTAGGACTTTTATCTGCCACTCGCAAGTAGCTGTTCGCGGATTTTCTTCGCTAAATCGGGGTTTTCTTTCAAGAAAACCCTTGACGCGTCTAACCCTTGTCCAATTTTTGTGTTCTCAAACTGAAGCCAGCTTCCGGCTTTTTTCACAACCCCTTCTTTTACTCCCGCATTCACTAAGTCTGCTTCGTACGAAATGCCCTCGTTGTAGTAAATGTCGAATTCGCAGGTTCTAAAGGGGGCTGCCACCTTGTTCTTTACGATCTTCGCCCGAATACGGGATCCTGTAATTTCCTCCCCATGCTTAATTTGCGCCACTCTCCGCAATTCAATGCGTACCGAAGAATAGAACTTCAAAGCAAGCCCTCCAGGCGTGGTTTCGGGATTACCAAACATAACCCCTATTTTCATTCGAATTTGATTTAAAAATATAACACTTGTTTTTGTCCTGGCGACCAACCCCGAAAGCTTGCGCAAAGCGGCAGACATAAGCCGTGCCTGCAACCCAATCTGAAACTCACCTATCTCCCCCGCAATCTCGGCTTTTGGAGTAAGCGCGGCTACGGAATCAATTACCAAAACGTCTACCTCACCGGACCTAATGAGTGTTTCTACAATCTGCAAAGCTTGCTCTCCGGAGTCGGGCTGAGAAATCAGCAGATCTTCGATTTTTACTCCAATACGCCTCGCGTAATCGGGATCCAACGCGTGTTCCGCGTCGATAAAAGCCCCGACTCCACCCTTCTTTTGCGCTTCGGAAATAACGTGAAGCGCCAAGCTTGTCTTCCCCGCGGATTCCGGCCCATAGATTTCAATGACTCGCCCCCGAGGAACCCCCCCCACCCCTAAGGCCATATCCAAAGAAATAGATCCTGTTGAAATAACGTCCACGTCCATCGGCTTTGCCTCCGACAGCTTCATAATCGCACCTTCTCCGAAGCGCTGCTTGATTTCAGCTAACGCCTCCGCAAGATCTGCGGCGTCTTTTTTTGGTTCTTTCTTTTTTGCCATAAAATTATTGTACACTCTAACCTTCTAACAATCCAACATTAATTACGGATTCACCCAATCTGCTCCTTCTTCGGCATTCCTTCCTCTCGAAGCGTACACCTCCCGCGGTTTGGCTCCGTCCGCAGGCCCCACGACCCCTCTCTCTTCTAAAATATCGATTATTCGAGCTGCTCTTGCGTATCCTAATTTTAAGCGGCGCTGAAGCAAAGAAGCGGAGGCCTTGCCCGACTCCACGATCACGCGTTTTGCCTCTTCGTACAAAGGATCGTCGTCTGCATCATCCAGTCCGCCTTCCAGCGCATCTTGCGCACTTTGCGCCAGCCCGCTCTCATCCATATCTTCCCGTACTACCCCCTCATTCTCCCGACTTATCCATTCCACAATTCTCTTTACTTCTTTCTCCGAAACATACGCTCCCTGGACTCTTCGAGGTTTGGAAAGCTCCGCCGTCACAAAAAGCATATCGCCCTGGCCAAGAAGTTTTTCCGCTCCCGCCGAATCCAAAATCGTGCGTGAATCAACCTGTGAAGCAACTTGGAAGGCAATCCGTGAAGTAATATTCGCCTTTATTAATCCGGTGATAACTTCCACGGATGGTCGTTGCGTCGCAAACACGAGGTGGATACCCACGGCGCGCGCCATTTGAGCTAACCTGACAATCATACCTTCCAACTCTTTGCCGCGCGCGGCCATTAAATCGGCGAGCTCGTCAATAACCATTACGATGTAGGGAATTTCTTCCATCCCTTGGCGCTCCGCCGCAAGCGCGTGATATCCTTTTAGATCGCGCACCCGGACTTCGGAGAACACCGAAAATCGGCGCTCCATTTCTTTGATAAGCCATTTCAACGCGTTCAGAGTACGCTGGGTATCGAAAATCACGGGGGTCAACATATGGGGAAGATCGTTATGCATGGGAAACTCGACCCGCTTGGGATCCACGAGGATAAAACGCAATCTCGAAGGCGGATTTTTGTACACCAAGCTCATAATGATATTGGAAAGCCCAATTGTTTTTCCTGAACCCGTCGCGCCCGCAACCAGCAAATGAGGCATGCGGGCTAAATCCGCGTACACGGGCTTGCCGGAAACATCTTTCCCGAGCGCGAGTGGCAAGAGAGCTGAAAATTCCTGATATTCTCTATGCTCCAAAAGGCTCCTCAACCGTACAACGGCGCGCGTCTTGTTTGGAATTTCTACGCCAACAAGAGCACGCCCCGGAATGGGGGCTTCAATGCGCAAAGGGTGAGCCGCCAATGCCAGCGCAAGATCATTTTGCAGAGCGGTAATGCGCGAAAGCTTGATTCCCTCTGCCGGTTTAAACGCATACTGGGTTACGGCGGGCCCTACATTCACTTCTGAGATCTCCACTGGAATATCGAAATTCTGCAGGGTTTTTTTGATAATCGCAGAATACGCTTTAACGTCGCCTGCGTTTGGCGCTCCCTTCTCCTGATCCAGAAGCTCGAGCGGAGGAATTTTATAATCTCCCAGAGGGGCCGCGATAGCGTCCCTGCGCTTTTCTTTTTTCTTTTGTCCCGCCGAAGAGGAGTCCTCTCCTTTTTCAGAATCGAACGATGAAGACGTCTGCATTTTAGGTTCGGGCTCCAAAGGCGAAACTTCAAACTTCGGCTCAAAAATTTTCTTAACTTTTTCCTTTGCGACTTCTCCAAACGAAGGCTTCTCTTGCTTTTCATGCGGGAGCATTTGCCATAAGATTACTCCACCCACTGCAAGAAGCGCCAAGAAAATGATTTCCCCCACCCAAAAGCCGAACGCCGTAAACGCGGGCAGGGAAATCACAGAACCTAACCACCCTCCCATCGCAAAAACGTCTTCACGACGCCCCCTGGCAAATGTGGCCAACACTCCACTCGTACTCACCACAAGCAGACCCAAACCCAAAAAAACAAGCAGGGCGCTGTATTTTTTCATACTCCAAAGAACCAATCCCGCAAAAACGAAAAAAAGAGGAAGCACAAAGACTGCTCTCCCTATGGAAAATTGAGTCCCCTCAAGCAAGAAATTACCCGCCGCTCCCGCTTTACCGAAGAAGGCAAACGCGAGAACGAGAGCAAGAGCAAACATTACGATGCTCAAAATCATGCGCTTTGCCCGCTCGGGTACTTCAAAATGAAGGCTCGGAATAGGGAGATGAAACCCTCCGTTTTTTTTCTTTCTCTTTCCCACAATACTCCCATTATACCGCTTTCCTAGGGCAATTCAAACCCCACCGTTGGCATAATAGCCGAATTCTACCAAAAAATTACACAAAAGACGAATGACCGCACTCGTGAAAACAAAACGTCAATAACTCTACGATCGTGAAGTTATTGACAGAAAATCTACGCAGTGCGAAAATTCTTATATGAGACCTCACGGAGAAATTGCCAAATTGATACTGGTAACAGTCGGGCTTGCCGGAATAATCGTAGTTGTTGCCGCAGCTCCCGGCGTACTGCTTGCCGGAAAACTTTTCGAACACAAGTGGAAGCAATTCCCAAAAAAGTACGAGAAGCAAAAAGTCGCGTACGCGATACGGCGGCTCGAGAAAAGCAATCTGCTCAAAATAAAAGAACGAAACGGGAAACTTACTATAGAGCTTACAAAAGAAGGAAAGCAAAGATTCCAGAAGATTCGATCTACGGAAAGTCAACTCGCGAAGTTGCGCATCACAAAACCTCCGCACTGGGACGGAAAGTGGAGAATTGTGCTTTTCGACATCCCAGAGCAACCGCACAGGCAAGCTCGCGATGTATTACGAGGAAAGCTAAAAGAATGGGGGTTCTGTCCGCTCCAGAAAAGTGCGTGGGTCTGTCCTTGGCCGTGCGAAAACGAAATTCAGCTTGCCGCAGAACTTTACGGAATATCCCGATATGTTAACGTAGTAATTGCAGAAAAAATTTCCGACGACCTCCCAATCCGAAAACATTTCGGACTGTAATTGTTACGATCTACTTACTCAATACTGCGGGAAGATATCAATAACTTCACGATCGGGGAGTTATTAATATAGTCCTTCCATACTCGTATACTCGACCCCTTATCTCTCAAAATGGATTACTTCTTCCCCTCGGCAAGGGGTTTGGGTTTAAAACCGGTGCCGGCGGGGATGAGCTTGCCGATAATCACGTTTTCCTTGAGGCCGCGGAGACGATCCTCTTTCCCTTCCAGCGAGGCCTGGATAAGAACCCGAGAAGTTTCCTGGAAGGAGGCTGCCGACAGGAAGCTCTCTGTAGTAAGAGCAATCTTGGAAATTCCGAGCAGCAAATCAACAACTACGGGAACGTTTTTCCCCGCCTTTTCAAGCCGCTCCTTTTCCTCCATATAACTCCCTCTGTCCACAATCTCGCCTTCCGAAAACCTGCTATCCGCTCGATCTTTAATCCGCACGCGCGCAAACATTTGCCGCGTGATAACTTCAATATGTTTGTCGTGAATAGAAGCTCCCTGTGAACTATAGATTCGCTGAACCTCTTTTGCAATATACCGTTGCGCCTCTTCTTTCCCGGCGGTCTTGAACAATTCATCCAAATCCAGATTTCCTTCCCACAACTGTTGCCCTCTTTTCACCTGTGTTCCCTTCTGCACCCATACGGCTCGTTTGGCAGGAATTTCATATTCAACAAGATCGCTCTTTACGCCACTCTCTTGCTTTTCTGATTTTTCTATAGAACGGATCTTTATGATTCCATCTGCCGTAATATCCTCAACCACTCCGTCTACTTCAGAAAGCTGCGCTTTCCCTCCGGGAACACGCCCTTCAAAAATTTCTTCCACGCGCGGAAGCCCCTGAGTGATGTCTCCACCTGAAGCTACACCTCCGGTGTGGAAGGTACGCATGGTAAGCTGGGTCCCGGGCTCTCCAATGGACTGGGCGGCAACAATTCCTACCGCAGAGCCCAGTTCAATCATCTTGCCTGCCCCCAGATCCCATCCATAACATTTCCGGCACAATCCTCGCAGTGTTTTGCAGGCAATCGGCGAGCGGACGCGAATCGTCTCAATTTTTTTGTCCTCGCTAATCTTCTGGGCGCAAGGCCAGTCGATAACTGCTCCCTTCTTCACGTACTGCCCAACAGCCTCCGCGGCAACTCTGCCTCCGATTTTGAGAGCAAGATTCTGCCCCAAATCTTCTGCATCCCGCTTGGAAACCACAATACCCTTTGTCTCTTTGCAATCTTCCTCGACAATAAGCACGTCGTGCGCAACATCGATCAACCGCCGTGTCAGATATCCCGCAGTAGAGGTTCTCAAAGCAGTATCTGCAGTACCCTTTCTTGCTCCGTGAGTGGAAATAAAGTATTCAAGTACATCAAATCCTTCCTTAAAAGAATGTTTTACCGGAAGTTCGATAATGCGGCCCGCGGGGTTAATCACCAAACCTTTCATCCCGGACATCTGCACAGGCTGAGACCAAGAACCTCTCGAGCCAGAATCAATAATCGAGAAAACAGATTTTCCTTCGGGCAGCGCAAGACTTTTGGGGACCAATTTCTCAATCGTGGATTTTACACGCTGCCATACCTCGATTACTTTAGCTGACCGCTCCTCTCTCGAAAGCAATCCGTTGCGCCAATGCACATCAATCTGTTCAACTTCCTTTTCTGCCTCTGCCATAAGCTGTTCTTTCTCGGGCGGCACGATAAGATCACCCATTCCCCAGGTTGTTGCAGATTTCGTAACGTACTCAAAGCCGAGTCCTTTTACTCGGTCGAGAATTTCTTCAGCCTCTTCCTGCTTATAGCGCCTGATAATATCTCCGATGATGGCCCCGAGTTTCTTAGATGTCATCTGCCCGTTCACGAAAGGATAATCCGCGGGAAGAGTTTCCTGGAAAATTATTCTTCCTATCGTAGTTTCTTCGAGCTTTCCATTCAACAGAATGGTCGCCATTTCCCGGAGGCCAAGTATTCCCGCCTCGTATGAAAGCAGAGCTTCTTCTTTGGAACAAAATCTTTTCTGAGTCCGCACGCTGGCGGATTCATCCACCCCTGTAAGATAGTAACATCCAAGCACCATATCTTGGCGCGGCCCTACGATAGGATTTCCGGTCGCTGGCTTCAGAAGATTAACCGCAGAAAGCATTAATTTCTTTGCCTCTTCCTGCGCTTCTGTAGAAAGCGGCACATGGACTGCCATCTGATCTCCGTCAAAATCAGCATTGAATGCCTCACATACCAAAGGATGCAGTTGGATTGCTTCTCCTTCCACCAATACCGGATAAAATGCCTGAATGCCCAAACGGTGAAGCGTGGGCGCACGATTCAAAAGCACTAATCTATCTTTTGCGACTTCTTCCAAAATTGCCCATACTTCATCGGTCTCATGCTCAATCAAACGAGTCGCGCCTCGAACGTTATACGCAAGCTCTCGTTCCAAAATTTCGTGAATAACAAAAGGTTTGAAAAGCTCCAAAGCCATATGCTTTGGCAGACCGCATTGGTGCAGCTTCAAGGCAGGTCCGACCACAATAACGGAACGTCCCGAATAGTCCACGCGTTTCCCGAGAAGATTCTGGCGGAATCTGCCTTGCTTACCCTTCAGCATATCAGCCACTGACTTGAGCAGACGTTTGCCTCCGGTAGTGGCGCCCGTCATGGTGCCTTTCCGCATATTGTTGTCCAGCAAAGCGTCCACCGCTTCCTGCAGCATGCGTTTTTCATTGCGGACAATAACATCTGGCGCGCCGATTTCCAAAAGATATTTTAATCGATTGTTTCTGTTGATTACCCTTCGGTACAAATCATTCAAATCTGAAGAAGCATACCTGCCACCATCAAGCTGTACCATAGGACGCAAATCCGGAGGCAAAATCGGAATTGCCGTCAAAAACATCCATTCTGGGCGGATACCTGCCTGTATCATTCCTTGGCACAATCTGATGCGGGCTAAAATCTTTTTCCTGTTCTGCGGCGTGGCCTTGTCCAGTTCGCCGTACAGCTCTTTTGTGAGCTTTTTCAGATCGGTCCTCTCAAACAATGAACGAAGTGTTTCTGAACCTGTGCCAGCCTCAAAAACTTGTCCATATTTGAGGGATAGCGTTTGATACTCCGTTTCTCCAACGATGCGAAAGGAAACCAACGACTGAACCTCCTGCCTTGCCCTATCTCGAGCTTCCTTCAGCTGATTTTTTCCCTCGCCTTCTTTCCCTTTTGCCCTCTGCTTCCATTCCGCGTCAATCTCCTCTAAAGCTTTACCGCGCGCTTCTTCATTCACCGATAATATAATGTAGGCCGCAAAATAAATTACCTTTTCCAAGCCTTGAGCTGGAATATCCAAAACCAATCCCATCCTGGAAGGAACTCCCCGCAAATACCAAATGTGAGAACAAGGGGTGGCAAGTTTCAGGTGCCCCATGCGCTCTCTTCGGACGGAAGATTTGGTAACCTCCACGCCGCAACGATCGCAGACGACACCTTTATAACGAATTTTTCTGTACTTGCCGCAATAACACTCGTAATCTTTTTCCGGGCCAAAAATGCGTTCATCGAACAACCCATCCTTCTCCGCGCGCTGGGTGCGGTAATTGATAGTTTCGGGCTTTGTCACCTCTCCGTGAGACCAAGACAAAATGTCTTCTGGGGAGGCGAGCTTTATTCGAATTGCTTCAAGATCTACAACACGCATAGGTTAAAAATTAGCGTTTTTCATCTTCCTTCTGTATCTTCCCTTTCACCTCGATATGTAAAGCTAATGAACGCAATTCGTTCAGCAGAAGGTTAAAAGACGCGGGAAGGTTCGGAGTCTGAATAGGCTGTCCGCGCAAAATTGACTCATAGGTAGCGGCTCTTCCGGGCACATCATCTGACTTGATGGTAAGCATTTCCTGAAGCGTATGAGCTGCCCCATATCCTTCCAATGCCCACACTTCCATCTCTCCAAAACGCTGTCCCCCAAACTGGGCCTTTCCCCCCAGTGGTTGCTGGGTAATTAAAGAATAAGGGCCAATGGAACGCATATGAATCTTATCCTCAACCATATGGATAAGCTTCATCATATATACATAGCCCACCGTGATCTTATGGACGAAGGGAGTCCCGTCTCTTCCATCATACAGGGTCACCTTCCCGTCGAGAGGAAGCCCAGCCCTTTCCAGTTCTGCTCGGATATCCTCTTCGTTAGCTCCGGACAACCCAGGGGTTACTGCTAGATATCCTAACTCGTGCGCCGCCCAGCCCAAATGAGTTTCCAAAATCTGCCCGATGTTCATGCGGGAAGCTACTCCCAAAGGATTCAAAATAATGTCGACGGGCGTTCCATCTTCCATATGAGGCATATCGGCCTCGGGAAGCACCAGCGAGATCACGCCCTTGTTTCCATGGCGCCCGGCGAGTTTGTCGCCCCGCTGAACTTTCCGAAGTTCCGCCACCTCCACATGAATGCGTTTCATAACCCCGGGCTCTAGCCTGTGTCCTTCCTCTCTTGAGAAAACCTTCACGTTCACGACACGTCCTCGCTTCCCGTGGGGCATAAGCAGCGAAGTATCTTTCACGTCCCGTGCCTTCTCTCCGAAAATTGCCCGGAGAAGACGCTCTTCTGCGGTAAGGTCCGCCTCTCCCTTAGGAGAAATTTTCCCGACAAGAATATCGTTTGGCCCCACTTGAGCTCCCACCCGCACAATTCCTTCCTCATCCAAATCTTTGAGTTTTTCCTCGCCCACATTCGGGATATCAGAAGTGGTTACCTCAGGGCCTAATTTGGTCTCCCGCACATCACAGGTAAAATCTTCTAGGTGTATGGAAGTATATACGTCATCTCTCACTACACGCTCTGAAAGAATAACAGCGTCTTCATAATTTCCACCGCGCCAAGGCATAAATGCCACCAACAAATTCGCGCCGAGGGCAAGCCTTCCATGATCGATTGCGCCACCATCGGCAATAATCTGGCCTGCCTTCACCGCATCTCCCTTCTCCACAATAGGCTTCTGATGGAAACAGGTGTACTGGTTGGTTCGTGCAAAGTTTTTTAGTTGGTAGTCATGAAACTCTGTTTTTGAATTTTGCTTGCCCGCCGAACCCTTGGATTTTACCCTAATATGTCTTGCATCCACCTCTTGGACCAAGCCATCTTCCTGCGCTACTACTGCTAACCCGGAATCTTTTGCTACTCTCACTTCATATCCGGTCCCCACCAACGGCGCCTGGGGTTTTATCAAAGGCACTGCCTGCCGCTGCATATTGGAACCCATCAAAGCGCGGTTTGCGTCATCATTTCGCAAAAAGGGTATCAACGCGGTAGCCACGGAAATAAATTGCTGGGGCGAAACATCAATAAAATCAACCTTATCCCGATCTACCATACCAGGTTCCCCTTTAACTCTTGCTTCCACTTTTTCTGGGATGATCCTTCCTTCCTTGTCTATCGGGACTCCCGCCGGAGCAATGCTATGTTGTTCTTCCTCGTACGCAGTAAGATAGCGCAATTCTTTCGTTATTTTCCCTTTTTCCACCTTAAAGTAAGGGGTTTCCAGAAAGCCGTATTCATTGATCTTCGCGTAAGATGCCAAATGCCCCACGAGTCCGATATTTGGCCCCTCCGGAGTTTGAATCGGGCAAATCCTTCCGTAGTGGCTTGGCTGGACATCCCGTACCTCAAAGCCGGCTCGTTCTCTGGTCAAACCTCCTGGCCCAGTTGCGGAAATCCGACGCTTATGCTCCAGCTCTGCCAAAGGATTCTCGTTATCCATAAACTGCGTGATCTGAGAAGAAGTAAAGAATTCTTTCACGACCGCCATCACGGGCCTAGGATTAATCAACTGCGCGGGGGTAATGGTTGACGGATCCAAGGTAGACATGCGATCCTTCACAATACGCTCCATGCGCATAAAACCCACTCGCATGCGGTTCTGCAAGAATTCCACAAAAGTGCGCACTCGCCGGTTTCCCAAGTGATCAATTTGGTCAGGTTCCGCGCCCGACGTGTTGTTCAAACGGATAACCTCCCGCAACGCCTCTACTACGTCTTCCAGTTTCAACACCCGATCCTCTACTGCTATTTCATCATCAACTTTTGATTTTTGCAAAGATGGCAATCTTTGCAACGTCTTCCACCGCCCCACACGGGACAAATCATATCGCTCAAAATTGAAAAACATATTCCAAATGAGCTCTTTTGCCGTGTCTGCGGTAACGTAGTCCCCTGGCCTTAATCTCCGATAAATCTCTACCAGTGCTTCTCCTTGGTTTTTGCTGGCGTCTTTCTTGAGTGTCTCTTCTATATATTTAAGTCCGCCAGATGCGGCGGATCCTGTATCTACATCGGCAAAAAGTTTTTTGATTTCTTCGTCTGTTTCCACGCCAAAAGCCCGAAGCAAGGTTGTTGCCGCGGCTTTTCGCTTCCGGTCGATGCGCACGCCGATGAACCCGGAACTTTCGGTCTCGAATTCCAGCCATGCCCCTCGATTTGGGATAATCTTGGCGCCGAATTGATTCTTCCCATGAGCGAGTTGCGCGGTGAAAAACACTCCCGGAGAACGAATGAGTTGAGCAATAGCAACCCGTTCTACCCCATTCAACACGAAAGTTCCCCTCTCGGTCATCAAGGGAAAATCGCAGAGAAACACTTCTTGTTCCTTTACTTCCTTTGTCTTAAGGTTTACCAACCGAACGCGCACTCGCAAAGGAATCTCAAAAGAATCATCATTTTTCTTCGCCTCAACTTCAGTGGGGTAATTCGCCTTCCCGAGCTTGTAATCCAAAAACCAGAGCTCAAACTCTTTTTTCGTGTAGTCGCGAATAGGAGAAATCTCAAACAGCAATTCTTTGAGATGACGTTGCCAAAAAACACTCCAGCTTTCTTGCTGGACAGCAAGCAGATAAGGCAGCTCAAGATGGATGGGAGATTTCCCAAAATCTTTAATTTGCTGGGGGGAAGAAGGCATACAAACAACAAAAATGACCCTTAACAATCGAGAAGGGCGCCCTCAAAAGCGCTGTTGATTATAAAATGTCGAGGGAGTCAATTGAAAATATAAAAAACGGCGTTAGCGATAGTATACACTATCTTGCCAAATGGGTCAAGCCTCTCCCCCCGCGCGGGCTTTCATGCGTCGAAAAAGCAAAAAAGCAACCAATAAAACAACCAGCCCGGGAAGCAGCACGAACATAAGAAATGCAGAAAGATGAATGGTAAATCCTCCCACTTCAAACCCCTTGTCTCCAATCTCCGGAGCCTTGGAAGGCTGCAATTCTTCTGTTGTAAAAAGTCCCGATAGGATGAGACGATCCGTTCTCACCTGATTCCCAGATGTATCGATCCCAACAATCTCCAATGCATACTCTGCCGGCTGTTTTATATTCGAGAGTATAAAGGAATGTTCAGTCGTAAGAACGCCATCGAGAATGAAAAATGGATAGTCTTCTTTCTCGCGGAACCCATAATACACCTGACCCTTTGTCGCTCCGCTGGTCTTCCAAGAAAGACGCACACTTTCTTGAGGAAGTATTTCTGCCCGAACGTCAGAAATCGTAAGCTCGGGGGACGTGGGAGAAACGGAAGGAGAGGGAGTTCCACCAACTGGCGGAGGTGTTTGAGGAGTAGGAGAAGGTGTTCCATCGGTGGGCGTAGGGGCAATCTGAAATGTTGCGATGCCCGAGGCAGGAATACTCAAGATATTCTGATTGCCCGCATCAGTCAGCACTGCAGAATCTGCGGTAAATGAGAGTGTCGCAGTGCCCAGTGACTGCAAAACGCGGAATTGCACCGACCCCACCACCTGAGAACCTAAAAATCCAGGCGTAGGGCTTCCTCCGGAAATTCTCCCTTGGCCTCCGCTCGCCGTAGCTTCTGCCTTGAACTGCATTACCGAACCTGTGGTATCGACCTGGATCGCTTCCAATTTGTCGGCGGGATACGTGAAATACGCTGCCACTGCATTTACTTGTTGCCCGCCAGTATTCACCATGACAGTAACCGTGAATATAGCGCCTGGCCGCAGCGTTTGAGAAACCGGAGAAAAGAATAATGTTGCAGTCTGCGCGGAAGCGCTTTGCGCAAACGCGAAAACCGCAACCAACACGCTGAAACAAAAAAGAAACTTTTTCATTATACGTTAGTATACCTTAGGGAGCCCAATTCGACAAGAGAATACTCAAATCAAAGATATTCACAACCCCGTCTCCGCTCAAATCACAGGTGCCGGTAGTCCGCTGCCAGTTGGAAAGCAGAATGCTCAAGTCAAAAATATTCACTTTGCCGTCAGCGCTGCAGTCGCCCCGAAGCCTTGTTGAAGATGGCGGCGGTGAAGGAGGAGTAGCGCCCCC
>Ga0209542_10011102_pt1 | contig 16060 bp, 12 predicted proteins | sample RifCSPhighO2_01_FD_184028 | JGI IMG/M metagenome (GOLD analysis project Ga0209542, IMG submission 184028) | Soil microbial communities from Rifle, Colorado - Rifle CSP2_plank highO2_0.1 (SPAdes) (version 2) | ecosystem: Environmental > Terrestrial > Deep subsurface > Rock core/Sediment ... | reverse complement strand
GTTGAATTGGGGCGGAGTGCTTTTTTTAATACAAGCCCGGTGCATTTGTTAAATGCTCCGGTTTACGCTGCCATAGTGGGTATTGTATATCTCGTGGTGCGGAGTATTCTAAAAGCTCGGAAAAGGACATACATTGAAAGGCAAAAAAGCCATTATTGCGCCCTACGGCCAGAATTCGCGCACCGTGATAGAAGGCCCGGTGGACCTGCTACTGTGCCGGTTCCTAATCCTGTGATGCAAGCTCAAGCTGCCGGTGGTTTGCCTGTAGTGGCTTACGCAGGAAGAGGGCCCGGCCTTCTCTCTCCCCGAAAAGTATCTCATCCCCCTCCCTTAGTGGTGGAAGCAGAAGCCGTTAGACAAGGAGCTGTCCCATTATGACATTCAGATCTTCCCTTATCAGTGCAGCCACTATTCAAGACTTTTCAGCCATGAATGTTGCCCGTTTTTTAGAAATGAAAAGAGGGGGGGCTCGCGATCTTCTCTCCGCTCGGGGGGCACGTGCACACCACCTGAGTCAAATACGATTGTCAGCGGGTCGAGAAGATTTAGATTTAGAAGAACTTACACGATTGGCGCAAGAAACCTATGATCAAAAAGGCATTTTAAGGCTGATGCCCCTGCGCGAATTTGCAGGTGATGTCGCAACAATGCCTTCTGGAAGCCCTTTACCCGAGGTTTTGCGTCAATCACTGGTTTGTTATGCACCGGATTCTAGTCGTCTTAACGGCGAATATCCGAGCACTCCTTCTATCAATGTTCAACGAATGGCTTATCAAAAAGCACGTGCCGCGTTGGCAATTATTGATAGGCGATTAGCTAAACCCCCTTTTCGGGAAGGAAAAGAATTAAGACCGGATGAAATACAAGCGTTAAATCCAGAGGAAAGATCCGCCTACCAAAAGTGGTTTCAGGCACGTCGCGCTATTATTACAGCACTCAATAATTTTTCACTCTACATAAGATCCCAAACAGCCATAGGTTCTCTCACACAAAATATCAATCAATTTTATATTCTTTTAGCCCATTTATTGGAAAAACATACGGGGTTGCGCTATCGTGACGCAGAAAAAAGATTATTTGTTCAAGAAAGTTTTTTGACCTGGCAAGAGGGTAGAAAACCTTTCATTAATATCTCTGAACTTCCAGACGACGGTGGGCAATCTTTAATTGTGGTGCAAATGTCTGTACCGGTGACTGGACTAACAGAAGAACAAAAAAATACTTATCGCGCATGGATTAATGAACCTTCTAAAACAGAAGCCGATTGGGCCCGTCGATTATCGCCTGAGGTGAAAGAATTATTGCGACCCTTGGTGGCTCATGCAGTTCGAACGGAAGATTGGAGTGCATTAGAAAAACCACTTCCCTGCGTTCTTCGTTCAACAGCAGGCTTGAGTAATTTGTCGAGTGATTGGTTTTTGGTTTACAGACGTGAGGATTTAACTACTCCTGTTCATTGCTCTTCTCAACTGCGTTTTTCTGTTCCTATACCTATCGATTTTACACGCGCAAGAGAACGGAACATACGAATTCAGCTAGCGAAGCAAAATATTTATCAGTTTTTGGAATTGACAGTCGATGGATTTTTATTAAATCATCGTGAATTATGGGAAGCCGTATTACGTGAAAATCAGCCCGAATTGGTAACTGCGCTGCAAGGCGATCAATGGGCCGCCTTTAATGAAATATCGCTGGGGGATAAAATACGTTGGTGTAAACGCATTGTAATTAAAAAATGGCAATTAGAGGGAGCTATCAATCCAGACGATCCTATTTTATTTCCTGTGGGTCTTAATTCTTTATTAACAGAATTTCAAGGAGAATCCCTTACGGCATCCTATGAAAATAATTCTCGTTTTTTTGAAGAAGAACAAGAAGCGATTCGCCGCGTTCGTGATGAATTAAGAAACGGCCCTGAGGGGATCGACCTCAAATTATTTTTTACTAATAACACACCCATTAATGTGTTGGGACGAAGATCGTTGGCTAGGCATACGGATGATCCGGCCAATGATCGGCACTATCTGGAATGGATTGATTATATTTGCAATCATAGTACCTTGCCTGAAGGGAAACTCCGGTTTTTAAAACTCTGCCGTGGGGCATTACCGGCATTAGGCCCTACATCACCCGATACCTACGGCGATCGTTATCTGATGCGGGCAGGTATTTATGAAAGCCTGAATCGCTCAATGGGAACCAATACCGTTCACTGTAAAAGCAGTAAAGATCGCACCAGCATGGCTCGAACTGTTTGTTATGGAGATATTTTATTTGAGCTAAAAACAGGGCGATTACCCATTATAATGAGACAAGGAGGACACTCGACAGAGGATGAAACACGAGATCGAGAACGGAGTTACTTTTTATCTCTTTTGCGTTTTCTAGAAAGCACGGATTACCAAAATCAAAAAGCGGAAGAAAATAATCGCGGTATACTGGGGAAAAAGAATGAAGGCACGTGGTCTACTGATATGGTCACGATGTTAAGGCATGATCATGCGCACTGGAAAGTAGTGCTTCTTTATGCCGGTATTTTAGAATTTTTAATGTTATTGTTCGTGCATACTCATCATATTATCCCTTTTATGCATTGGCTTGCATTACCGACGGTCAAAGCGGCTATTGTGATTGGAACCGTTACAACGGCTTTATCGTTGGGTGTATTATTATACTTTCTTGTTTATCAAATAAGAGACCGCGTGCAAAAAGGAACAGAGGAATTTAAGGCTCGAGCTTTATTTATAGAAAATGAAAAAATTTCAAGACGTCTTGCTTCTTGTAATAAATTACCTGGCTTGAAATTGAGTCATTTACTCTTAGGCGATAAGATTAACAGAACAAAAATAATGATCGTCTTTGCCGGTATTTTTATAGCCGGGGTTTTAATATCGTGTTCTTTTTTTACGCCGGAGATTACTTCTTTATTGATTCCTTTTATTGCGCTTGGCTTAGTGGGTGCTAAATTATTTACCAATAAAACCAAAAAACTTGTATTGCTGTTAGCCTTTATTGCCGCATGCGAGGCCGTTGTGCTTATTACAACGGGTTTTTCACCTGGTTTTATGCGGTGGATCACTCATTGGGGTGTACAACATTTGGGTTTTATGGGTAAACAGGAAATACGAATGGCAACGGCACAAGTATTATTTTCTAGTGCTATGCTCTTTATATTAATTAGCTTTGTTTACACCGTTGTAAAACCGATCGTTTCTAAACTAATAGAATGTATTCGACAATCCCAACGAGGCCGCTACATTCAAAAAATTAGTACTAAGTTTGCAGGGCCACAGGTTTCCCTTCCCCACGCTCGAGCCCATTCATGGGCAGCACGAGGCGGGATAATGCCAGCTGCAGGACCCGGAAGAAAACTACGACCAGAAACACAGGTTAGGACTAACCCTCTTCAGGCCATGAGCAGGAGGGTCAAGTAGCAGAGTTTCCTAGGCTTTTCGAGGCCAGGCTTCCAAAATAGCTTTTGCTACAGTCATTAAGGGAATAGCAAAAAATACTCCCCAAAATCCCCACAAGCCTCCAAAAATCAATACCGATAAAATAATGGCGATGGGGTGCAAATTCATCACCCCTGAAAATAAAAGCGGCGTTAATACATTGCTATCAAATATAACAATAATAAGATAAGCCACCATTAAATAGAAAAACGCGGGTTCTAAGCCCCACTGGAATAAAGCAATAACCACCACAGGAATAGTGACCAGCACAGCGCCAATATAGGGCACGATGGCGGATAGTCCTACACAAACACCTAATAATCCCGCATAAGGCATATGCAAAATCCAGAAAGTTATCCACGTAATTAGCGAGATAATCACAATTTCAATAACGCGGCCTCGAATATAAAGCCCGATTTGTTTATGAACCTCTTGGCCTACAACGGTGACTAACGAACGATCCGACGGTAGAAATTGAGTTGTCCAGGCTAATAAATTTCTATCATCTTTTAATAAAAAGAAAATTAAAATGGGCACCAACACCATATATAAAACCCATTCAATAATATTCGAAAGACTGGATAAGGAAAACGAAAATACCCAATGGCCCCATTTTGAAATCTGCTCTTTGATAAAATCGGACGCTTGCGTAAATTCCACGTGTTGAGTGATCAATGGATATCGATCGGACCAATCGCGAAAAAGATGCTGTACTTTATCAATAGCAGCAGGCATTTCCCGCACCAAACTTCCTAATTCACGCCACAGCAAAGGCAATACCACCAATAAGAAAACCCCTACTAGCCCTAAAAATAGTAAAAAGACCAACGTTACAGCTATTAAATGAGGCATTCGCCACTGTTCAAAGAGCCGTACAATAGAATTCAGCAAATAAGCCACGATAATGCTGACTAACAAGGGTGCTAAAATATTGCCGAAAAATTCCAGCAGAACAATAATGACGACTATGGTAAAAAAAAGACCGAGGGCTGCAGGATCGGAAAAGTTTCTAGAAAACCACGTAGAAATGGCTTGGAGAATAGGGTTACTGCGCATAATTTGTCCTTTTTCTATCGTCCCTTACACAAGAGCTGTTTCCAATGACTCTTTCGCGAGCACTTCAATCATTTCGAGCGCCGCATCCGCACAGGCGTGCCCTTTATCACTGTGATCACCGCCGGAACGAGCCAAGGCTTGCTGGCGATTATTCACCGTCAATACCCCAAAAATCACCGGTATTTCGTGTTCCAGAGCCACCTTTTGACATCCGTAACTCACTTGCTGACAAACATACTCATAATGATCCGTTTGCCCTCGAATGACCGTGCCCAATACTATAATAGCTGAATAATGGCCGGTTTTAGCCATTTTTTTAGCCACTAAGGGAATTTCTACCGCCCCAGGCACCCACCGAATATCCAGATTCGCACGAATCACTCCTTTTTCTTCTAAGCGAGCCACCGTACTGTTTAATAACCGTTGGTTCACCGCTTCATTGAATCGACTGACCACTATCGCTATTTTCATACTTTTTCTACCTGAGTTAATAAATGGCCTAGTTTTTCTGCTTTGGTTTTTAAATAATGTCGAGTATGAAGATTCGGCGTTATTTCCAACGCTTCGCGTTTGACGACCTCAATACCAAATCTTCGAAGGGCTTCCATTTTCTTAGGGTTATTGGTTAATAAGCGCACGTGTTTGATATTGAGCGATTTTAAAATTTGCGCAGCAATGCCATACTCTCGTTCATCCGGTTTAAATCCTAAATGCTCGTTGGCTTCAACCGTATCTAAGCTGTATTTTTGCTGCAAAGCATAGGCTTTGATTTTATTAACAAGACCAATGCCTCGCCCTTCTTGACGTAAATACAATAATACACCCCCTTCTTTACCAATGCGATCAATGGATTGGTGTAATTGAGGGCCGCAATCGCAGCGATTAGAGCCAAATACATCACCGGTCATGCATTCAGAATGCAAGCGAACTAAGCACGGTTGATTAACATCGTGCATTTTTGAAATTAATGCCACGTGTTGACACCCGTCCAAGGCGTTTTCGTAGACTTGAATATGAAAATGAGGATAGGATTGTAATGTTAAAGGAGAAGAAGCCACCGCTTCAATGAAGGATTCTGTCATAAAACGATAGGTGACAATATCCTCGATGCTGAGTATCGGCAATTGATGGGTGCGAGCAAATTGTTCTAAGTCTTCTTGGTGCGCCATCGAGCCATCGTCGTTCATCACTTCGCATAAAACAGCGGCAGGACGTAAACCCGCTAATCGCACCAAATCGGTGCTGCCTTCTGTGTGGCCGCGACGTACTAATACGCCTCCTTGGCGGGCTTTTAAGGGAAACATATGGCCGGGTGTCACAATATCGTCAGGCCTGCTATTAGGATTAACAGCCATTTGCACCGATCGCGCACGATCAAACGCAGAAATGCCTGTGGTCACGCCTTCTTTGGCGCTGAATGAAATGCCAAAACCCGTTTCATATTTCGAATGATTATTTTTCACCATCATCGGTAATTGCAAGCGTTCGAAATCTTCTTCCATCATGGGCATGGTGATTAAACCACGGCCATATTTAGCCATAAAATTAATGGCCTCGGGTGTTACTTTTTCAGCTGCTATCACTAAATCCCCTTCGTTTTCACGCGCTTTGTCATCCATTAAAAGAATCATTTTACCGTCTTTTAACGCTTGAATGGCTGTTTGAACTGCTTCGATGGCTATCATTGAAAAGCCTCCTTCTGATGTAACCGATGTTGAGTGACTATTTTCGCTAAATAATCGTATTCAATGTTCACTCGGTCGCCCCGTTTTAAAGTATGCAACTGCGTTATACGCGTGGTGTGGGGAATAAGGGTGACGGAAAACCCTCCTGAGAAAATAGTATTGAGTGTCAAACTAATTCCATTGATTGCCACAGAACCTTTCGGGACTAAATAAGGCTGATGGTCGGCAGAGATTCCTTCAAACTGTATTACAAAACAGTCGCCTTGTGGTTCTACCTGTTTAACACGAATGCAGTGATCAATGTGCCCTGTAACAAAGTGGCCACTTAATCGATCGTGGGCTTTTAAAGCGCGCTCAAGATTAACGAAATCACCAACTTTTAAAGTGCCAAAATGGGTTTTAGTCAGAGTTTCTAGGGAGAGATCACATAAAAATTGCTGCGGCAAAAGGTCAGTGACGGTAAGACAAGCACCATTAACAGCAATACTTTCGCCTTTTTGCAAATCGGTAAATTGGGTATAAACGCAAAAGCGAGCACCGGTGGACGTGGTCGTAATAGAATGAAGTTGACCGGCATGGTCAACAATACCTGTAAACATAGTCAATGCCTCTTCTTTCATCCGGACTCTCACCGTCGACCTCAGAATCTCACTGAGTCTGCGTTTTTAACAGAAAACGCTCGCGGGTTAAATTCGGCTTACCGAATATCACCGCCGGTGGGGAGTTTCACCCCGCCCCGAAAAGGTAAGGCTGTACTGTAGCAAATAGAGGGCATTGGGGCAATAGGAGACAGATCTCCTTATTTTTCAGAAGGCTCCCAAACGGCGATTTGATCTTCCCCGCAGGCAGTCCATTGCAAGCCGGCCAATTGGTTTATAAAGTCGGAGGATTGAGGACCAGGAAGGGCTTTTTCACCTAAGGTTTTTGAAGAGCGATAAACCCAAACGCGATGGAGTAAGTGATTTTTCCATAAGCTATCGAATAAAGTGGGACCTGCTTCCACCCAGAGATCATGAATTCCTTGTTGGCCTATTACCTCCATCACTTGATGCAAATTTAAGCCATCTTCTTTTTCTTCAATGGAAATAGTTTGGTGAGAAGCGGGTATATTTCTGGACACCAATAGCTTCACGGATTGAGCTGTTTTAAAAATTTTACGATCAAGCGGCAATCGGGCTACTCGATCAAGCACAAAAACCGGTTTTGAAATCGTCCCGTGAGGAAACCGGGCATTGAGCTGAGAGTCATCGGCCATAAGCGTGGTGGCAGTGGTCAGAATAGCATCGGTGTGTTGACGCTGAGTATGCGTCCATTGAGATAAAGCCTCCCCCGTAATACGAGCAGGTTTCCCTCCTTCTCTTGCTATTTTATAATCGGCACTTAACGCAATTTTCGCTGTTACAAACGGTCTTTTTGTTTTCCACCAATGGGCATAGCTTTGATAAAATTGTTCAATGGAGTAGTGAGAAATGGGATAACATTCTATCCCCGCTGCTTGAAGCGTGGCGATTCCCTTGCCTGCCATGATCGGATTAGGATCGAGAAAACCGTAATAAACACGACGAATGCCTTTCTCAATAATACTATCGGTGCAAGGTGGCGTACGACCGTGGTGGCAGCAAGGTTCTAAGGTCACGTACAAATCGGCGCCTTTTGCAAGGCCTACCTTTAATAACGCATCCCGTTCTGCGTGCCATGTGCCAACGCCTTGATGAGTGCCTTCTGCAATTATTTCGCCATTTTTAACGACAACAGCCCCTACCGCAGGATTGGGTGCACAAAAACCCCGGTAATTTTGCGCTAAAATTAAGGCTTTTTTAAGGAAATCGATGGGCTCATGATCCATACGGCGTAACATAGTGTATTTTTGAGGAATGAGCAATTACAATGGACAACCTATGAATAAAGACAGCCATATTATTAGCATCTTAACACCCTATATTACCGACGCTCGCAAAAAACGGATTGAAAGCGTGATTGCAGCGCGGATTAAAACGGTTCAATTAGCCATTGAATCTCCGTCGGATATTAATAATGCGCTAGCGACAGTTCGTACGGCAGAAGCATTGGGCCTTTCGGATGTTCATATTATTGCTCCCAAACAATCCGCTGGTACCGCTCATGCCATTACTCAAGGAGCTTTTTATTGGGTGAATATTCATTTCCATGAGCAATTATCCGATTTTCTCCATAAAATTCAGTCGGACGATTTTAAATTAGCTGGGGGTTGTCTTCACGAAAACCGATCTATTCCGGTGGAAGAAATTTCTCTTCATCACCCCATTTGTTTAATGATGGGTAATGAACAAACAGGGTTATCCAGCGAAGCTATTCGCGCTTGTGACTATTTATTTCATATTCCGATGGTGGGCATGTCGGAAAGTTTAAATTTATCGGTTTCTTCAGCGATCAGTTTGTACATCACCCTAAATCGCAAGCGAGCCCATTTAAATCATTCGTCTGATTTTACGCCGGCTGAACAACAATCTTTGCGAGCACACTTTTATTTAAACAGTGTGAGTTCACGCTTAGCTCGAGGATTGTTGGGGTCGATATAAATCAGAATTATCCGTGAAAATAGCGGTAACGCCTTCTGATAATAATTGTTCTGCGCGAGCCTGGTTGTTAACCGTGTAAACTAATACCTGCAATCCTGCCGCTCGAATTTGCTGAATAATTTCATTCGTAGCAGTGGCTTCCGGAATATGAACACTTAAACACCCTAGCGCTGAAGCACGTTGGATAACGGCGGTTTGAAAAGGATTGCATAATAATCCTAAGGCTATTATTTTATTCTTACGACGAATACTGCTTAATGTACGACGAGAAAAACTGGAAATTAATAATTGATCGAGTGGTTGCGTCCAATAACGCTCAATCGCTTCCTGAATTAATTGGGCGATCCGTTGAGTATGTCGTCGTTCATAATTTTTAATTTCTAAATTAACACCGATGTGATGTTGACACGCCCAGGTCAATAACTCTCTTAATGTAGGGATAATAGCGCCCTCACCCATATCCAATTGTTTGAGAGTTATGAGTGACATATTGCGTACCTGTCCAGGCACATGCGCCAATCGTTTAAGGATATTATCGTGAATGATAACAGGGTGTAAATCTTGGCTAAGGCGAAGATCGCATTCTATCCATTGCGCCCCCGCTTGGCGGGCTTTTTCAAACCCTTTTAACGTATTTTCTGGAGGAAGACCGCGATGAGCAATCCTGGAAGGCAGTTTACACTCTGACTTGGAACATTGCAGCGGGGTCTCCTGTCTATTTTTCATGCATTAAGTGCTCGTAGTTATGCTTATCCTTGTGAATGTACTTATCTGAAACAGGCAATTTAATTTCAAATTCCGTACCCTCTTCTAGTATAGAAGAAACGGACAATTCTCCACCATAGGACTGAATAATATTTTGGCAAATACATAAACCCATGCCCATACCTTTCTCTTTGGTCGTGTAAAAAGGGATGAATAATTGTTTCTGAGCTTCTTCTGTCATTCCCACACCCAAATCTTTTACGTAAATACCCACCCTATTTTCTTCCAGCCAATGGGTGCCTATTGTAATAACACGTCGCTCTAAAGAGGTTATTTCAGCAATAGCATGCAGGGCGTTAATAATCAAATTGATGAGAACTTGTTCCATTTCCAAAGCATTAATAAAAACACTAGGAATAGACGGATCTAAGCGTAATAAAACGGAAGCGGAATAGGAGTGAAACTCATATTCTAAATGTTTAATTAAATTTTTAATCAGATAATTAATATTTATCCATTTTCGCTCAGGCGAGTCCTTTTTAACAAAATTTCTTAACCACTGAATAATCTTAGAGGCACGCTGGATTTGTTTTTCACATTTTATCAATGCTTCTAACCATCGATCATTCGCTTTTGTTTTTGGTAAATGCTCAATCAAACCCGTAATATGGCCTGAAATGGCCATTAACGGTTGATTTAATTCGTGAGCAAAACCCGTGACCATTTCATTAATCGTATGCAACCGAGAAATATGATAAAGATCTTCCTGGTGCTGCTGTAATTGTTTTTCCAGAAAACGGCGCTGCGTAATATCGGTCACCGTACAGACTAAACCCGAGACATTATTTTCCTCATCTAACTCAAGAGCGGTCTGCATAAAAACCCACAGGGCTTTGCCAGGCGAATATAATAGCCGCATTTCAGCTTGATACGGCTTATGCTGTCTTATGCAGTCGCTCCATTCACTAAATACTGCTTCGCGATCCTCTGAATGCAAAGCCCTTATCCAACCGGTACCCTGAGAAGCCTCTGCCGTTAATCCTGTCATATCACACCACCGTTGATTGACATATAAACACAATCCATCCGCATCCGCGTGCATAATACCCACGGGAGAAGTAGAGGCCAATATTTCATACCGCTGTTCGCTTCGTTTTAAGGATTCTTTATTTCGTTTAAATTCCGTAATATCTTCGATAATTAAAATAACACCGCGAATCATTTTATGATTATCCGATAATCGACAAAAAGTTACCCAATAAAAAAGAGGGTCAGCGTTCAAATCTTTTCCACTGATTTCTATCGACAAAGTTTTAACATCACCCAATAAAACATCTCGAATAGGTTGTTTTAATTTTTCATGAGGCAAACCAAAGGCTAAGCTGTAAATGGAATTACCCATAACATGATCAGCCTTTAACCCCCACACTCGCTCATTCCATTGATTCCATAACATTACTTTATTATCTTTATCCAACACGACAATGCCTAAATGCATACTGCTCAAAAGCGATTCTTGAAAATTATGGTAATTATTTAAATCATCGGCGCGTTTTTTTAATTCCGAGTTTAGCTGCTCCAATTCTTCATTACTGGCCTGAAGTTCTTCATTAGAGGTTTCTAATTCTTCATTCGTAGACTGTAACTCTTCATTGGTGGTTTCTAATTCTTCATTGGTCGATTGCAATTCTTCATTGGTAGTTTCTAATTCTTCATTAGCAGACTGAAGTTTGTTGGTAGCTTCGAGCAATTTTCTATTAGAATGTTCTAATTTAATTTTTAACTCGTTCACTTCCGTGACGTCATTAAAATAAATAGAAATAGCCTGAACTTTATCGCCCAATTTAATGGGGCAAATTTCCACGTTCAAATAAATAGATTGTCCGGAAGGTTGAATCCATTCATAATTTTCAATATAGAGTGAACTTAAGCTATTTTTAACTTCCTCAATTTTTCCTCGAAGTTCAATGGGTCGATACGAAATATCTAAATCCTGAAAACGAGAGTTAAGATCGGTAGAAGATAATCCAAACCACTTTCTGGCTTGATGATTAGCGGAGATTAAAATTCCCGCTTGGTTAATGACAATCTGCGCTATCTGATTATTTTCATGAACATTGGTTAATAATCGATTTAATTCTTCGTTGCCTTCCGAATGAGTTCCCGTCGTTTCAAACTGTGCTGTTTGGAGAATGCTCTTATAGGGAGATTTCTGAAAAACTCTATTTTGAAGAGAAATAGCCTTGAATAATTTAGAATGAGTCAACAACGTCTCGGCTTTTCCTAAAAAAAGATAGCCCGGCTCATTTAACGAATAATGTAATCGCTTCAGCACTTTTTTTTGCGTATCATTATTTAAATAAATCAACAAATTCCGACAAATCAGTAAATCAATTTTAGAAATAGGTGGGTCAGAAATGACATTATGTTCACCGAAAATAACTACTTTCCTTAAATCGCGGCATACAGTGTATTGATTTCCATGCGCCACAAAATATTTTTTTAACCAGTCGGGGGATAAAGCTTTCACGTCTTTAAGTTGATAGCTAGCTTGTCTAGCAATTTGCAACACCTCTTCATCCAAATCTGTTGCATAGATTTTCACTTTCTCTTTCATGTGATGAGAACCGAGTAATTCGGCCAATAAAATAGCAACCGTATAAGGCTCTTCACCCGAGGCACATCCCACACACCAAATACGAATAGTCTCTTTTTTTTGCTCCACCAATTGGGACAATACTAAATCATTCAAGGCTTCCCAGGTTTTTTTATCACGAAAAAACGCAGATACGTTAATTAAAACTGTATCCAATAAGTGCTGGAATTCTAAGGGGTGAACTTCGAGATAATCTTGATAGGCTCCAAAATTAGGAATATCTAAATCTTTTAACCGCTTTTCAATGCGTCGGCGTAAACTCGTGCGTTTATAGCCTCTAAAATCAACGTTGCGAGTTCGCTCTAAATAAACGAGTAACGCTTCAAAATGATCATCCGTACGCGTATCAATCGTCATGGGCATAGAGCCTCCCTGTTATTAAATCCTAACCTATTGAATATTAGAGGGTTCGCATTCTAAGCAGGGGGGGCGCAGTCCGTCAAGCGCACTGGGCAGTGTAATGCAAACTCTCCCCTCAAATCAACTCTTTAAAAACGGCAAACCATGGACGCTAAGCCCATTCCTTGATACCATTTGCCGCTTAAAAAAAGGTATTCTAAACAATGGAAACCCTCACCCATCAAAGCTCTCTAACCACTGAAACAGTGGCCTCTTTCCACATTCATCACCTGCGCTTTTTGGATGCAGAGGGACAGTTGACACAGCCCTTACCTCCTTTTGCAGACCCCCATACGCTGTTAAAACTGTATGAATGGATGGTACTGGTTCGCACCTTTGATACTAAAGCGGTCAATCTTCAACGAACAGGCCAATTAGGAACCTTTCCTTCCTCGCTGGGGCAAGAAGCCTTAACCGTGGGAATGGGGTATGCCCTACTCCCCACCGATGTGTACGGCACGTGCTATCGCGATCAAGGGGTGCTGATTCAGCGCAACGTAAAAATGTCCGAAATCCTAGCCTATTGGGGCGGCGATGAGCGGGGCAATTGTTATGCCCACAATAAAACCGATTTGCCTACCAGCATTCCCGTGGCCAGTCACTTACACCACGCCACCGGTATGGCCTATGCCCTTCAATACCGAAATGAACACCGCGCTGTTTTAACGCTAGTCGGTGACGGTGGAACGTCTCAAGGCGATTTTTATGAGGCCATCAATTTAGCGGGTGTTTGGAAACTACCGATTGTGTTTGTCATTAATAACAACCAATGGGCGATTTCTGTTTCTCGTCACCGTCAAACGAGGGCGCATACCCTCGCACAAAAAGCGATTGCAGCCGGTTTTGAAGGTATTCAAGTCGATGGTAATGATGTGATTGCCGTGCACGAAACCGTGGCGTGTGCCTTAGACCGCGCCCGCAACGGTCAAGGCCCCACCCTTATTGAAGCACTGACTTTTCGGTTATGCGATCACACCACCGCCGATGACGCCAACCGTTATATTCCTAAAGAAGAAATGGATGCTGCCTGGGAGAATGAGCCCATCAAACGTCTTCGTACCTATTTGCATGAACAAGGATATTGGGACAAAGAAAAAGAACATGCCTTAATTAAACAATGCCGTGAGCAAATTGACGTGGCAGTACAAGAATATTCGAACACGCCAAAACAAACATTGTCAGAATTATTCGATTATTTATATGCCGAATTACCCGAACCTCTGCACGATCAAAAAGAAGCCATGATCACTCAACCTCCGGTGGAGGGCGCATGACAGAACTAACCATGGTGCAAGCCATTAATCAAGCTCTCGCTTATGAAATGACGGCTGACAACAGCGTGGTGTTGCTAGGCGAAGATATTGGACGTAACGGCGGCGTGTTTCGTGTTACCGATGGGTTGCTCGATCGCTTTGGCCCTACCCGCGTTTTGGATACGCCGCTTGCAGAATCCATGATTGCAGGGACTGCGATTGGAATGGCTATTCAGGGCTTAAAGCCCATTGCGGAATTTCAATTTATGGGATTTATTTATCCGGGTTTTAGCCAAATTATTTCGCATGCTTCTCGTATGCGCAATCGTACTCGCGGACGTTTAACGTGTCCTATTGTGTATCGCGCTCCTTATGGCGGTGGCATTCATGCGCCCGAAATGCATTGCGAAAGTACAGAAGCTTTATTTGCGCATATTCCCGGCTTACGCGTGGTTATCCCTTCGTCACCTGCTAAAGCCTATGGATTATTATTAGCGGCGATTCGTTGCCCTGACCCGGTGGTTTTTTTAGAACCCAAACGCATCTATCGCATGCACAAGCAAGCCGTTCCGGATACAGGCGAGGCATTAGCGTTGGATCGTTGTTATAGTTTGCGAGAAGGGAGTGATGTAACGTTGATTTCGTGGGGGGCGATGCTACATGAAACGCAACTTGCTGCGAATGAGTTATCGAAACACGGTATTGAGGCTGACGTGATTGATGTGGCCACGGTAAAACCGTTAGATATCGTCACGATTTTAAATTCAGTGGAAAAAACGGGACGCTGTGTGATTGTGCATGAAGCGGCTCGGCATTGCGGCGTAGGGGCTGAAATTGCGGCACAAATCGCCGAGTATGGTTTGTTGTCGTTATTAGCACCCATACAACGTGTCACGGGTTTTGACACCATTATGCCTTACTTTAAATTGGAAAAAAATTATTTACCGAGCGTTAAACGGATTATCCAATCTGTCAACCATGTGATGGAGTATGCATGAAAACATTTAACTTACCCGATTTAGGGGAAGGTTTACCGGATGCCGTGGTGCGTGAATGGTATGTGAAAGAAGGCGATCGCATCGAGGCAGATCAACCCCTCGTTGCTATGGAAACGGCAAAAGCATTAGTAGACGTTCCTTCTCCTTATACCGGCACGATTTTAAAACTGCATGGTGCACCAGGCGATACCATCAACACGAGCGAACCTCTGGTTTCGTATGAAGCGGATACCCTGGTGGAAGAAGTCGGTGAAGACTCCGGCACTGTTGTCGGTGCACTGGAAGTAGGCGTAGCTGTATTGTCGAAAGAATCCTCTCTTTCTCCCACCAAAACGCAAACACAACCCCACCTTAAAGCCAGCCCTGCGGTACGAGCATTAGCCAAAAAATTGAATGTTAATTTAACGCAGGTGAAGGCAACAGGACCCGGCAACATGATTACCGCCACCGATGTACAAGCGTTTATAGAACCTACTTCCTTTAAAACCATACCGATTTCAGACGGTTCTCAACCGTTGTCGGCGGTGCGTCGCGCCATGGCCGCTAGCATGGTGCAATCGCATCATACGGTCGTACCGGTTACCATTATGGACGATGCGGATTTAAGCGGATGGTCGGAAAAACAAGATGTAACCATTCGCTTAATCCAGGCTATTATTGCCGCGTGTGAAGCAGAGCCTATGTTAAATGCTCATTTGGATGGCCAACAACTGACGTTTCGCTTAAATAAAACGATTCATCTGGGGATTGCCGTGGATACGGCTCATGGGTTGTATGTGCCCGTGTTGAAAGATATTGCCCATCAAAATCGTACGGCTTTGCGGGAAAATATTGAACGCTTAAAAATAGAGGCCGAAGAACGACGAATTGCACCGAATGATTTGCACGGCGCTACTATTATGCTGTCGAATTTTGGCGTCTATGCCGGTCGTTACGCGAATCCGATTGTAATCCCTCCCATGGTCGCCATTATCGGCGTAGGGCGCGCACGCGATGAAATGGTGGTACGAAATGGAAACCCCGAGATTCACCGTATGCTACCTCTGTCTTTAAGCGTGGATCATCGAGGTGTAACGGGTGGAGAAGCGGCGCGTTTCTTACAGGTCTTAATGGCAGAATTAGCCAAACCTTATTATACTCATTAACTATCAGACCGCTCAAAGGAGAAATAGCATGGATAACGACAGAATCGGCTGGGGAGAAATCTTTTCTATTTGGTGGGCATTTATGTGGAGAACCACCCTTTTAAGTTTAGCCATTGAATTGGCTTTTTCATTTTTAGCGGGAGTGATTTCCGC
>Ga0209542_10011101_pt1 | contig 16064 bp, 14 predicted proteins | sample RifCSPhighO2_01_FD_184028 | JGI IMG/M metagenome (GOLD analysis project Ga0209542, IMG submission 184028) | Soil microbial communities from Rifle, Colorado - Rifle CSP2_plank highO2_0.1 (SPAdes) (version 2) | ecosystem: Environmental > Terrestrial > Deep subsurface > Rock core/Sediment ... | reverse complement strand
TAAAACTCAAAGGAATAGACGGGGACTCACACAAGCGGTGGACCATGTGGCTTAATTCGACAACAAACGAAGAACCTTATCCAGGTCTTGACATGCTAGTGAAAGCTCTAAGAAATTAGAGCCCTCCACAAGACACTAGCACAGGTGCTGCATGGCTGTCGTCAGTTCGTGTCTTGAGACGTACCGTTAATTCGGGTAACGAACGCAACCCTTGCCCTATGTTTTAAATGTCATAGGGGACTGCCCGAGATAATTGGGAGGAAGGCGAGGATGACGCCAAGTCCGCATGGCCCTTTGATGACCTGGGCTGCACACGTGGTACAATGGCCGGTACAATGGGTACGATGCCGAGAGGCGGAGGTTAATCCCATCAAAGCCGGTCTCAGTTCGGATTGAGGGCTGCAACTCGCCCTCATGAAGCCGGAATCGCTAGTAATCGCCAATCAGCTACGTGGCGATGAATACGTTCCTGAGTCTTGTACTCGGGATGCCCGGCAGTTTTAGAAAAAAGTAAGTGAAAATCTTACTACGCATATCTCAGATTGCGCAAAGCCGATCCGCAGGTTTAAATTGTGAAATTTAAATTGAAGGGTGGGGAGGCATTTTATAGCTTGAGTCCTTCATTAAAAGGTTGTGATTCTGATGACCTATCGAGTACACAGGGAAGTCATCTGAGAATTATAGAATTACAATAATCGGAAGGCCGAGATGTAGAAAAAAGTTTTTTAAGATGACCCGGGGAGATCTTGTTGTTGTTTCTTTGGCAATGTTATATAATTAAGTTGTATAACTAACCTCAGGAAAAAATTAAAAGCAATTTTAGTTTTATGCAACAGCAAGAAGTCAGCAGAGTTCGTAGTACCGATAAACGTTATAATCGTAAATTAAAAGCGCCTATCGGGAAGGAACAAATCCATAGAGAAAAATTAAACCCGCATTATGTGGCAGGTTTTATTGATGGAGAAGGTTCGTTTTCAGTAAGTATCGGCAAAAACGATGAATACCGCAGAGGTGTTCAAGTTCGCGCCGAATTTGAAATCGAACTCCGAGCCGATGATCAAGAAATACTTGAAAGAGTATTAATTACAATCGGTTGCGGAAAATTATATGATTGTTCATACGACCGTTACGGTTGGTATCCGCACGTAAAATACAAAATTACGGGCGCGGACGATATGAATAATTATTTATTTCCCTTTCTTGATGAATACAATCTGCAGACAAAAAAATGCAAGGTCTACAAATTATTTAAAAAAATTGTGTTAATGTATCGCAGAAAAGAGCATTTGACTGATTCTGGCTACGTCAAAATTGTCAAACTGCGAGATAAAATGCGATCAATGGGCAAAAAGCACAATTCTCTGATGGAAACCGCCAGGATACGGGAAAACCGTTCGTCCGGTGGTGCGAGACAAATTACTATTTGATCTCAATACCGCCCGTCAAGCCAAGCGAGCTGGGGATAGCCGAAGTGCCCGCAAGGGCCCTAAGCTAGATTCAGTAAGAGGGGCTAAGTCGTAGGTGCAAACTGCACTTGTTGCGACCTGCCACAGCAATGTGGCTGACAAATTTGGCTGTATGCTGGAACATCTGTGTATCCGATGCTACTCATGATATAATTATATCATGAGTGAAAATGCAATCGGTGCAGAAAATCAGCAGGGAAGTCCTCGCCCAAATATTCAATTTTTGGCGAGTGACCCCTCAGAGACTACACGCCGAACTCCTACTACAAAATATCAAATCATCGCTTATTTGAATGGAGCAATCCATGATGCGACCTTGAATAAAGGCAAAAGAATTAGATTCGCTCAGAAAAATAAGCAATGGCTTGAGAATTTACAAGGTTTGTTAAAGCAAATAGACTGCAACTCTTGGATTTACAAGGAAGGAAAAGACAGAAATATTTATGTCTTGGAAACTCTTTGTAAAGATTTGGATTTTAGATTTGATCCTTCAAGGTTAAGAGATAATTCTGAAAAAGCTTTTTATATCAGAGGATTCTTTGATGCTGAGGGAGGAATTCCGCACACAAAAGATAGGTTTTATATCCAATTAGTACAGAAGGACTTGGACAAGATGAACAAAATTAAAACTATGCTTTCGGATATAGGGATAGAAAGCGGGAAAATTCATAACCCAAGCAAAAAAGTTGACCCTGATTATTGGCGGATATTTATATCTTCCAAGCATCATAAAAAGTTTGCAGAAATTGTAAATTCTTACCATCCGGTAAAATCAAAGATATTTTGCGATAGGATGAAGATATAGTCCATGCTTTATAGCGATATAGAGAAAATCATGAACAAGGCACGGCTAGCGGAAGCTGGTCGTGGATCATTTTTTTAAAAATTTTGGTTCGCCAATCGGCGAATTTCAGAATTTATGTAGTCGACTCAGAAAAATATCAGAATGGTTCGATTTGCTCAGTTCGATGAGCTCGTCGAATCGTTTTGATTTTAACTCTGAAGCGTTTTGAGGAGAGTCGCTAGAAATTCTCCTTTAATTCGCCCCGCCATAGCGGGGTCCCGCCTCGGCGGGAAAACAACTTTAAGAAACTAAAACAAAAAATTCCCCGCGCCTTTGGCGAGGGGGATTTTTTGTTTTTGACTGGTTCTTTTATTTCAACTATAATTAACGAATGGGTTTTAGAACGCGGAAAGTTTTAATTATTTTTGCGGCAATTATTTTAATTTGTTCTGCTGTTTTTTGTATTTTAAATTTTGATGCTATTAAAAAAATAAAATGGGAATCATTTGATTTCAAAATAGGCCCGGCTTTTTTAAAGCGGCCTATTTTAAGCTCTGGGGCAGGAGGATGTGGCAACAGCATTGTTGAAGAGGATTTGGGAGAAGAGTGCGATGACGGAAATTTTTCAGCTGAAGACGGATGCAACTCCACCTGCCAGTGGGAAAATGTAAGCATAGCATACAGCTGGTGCGGGACCACAAGCTGTTCTGTAGGCAGGATATATTCTCAAACCGGAAGCGCTTATAACAAGCAATTTTGGCACATTGTTCCGGTAGCTTACATTGAAATAGCAGACATAGGCAATACTGCAGAGGTTGCAAGAATAAAAACCATTACAGACGGCCAGCCAAAAGGATTTAGGGCAGTGCTTAACTATTTTTATCCGAGATGGGGAGATTATATAGATACAGTGGGCGATAAAGATAATATAATTATTCCGGGGTCTTGCGCAAACCCTAATGACCTTTCAACATGCGAGAGAGCGCAAGATGTTCCAGTGCCTCCCGGGTGCACAAGTCCGTATATCAAAGTTGATGGATACGCGATTAATTACAGAAGCCCCTGGTGGAATAATTGGGTTTCAGAAAACCAGAGCCGGCTTCAAACATTTTTAAATGATTATATCGGTCTCGGCGGAAAAGAAATTAATTATCTTCAGTCTGATTATGAAATAGGATTTGATGTGGGATTTGCAAAACCCTGGCCTTCCAGCCTTATTCCTTCTGGCGATAATTCTGACACCCCATGCAACGAGTCTCTTTATTATCCAGCCTATAACGAGCGCGTTGAAGCTTGGTGGAACGGCATTCAAAATGATCCGCGCTTTCCTGCGATGGCCTCAAAACTGGCTCAGTACGGATTTGTAATTCCTCAAGGCCAAACCCTTTATAACTACATCACTCCTTGGACATATGAATGGACGAGGCCCGCTACCACAAATATACAATTGATGTGGAATTCTGTTGCTTGGGATATGGAAGCTGAATATTTGAACCAGGCGTATTACAATGTTTTGAAATCATATTATCCAAATGCGCAGATGACAGATAATGCAAATTTTATGCATAGTTCCGCTTATCCTAGACCGGGATTGCTTTGGCCTTATGGCTCTGGCGTAAAGGTGGGCACGCACCAAGATATAGCAACTTATGAAAACATAACCTTCAGCAGTTTTAAACTGGGGATTAATTCTATTCGCGCAGCAACTCTTTCCGGACCTTCGGTGCCTTTGCGCGTGTGGCTCAGCCATTGGTCTTATGATTTGCAAAGTCCGCAAAACCAGACATTTAATTTAAATTACGCAAAATATTGGACTGAAAATGTTTTTCATGTTTTGCTTACGGGCTCTGACGGCATAAGCTGGTTCAATTCATCTGGCAACGGCGAAGACCAAGACACCCGCACTACAGCAGACAGAACTGCCGAATCTACAGCAATGAACGCGCTTTTGCAGGAATTTGACCAGTTAACATTTTTCAGGCAGGACAGGCAAAGTCTTGTTAGCAGCCTTGTAAGCGATAGCGCAGATTATGTTTTAACAGGAATGAGAGTTCCTAATCATTATAATCTTTATAGATTAACACCCAACCAAGACAGCGGACACACTTATCAAGTTCTCCAGCAAAATCCGGCTTTATTTTTGATAAACGGCACAACAAGAATTTTAATTCCTAACGGCCAAATTTATACTCCCCAAAATAATATAGCTCCATACGGCTATTGGGTTACCCAGCCGCTAAACTCTGGAAATCCTATAATTGAAACAGGAACGTGCGTTAATACGTGTTTAAATGAAACGCCCGAACCAGAGCCCGAACCCGAACCCGAACCATCAGATGAATGCGCCAATGAATGCATATCAGGCCAGGCAAAGTGTTCTGACGCATCTCATAGGCAGACCTGCGGGCAATATGATTCTGACACTTGTCTTGAATGGTCAACTGCCACAATATGTTCGGGCGATACTAGTTGCGGATACGGAATATGCCCTCCAGAATACAAGCCCTCATGGAGGTGCGAAAATGGAAGTTGCACATATTTGTGCAACCCAAGCAATAGTTGCGCCGGAGAAGAATCGGAACTCCTGCCGCCGCAGGAAACCGAACAACAGACTGCCTCTCAACAAACACAGCAATGCCAAAATGATTGCGAACAAGGCCAAGTAAAGTGCTCTGATACATCTTATAAACAAATCTGCGGGCAGTATGATTCAGATGAATGTCTTGACTGGTCGTCTGATAAAACGTGCCAGGGCAGTACATCCTGCGGATATGGAAATTGTTCTGAAACGCAAGAACCTTCGTGGTCGTGCAAAGACGGAAAGTGCGGGTATGTATGCCAAAAAACTCAGAAGTGCAGCAGCTCCCTTACCTATATCAAAAACTATAGAAAGGGGTGCTATAACGATGATGTCTATTGGTATGACTCAACAGGCCAGATACAGGAAATTTATCAAGATTGCCAGGATTCTTTTTGCGATAATGGAGAATGCGCTGGATATAACCCAGATGAATATTGCAAATCAAAATCTACCTGCGGAGATGATACTTGCAATTGCCAAGAAGATGCCTTAACTTGCCCCAAAGACTGTTCATCTGGCGCGCTTAGCCTGAAGCTTTTTGCAAAAGACCAAAAAACAGGCGAGTGGCAGGAAAATCCCGACCTTACGCAGAGCCATAATTTGGAATTTTTACTGGTGGTGGCAAATAACACAGCCGAAGGCATAGGAGAAGTTACAACCACAGTTCAACTGCCTGAAGGCATGAGCTATCAAGGGGATTCTAAGATAGACGGCGAGCCTTCTTCAGAAAACATAGTTTATGGCATGAATATCGGTTCTTTAGAACCGTATTCTGAAAAGAAAATCACTTTTAAGGCAAAATCAGACCAGGCCCAAGAAATAACTTTAATAGCAGTAAAGGCTGAATCTGGAAATTTGCAGTCAGCTGGATCAATTAGTCTTAAAATTCCAAAACTCTCAGAAAAGCAATCCTTTCTTAGTCAGCTGGCGCAATTTATTTCCTCTCATATAATTCTAGCAGTTGTAGCCAGTGTTATAGCTTATCTTTTGTTTGCCATAGGGGCATATTTTGTGTTCAATAGAATTATTTAATTTATCTGACAGCTCAGGCTTGAAAAAGGACGCAATTTATGTAAAATTGAAACATGGCGCAATATTTTACAAAACAAGGCTTAAAAAAACTTAAAGACGAACTGCATTATTTAAAGACTGTAAAAAACAAAGAGATTGTTAAGCTGATAGCAGAGGCCGCAGCCTTTGGAGACTTAAAAGAAAATGCCGCTTACCACGATGCCAGAGATAAAATGTCTTTTTTGAGAATGCGCGTTGCCGAGTTGGAATCTGCCATTAATGATGCTGTTGTCAGAGAAAAATCAGATACAGATTCTGTGCAAATAGGCTGTGAAGTAAAAATTTTATTTGGGAAAGACGAAGAAACATACACAATTACAGCTCCGGCGGAAGCAGATGTTTTAAAAAATAAAATATCATATCAATCTCCGTTAGGAAAAGAGTTAATGAATAAAAGAGTGGGAGATAAATTTGATTTTAAGTCAGCAGAAGTTAAGATATTAATGATAAGTTAAAATTTAAAAATACGGGCCCTTGGTACAATGGTAAAACACCTCGTTTGCAACGAGGAGATGCGAGTTCGATTCTCGCAGGGTCCACTAGTTTACACGGCACCTTTAAAACCTTAAAGGACTTAAAGGAGGTGTAAGATGGTAGCTATTTGCAAAAATTCTTATTTTTGGCAAGCCATTCAAAGAGAAAAGAGAATATCCAGCAGATGGTATCCTTTTGTAGCCGAAAATGAATCATTCGAAGTGCCCGAGATTTTTTACGCGCTAAAAGAGCGCGGGAAAAATAAATTCGCCAGCATAACTTTCCGAGATACTGAAACACTTTGCGATATGGGCACTTACTTGATTGCTTTTGTGACCCGGCAGCAGGCTCGCGAGTTTTTACGTTCAGAGAGCGCCTCTCTGTCAGACTTCGCAGTTTTTGCGCTTGAATTTTTAGAAGCAAAAGAAAGGGTCAGAGAAAAACCCTGTATAGTAGGGGTTATAGTGTATGGCGGCAAACAGCCGCACCCCTTGCCATTTAATTGCCCGCACCTTTAATAATCCAGTCAAGGACGCCCCCACGCGTCCTTTTTTTATTTAAGTACTTTTAATTTTTAAAAATTTGTGGCATAATTTTACTATGAGTTTGTCTATTGGGATTGTGGGGTTGCCGAATGTGGGCAAGTCCACATTATTTAAAACATTAACTAAAAAGGAGGTTGATATTGCCAATTATCCTTTTTGCACAATTGACCCTAATGTAGGGGTTGTTTTGGTTCCGGATGAAAGGGTTGATAAGCTGGCAGAACTGTCAAAATCAAAAAAGAAAATTTATGCCACGGTTGATTTTGTTGATATTGCCGGCTTGGTGAAGGGAGCGTCAGAGGGCGAAGGATTGGGAAATAAATTTTTGGCGAACATAAGAGAAACCGATGCGGTTTTGTATGTTTTACGCGCTTTTAAAAATTCAGATATTATAAACACCCTGACTGCGCAGGCAGGTCAAACAGAAATAAACCCGTTAAAAGAAAAAGAAATTTTAGATGTTGAGCTTATTTTAAAAGATTTGGAAACAATAAATAAAGCATTAGAGAAACCCGCCAAAAGCCTTGGGCATTTGGGCGGGCCAGCCTCAATCCCGCCTTCGGCGAGTTTGGGCTTGGTGGCTGTTTGTAAAAAGGCCAAAGAATTTTTGTCGCAGGAAAAAGTTTTAATTGACCAAAGTTTTACACCCGACGAGGAGGAAGTTTTAAAAAGTTTTCAGTTGTTAACTTTTAAGCCAAGATTATATTTGTTAAACGGGAAAGACGAAGAAATAGATAAAAATATTTTGGAAATTTTTAATAAAAACAACTGGCAGTATTTAATTATTGATATAGCCACAGAGTTTGAGGCAGAAGGTTTATCAACAGAAGAAAGAAAGGATTTGGGTTTGCCGGAATTATCTGAAACAGATATTTTGATTAAAAAGTCATACGAACTTTTAAATTTAATAACTTTTTTGACAACAGGCGAAGATGAAACAAGAGCTTGGACAATAAAAAAAGGCGATACGGCTCCAATTGCCGGCGGAGTAATACACACTGATTTTAAAAATAAATTTGTGAAAGCCGAAGTTGTGTTTTGGAAAGATTTATTTGATGCAGGAAGTTATGCAAAAGCTAGAGAGCAGGGAAAATTAAGAACAGAAGGAAAAGAATATATTGTTAAAGACGGCGATGTGATAGAGTTCAAGCATGGTTAAAATAAAAACTCGATCATCCTGAACGTAGTCGAAGGATAATTAAATTTGAACACGGCTAGTTTTTTGCAAAAAAAAGAGCCCAACATGTGTTGGGGAGCAGTTTTATGACATGCTCGGGTCTGAATGGACTAGTCTACGATTTGCAACCAACCTTTGCGGTCGGAAGTGCGGAACCAGCCCTTCACACTCTGAATATGTCCCGATTCTACTATGTGATAGCCATTGAAACAGAACGACTCGCCTGAGCCATCTTCCAGTAAAACCCCACGTATTTCAACTAGGAAATTTGGGTGTCCAAGCGAAGATGTCCCATTTTCGGAATATAACCGAAAAGAGACACTATGATGCTTGTGATCAAACAAGGCGAGCATCAACTCCCACTTAGACGGCGCTGAAACGATGGTGAATTTGGTGGACATACGTCACCTCACTTTGGAAAGAACGAACATTCTCTTTGATTAAGGCAGAGAATCAGCCTTCTTATCCTGCCTTGGCGGGATGACCCATTCATACGAACAGGAATTTCACGATAAATTAAGTATATCATATAAGAATATAGTTGTCAAGGGTTGCGTCCTGCATTCTGCTCCGAAGCGCAACATCGTGAAAGCCATAGTTGCTACCAGCATTGGTTATCATATGATAACCTGAAATAATTAGATAAATTTTATTTTTTAAAATGGATTTTATAATTAAAAATATAAAAGAGAATATTGTCAGTGTGGCGCGCAAGATTGGGTATGTGATTATTGATACAAAAGAAAACAATGAATATAATCTGGTCAGAAAATTAGCCGGAGACAATTATCCAAGATTTCACGTTTACGTGAAGCAGAAGCTTGCCCGCCATAATGCAGGAGCTTTAGGCGGGGACAATGACTTTGAATTTAGTTTGCATTTAGACCAAAAAAAACCTGTCTACAAAGGTCAGCGCGCGCACTCGGGAGAATATTTTGGTCCGGTGGTAGAAGAGGAAGCAGACAGGATAAAAGAAATTTTAACGGCTCATCCTGTTTAGAGTTGAGCCGTTGGATTTTCTGCAAAAAAAAAGCCCCGTGAAGAGTTTGGAACTCTCGGGGGCAAGAACCTTATCTTCTTCGCGTATTGCGCCGTCTAACTCTGACAGTGCACCCATATCGCTTAACTAAGCGAGAGTGGCCGCAACCTATGCATTGGCGGATTTTTTCATCAAACGCGAAATAGGCAGTTTTGGTTCTCTCTTCAGTTCTTGCACAGCGCAGAATTCTGTATACGTATGACGAATGTGAACCGCACCGCGGGCAAATGTTAAAAATATCAAAAGATGTTTTTAACAGCCAATCAAAAACTAGAATTGCCAGCCATATGGCCAACATTACAGCGATTAGCAGCATGCAGCCATTTAGAACGACTATCATTATTGAGTCCTCCTTGTTAAAGAACAAATTAATGTTTATTGTTTTTTTAATATATCATATATTCATATCAATGTTAAGTTATCCACAGGCTTACTCTTGATTTAGTTATATGGGGCTGGGATAATATATAAATATATAGTTAAAGGTCGCGCTCGGCTAAACAGCTAAAAAGCACCGAGCAGATTATACTTTAATTAACTTAAAATTATTAATAATAATTATGACATATAGTGATTGGTCTTTAACGTTAATCCAGCCGTTTATACAGCAATTTATAGGCTTTATCGGAAACCTGATATTGGCCTTGGTAATTTTTATAATCGGCTATTTGATTTCAGTGGGGATTGGCAGGATAATAAGCGAAATACTAAAGTCGGTAAAATTTAACAAGCTGTTTGAAAAGGAGGGATGGAAAAAAGCCTTGCAAAGGGCAAACCTTGAAGTAAATCCCGCAGAATTTATCGGAGCCATTTTTAAATGGGTGTTCGTTATAATATCTTTGTTGATTGCAGTTGACGTGTTAAAACTCACTGCCTTCGCAGGATTTTTAACCAGAGTGTTAAATTATCTGCCAAATGTTATTGTGGCAGTGCTGGTGTTTGTTGTCGCAATAGTTATTTCTGATATTGTTGAAAAAGTTGTAAGGGTTTCTGTGGAAAGGCTGAAAATCGGATATGGATATTTGGCAGCTTCAATTGTAAAATGGGCAATCTGGATATTTGCCATATTCTTGATTTTGGGCCAGCTTTTGCCGAACAATGCTTTGGTAGTAACACTGTACACTGGCATTGTTTACGGCATAGTTGGAGCATTGGCTCTTGGCGCGGGTTTGGCAATCGGACTTGGCGGAAAGGAAACAGCAGGAAAAATTATTTCTGACATGTACAAAAAGATAGAAGAAAAATAATTTTGACATAACGTCCAATTTGAAAGGGCCCCAAAGCCTGCCGGCAGGGCAGGCGGGGCAACAAAAAAGCGTGTACGTACCACGCCTTTTTGTTTGCTGTCTCCAATTTTACGAACGTTTCAAAAATTAGGGACGAATATTATATCGCCCTTTTGATTCAAATAATTTTGAAAATAAAAGCCGCGCGACTTTCGTCCGCGGCGTGTAGCAGCTTAACCCTTGCTCGGGTTGTCGGTTCACGCTTGAACGCGCAGGCCGTGAGATTGAAGATGTTCTCGCAGGGCACTTTCGGTTTGAAAGTCTGTCACGGAAGTCGTGATAGACCCCCCAACGATGCCTCTTTGACAGAGGCAGTGTTTGCCGAGTGCTTCCACTACAATGTCATTTTGCGCTTCGGCCGCGTCAATGACAACTGCCGCAAAATTGCGTTTGTCTCCCCTCTCAATGTAAAACCTCATGGCAGTTTCCCTTTCTTGTTAGGAGTTCGGCCTGCCAGGGCCGTCCGACACATGGTCGGGAAGTTTATTTGTGCTATATTATTATCATATCATAGTAAAGAATACTTGTCAAGTTGTCGTAGGACAACCTGAAAGTTTGGGGAATTGATTAAAAATTGAAAATTGTAAATTAGCCATATGGCTATTGACAAGGGTAAATAAATTTAATAAGATAGATTTACATGGTAAATATATTAAAAACTACTATCAAAAAACGAAGCGGATAACTGTCTGACTTTTTGTGTTAGTAAATGACCGCTTCGCAAAGGCGGTTTTTAATTTATTAAAACCAAGAACATTGAAAATTTAACCCTGTTAAATTCCTTTGATGGAAAATTGCCACCAGCAATTTTTAACAGGTTTTTCTAACTAAGTTTTAGACAGGGGTCTTTGCTTGGTTAGAAAGTAGGTAAACTAAAGCATATTTACCCGCCGTAGCTTTATGCGAAAGCGGGCATAAGATTTTATTTTAAAATAAAATCTGTATCTATTAACCTCGCCAAATTTTCTTATTGAAAATTTAGGCGGGTAAACTTACGCAAAAAATTCCATTTTACGCAAAAAGAAAATGGAATGGTGATCTTCGTAAATTCATTTGAATTTATTGAAAGATATAGATCTGCTGCTCAATGATTTTTTAAAAGACAGAAATCATTGAGCAGCAGGTCAGGTTATAAGCGAATGGCGGATGCCTTGGGATATTGATGCGATGAAGGACGTGGCGTGCCTGCGATAAGCATCGGGGAGGTGGCTAGCAACCTTTGATCCGGTGATTTCCGAATGAGGAAACTCAATATGATTAATCTCATATTATCTGTCCAGCTTTTTGTACTTTAAAAATTTAAAGTTTAAAAAGTTGGACAGAAGCGTACCCGGCGAAGTGAAACATCTCAGTAGCCGGAGGAAAAGAGAACAAAGTTATCCCCTTAGTAGTGGCGAGCGAACAGGGGGAAGCCTAAACAGAATCTTTAGATTCTGGGTTGTAAGGTTGTAGCGTCAGGAGCACTACCTTTTGCTTCGCAAAAGGAATTAAAAATTTAAAATTTTAAATTTAAAATTTTTCGCGCGGAGCGCGAGGTAATGCTTGCTGAGAGAGAATACAAAATAATAGTGTTAAAAGAAGCACCCTGGAAAGGGGCGCCATAGAGGGTAATAGCCCCGTATTCTAAAATACTTATTATGCTCTTTGCTATGATTCTTGAGTACTGTCGGGAATGATAACCTGGCAGGAAGCAGGCCGAACTATCGGCCAAGGCTAAATAATCAATATCACCGATAGTGAACCAGTACCGTGAGGGAAAGGTGAAAAGTAGGGGGGTGACCCCGGTGAAATAGTACCTGAAACCATTTGCTTACAAAGAGTCGGAGCCCCGCCTTTGGCGGGGTGACGGCGTGCTTTTTGCAGAACGAGCCAACGAGTCTGGATATATAATTGTCTAAGCCCTTTTGGGGCGGAGGCATAGCGAAAGCGAGTGTTAAAAGCGCGAATTATAATTGTATATTCAGGACCCGAAGCGTGACGAGCTTGCCATGAGCAGGATGAATCCCGCCGAAAGGCGGGAGGAGGTCCGAACTAGTGAGGCGTGCAATCCTCTTGGATGATTTGTGGCAAGGAGTGAAAAGCTAATCGAGTTACGTAATAGCTGGTTCTTCCCGAAACAGCTTTAGGGCTGGCGTCTATTAACAGCACACGGGGGTAGAGCACTGAATAGAATTCCTTGGAGTTTCTCCAGGTTCTCTAATCAAACTCCGAATACCGTGTGTTTTGGATAGGCAGTTAGACTGCGGGGGCTAAGCTCCGTGGTCAAAAAGGAAACAGCCTAGATCATCGTCTAAGGTCCCTAAATTAGACTAAGTGTTTTTAAGGAAGTATTTTGCCCTAGACAGGCAGGAAGTTAGCTTAGAGGTAGCTATCTTTTAAAGAGTGTGTAACAACTCACTGCCCAAAGTCTTTCCTTTGGAAAGGCAGGGGCGAGATGCGCCAAAGATTATCGGGACTAAAGTCTAATACCGAAGACATGGATTACTGCTCCTCACTTTTGTTCGGAGCTCATCAACGAATAACGAATCAATACGAATGTACGAATTAGTAAATTCGTAACAAATTCGTAATTCGATGATGAAGCGACGAGCAGTAGCGAGGAGCGGTAGTGGTAGGGAAGCATTCTGAGGGCACTGAAGCCGAAGTGTAAACGACGGTGGAGCGCTCAGAAGAGAGAATGTTGGCCTGAGTAACCGCATTGCAGGTGAAAGCCCTGCACACCGAAAGTCCAAGGTTTCCTTGGCAATGGTATTCAACCAAGGGTTAGGCGGTCCTAAGGCAAACCCGAAAGGGGCAGCTGATGGACAGTCGGTTAATATTCCGACCCTCGGATACATTTTGATAGAAAGACGCATTACAGTAGTTTCAGCGGATTATTGGATTTCACGCTCTTGCACTAAGGTAAATCAAGGTGCGAGAAAAGCCCCGCCTTTGGCGGGACAATTGAGATGAGCGCGATGCCCAGAAAAAAGCTATCAAGCTAATTGTATTCGAACCGTACCGCAAACCGACACAGGTGGACAAGCGTAAGTATGCTAAGGTGAACGGGTGAAACCTCGTTAAGGAACTCGGCAAACAAGTGGCCGTAAGTTCGCAATATGGCCTTCCCTCCACCGCAAGGTGGTCGGGATGCAACAAACGTACTTCAAGCGACTGTTTATCAAAAACACAGCTCCCTGCTAACTCGTAAGAGGATGTATAGGGGGTGAGGCCTGACCAGTGTTGGAATGTTAAGTTTGGGGGTCTGAGCCGTAAGGTTCAGGCTCACTGAATGAAGCACCAATGAACGTCGGCGATAACTATAAGATGACGATTGTAGTTATAAAACTTCGCTATATGCTGGAAACTCTGTAGTATCTGATGCTACTATGTTATAATATATTAAAGGTGTATTTACCCCTTTGATATTATGCAAAGTAAAAAAGCATTCAGTGCAGACAATCAGCAGGAAAGAATAGAAATATGTGGATGGATTACTGGGTTTGTAGATGGAGAAGGGTCTTTTCTTGTAAATATATTTCAATCTCCAAGAGCAAAAAATAAATGGCAAGTTTTTCCTGAATTTAATGTTTCACAATCATTAAAAGGAAAAGATTTGCTTCATAAATTAGAAAAATTTTTTGCTTGCGGACATATATACGCGCACAACGCGAGAAATATAAAACAAGGAAAATGGGACCCTCTCTATAAATATTGCGTCAGAAATAGAAGCGAATTGCAAGAAAAAATTATTCCTTTTTTCAAAAATTATAAATGTTTTGGCAAAGCCAAAATAAATGATTTTGAAAGATTTGTTAAAGTTATTGAAATGATGGATAAGGGAGAACACTTAACAAAAAAGGGAATGATAAAAATTGCAAGAATCGCAGAAAAAATGACGCATCGCAAACCATTTGAAGAATCCTCAATATACAAATTTCTATTATCCTCAGAGACTATACGCGAAGCCCGTCAAAATTAATTTTTTGAAACGGGATGATATAGTCCGCTCTTTATGGCGACATAAAGGCTGTCCCGAGATTTACCTCTCGAAGGACTAATAAAAAGAGAGAAATCGTCCAAAGGTAACAAACGCAATTGCTTTTGTAAAACTTGGCTATATGCTGGAAACTCCGTTGTATCCGACATTACCCCGATTGTATCGTGGGTGAAAATATGTTCGGTGCGGACAATCAGCAGGGAAGAATAAAGGAGAAAGCCATGAAAAAAAGAGAAGTAAGTGAAAGAGTGTATCAATTAACGTATGAGGAACGATATATTGATTGTAGCGGTGGTATGAGATACACGACCTTCCGTGCTTCAAACGATGCATCGGCAAAACGATGCAAGAGTAGAGTTATGGCTAAACTGAGAAGGGAAAACAATAGAGCAACAATCTCTTTTGTTTCCCTTTCATTGATTATTGAATAATTATTCCCCTCAACGACTATACGCCAAGGCGTAAATTGACATTAGGCGGGCATGCGAAATGCCTCTACCCGCATTTTTTTTCAATGAACGCAAGATATAGTCTGAACTGCATGGCGACATGCAGAATGCAGCAGAAATGACTGCACCGGTGTTAAAAATGACTTAATTAACACTAAGTAACAAAATTGAGCGTAATCCCTTGCCGGGTAAGTTCCGGCCCGCATGAATGGCTTAACGACTTGAAGACTGTCTCAACGAGGCGCCCGGTGAAAATGCAATGGCAGTGAAGATGCTGCCTACCTGCGGCTAGACGGAAAGACCCCGGAAGCTTTACTGTAGTTAGATATTGGTTTATGGTTTTCGATGCGTAGCGTAGTGGGGAGGATTTGAAGTCCCGCCTTCGGGCGGGATGGATCCGCCGATGAAACACCCATCTTTGAAAATTATAATTCTAATTCCCTTAACTTGGGATGACAGTGTTTAATGGGCAGTTTAAGTGGGGCACTTGCCTTAACTATTACAAATCATAAACGCATTTGTAATGGGGCCACTTGAAAGTAATTTCAAGTGCAAACTCGACTAATATGCTGGAACATCCGAGTATCCAAAAGTACTAAGCATTGGAAGGCCCGTCCTTCCAATAATTAGTGAAAATCTTTTGGCGCGACCTCCTCCGTTAAAACTACGGACGGTCAACGGACAATCAGCAGGGAATTATTCGAAAATTGAAAGTTGCGTTATCAGGGAAATTTCTTTGACAAGGAGAAAACAATGACGAGCGATACTATTGTTACGGCTGTTATTATTGTCGCATTGGTTGCGTGCACGCCTTTTGTGTGGCTCGCATATGGAGTGGTAAAAGCGATGGTCAAGGATAGACAAAAATAGGAATTTTCAAGGCGAATCAAGGACGATTCGCCACAACTTTCAATTTTCGAATAGACCCTCAACGACTACACGTCGAGACCCTGTAAATTTTACAGGGCAGTGATATAGTCTGAACTTTATGGCGACATAAAGATTCGGTAATGTTAATTTTTAAAACCTTTGGCGAGGTTTTAATCGTGCCGATTAACTAATCCGAAACTTAAAATTTATTTTAAGGTTAACAGAATTGCCTAAAGAGTAATGGAGGCGTTTAAAGGTTGGCTAGCTTCGGATGGAAATCGAAGCGATAGGGCAAAGCCATAAGCCAGCTTTACTGCAAGACTGCTATGTCGCGCAGTTGCGA